>Ga0265320_10001729_pt1 | contig 15488 bp, 10 predicted proteins | sample 4827metaG_FD_202087 | JGI IMG/M metagenome (GOLD analysis project Ga0265320, IMG submission 202087) | Rhizosphere microbial communities from Carex aquatilis grown in University of Washington, Seatle, WA, United States - 4-8-27 metaG | ecosystem: Host-associated > Plants > Roots > Rhizosphere >...
CAGCCGGCGAAACGGCGCGGACTCCGTCGGAATGCGGCTGTCGGCCAAAAGCGGCAGATCATAGTAGACCGATGAATCCCGGGCAAAATAAGCCAGCCACGCCCCGATCAGGGCATTGCCGTTCGCCAGCAGGTAGGTCGCATGAGTCTGTTCCACCCGGTCGCGCACGGCCCAGAACCGTTCCAGCCGCTCCCGGTTGGAATGCCGGCTCGTCTCCACCAGACCGAGGTGCCCGGCCATCGCACTCCAGGTGACCAGGCCCCCGCCCAGGCCGAGCAAACCGACCGCCGCCCGGCCGGGACCTGGGCCGAATTGGCGGGCGATCCGGAACCAACCGAGCGCAGCCAGGCCAAGGCAAACCGGAGCAAACGTGGCCAGCAACTTGTAGGTGGGATAAACGGGGGTCGCGCTCGCCAGGAGGAAATGGGCCGCAAGGATGGCGGGCCCGGCGAGTGCAGCGAGCCAGCGCCAGCGGCGATGCGCCGGAGCCAGCGCCAGGGCCAGGAGCATGCCCCCCGCCACCAACCCGCCCGCACCGGCCAGCGCGGGAGAACTTCCGGCGATAAAATTCCGGCCCCAGCCCCGCCAGCTGATGCCGTCGGAAACAAACCCGCTCAGCGTTTCCGTCCAGTCGGACGCGCCCCGGAACTGGCGCAACAACGGCGCGGGAACCATCGTGGCGTAAATCCCCGTCAGCAGCAGCGAGCCGAGCGCCACGGCGGTCGCCACCGCCGCCCGCTGCCAGAGCTTGAGCGGCCAGCACAGCATTGATCCGCCCATCACCGCCACCCCGATCAACCAGAACTCGGTGTAGGTCCCGGCCAGATAGCCCAGCAGGCTGGCGGCCAGCACCGCGGCCAGACCGCGCGGCAGCGCACCCGCCCAGCAGACGGCAATCAGGGCCGGAAAAACAAACAGCGCGGTCAATTGGGAAAAGAATCCAATCAGGTAGATGGACGTGACCACCGGGGTGGCCGCACCCGCCAGGCCCAGGCCGGCGGCCGCCCACCCGGGCACGCCCACCACCCGCCAGAGCGCCGCCAGGGCCGTCCCCAGCAGGATCGTAAAAAATACGGCCGTCGCCCCCCAGGATCTCTGGGCATCGGATCCGGTGAGCACGGCGACCGTGCCCAGCGTGACGCATTGGGTCAGACGCGAATATTTCCACTGCAAGGGCATCCATATCCACGGCCGGAGCCCGATGGCATGCAGATCGGTGGAAAAAGGTTCGTCCGCCAGAAACTGCGCCATCATCACGTAATTGACGTGATCGATCTGAGCCTGCCCGACAAACCGGTCGCTCCCAATCCCGATCAGACTCGTGGAGTGCACCAGCCCGGCCCCGGCGCCGGCGCCCAAAACAAGGCCGATCTCCCGCCACTTTCGCCGGTTGATCATCGGGCGCGCCCGCCACAGCCGCAAACCCAGCAGGGCAAATCCCACCGCGGCGACGATCCCCAGCAACGGCGCGCTCTTGCGCAGCGGCCAGTCCACGTATACCAAGGCTTGCAGCAGCAACAGGGCCACGCTGAACCCGGCCAGTCCGCACCACAGCCAGGTGACCGCCCGCAACGGTGCGGGTTGGCGCGCCCAAAGCCAGACCCAATACCCCATGCCGGCAGCAAGCACGACCAGCATGGCGAGTTGGAACAAGGCCGACATCGGTTGAATTTCATAAGGCCGATGCTTCCCACCAAGTCAATCCGCACAGCCGGTTGCCATGCTATCTGCAGGGGTGTCCGGTGAACGCCGAGCCGTGTGCGCGGCCCTGGCCCGCGCCACGGGGTGCGCCTGGAGGATTTGCCTCGCCTTGCCCCGCAAATCCCGGGGTAATGGCCCGCTATGCCATTTTCCAAGCTCGGGCTGACGCCCGCCCTGCTCAACGGTGTCAAGGCCATGGGCTACACCGACCCGACGCCCATCCAGCTGCGCGCCATCCCCGTCGTCCTCGGCGGCGGCGACCTCATCGGCTCGGCCCAGACCGGTACGGGCAAGACCGCCGCCTTTGCGCTGCCCGTGCTGGCCCGCCTCGGCAAGCACGAGGCCCGTGGCCCGCGCGTCCTCGTCCTCGAGCCCACCCGCGAGCTCGCCGCGCAGGTCGAGACCGCCTTCCGCGACTTCGGCCGCTTCACCGACATCCGCGCCACCGTCGTCCACGGCGGCGTCGGCTACGGCCGCCAGCGCAGCGAGATCCAGGCCGGCACCGACATCGTCGTCGCCACCCCTGGCCGTCTCATGGACTTCCTCCAGGAGCGCAGCCTCCGGCTCGACCACGTCAAGATCCTCATCCTCGACGAGGTCGACCGGATGCTCGACATGGGCTTTGTCAAGGACGTGAAGAAGATCATCGCGCTGTGCCCCCGCGAGCGGCAGACCCTGTTCTTCTCCGCCACGATCCCGCCCGAGATCGAGGAAGTCGCCCGCTTCGCACTGCGCAACCCCGCCCGCATCGAGATCGGCGTCGCCCGCACCGTCACCAAGTCGGTCACCCACGCCTTTTACCCGGTCGGCACGGCGCTCAAGTTCGAGCTGCTCGTCGCCCTGCTCGCAAAGACCGATTTCCAGAGCTGCCTCGTCTTCTCCCGCACGAAGCACGGCGCCGACAAGATCGCCCGCAAGCTCAAGGCCGCGAACCATTCTGTCGCCGTCCTCCACGCCAACCGCTCCCAGAGCCAGCGCGTCGAGGCCCTCGAGGGCTTCAAGTCCGGCAAGTACGAGGTGATGGTCGCCACCGACATCGCCGCCCGCGGCATCGACGTCGCCGGCGTCTCGCACGTGATCAACTACGACATTCCCGCCAACCCGGAGGACTACGTCCACCGCATCGGCCGCACCGGGCGCGCCATGGCGGTCGGCGACGCCTTCACGCTCACCACCCCCGATCAACTCGGCGAAATCCGCGACATCGAGCGCTTCATCGGCCAGAAGGTCCCGCAGCTGAAGCTGGAGGGTTTCAACTACAATGCCCCGCCGCCGCGGCCGGCGCTGGGCTACCAGGGCGCCGCGCCGAATCACGGCGCGCGACCCGCCTACGGCCAGCACTCCGGCCCCGGCCAGCGCCCGGCACACACACTGCGTCCGGCCCATGCGCCCCAATCGCCGCGTCCGCCGGGCGCCGCGCCCGCCCCGCAGAACCGCCCGGGTCCGTCGCATGCTTATCAGGCCCCCGGCCAGCCGGAGCGACCGGGTGGCGGCGCCACCCCGCCCGCCCCGCGCAAGTTCGGGGGCCTGTCCCGCGGCGGCTGGAGCCGGCGCGGGTAAGATGCCCGGACCGGCACCAGACCCGGTCCGCCGATCCTTTGCCTTGTGCGCCGGCCGCCGCCGCCGGTATGGTGACGCGGTCAACCTGACCGTGCATCCCCGGCCATGATTCTTCCCTCCCGCCGCTGGTCGCCCCGTCTCTGCGCGTTCGCGGCGGTCACGCTGTTCCTCGCGCTCGTCGCGCGCTTCTGGCACCCGGTCTACGGCCTGACCGAGCTCATCCAGCTCGACGCGAGCAACGATGACCTGAAAATCGCCGCGTTCCGCGCGCACCCGGTCTATGTCCACCGGGACACGGGCGGATATGACGGGCTCTATTACGCGCAGATCGCTTATGACCCGCTGCTCACCTCGCCCGAGCTGCCGCGCGCCGTCGACAACCTGCCCTATCGCGCGCGCCGCATCCTCGTTCCCGCCCTGGCCTGGCTGCTCGCCGCCGGCCGCGCCGGCGCCATCGTGCATGTCTATGCGCTGCTCAATCCCGCCGCGTGGCTCCTCCTTGCCGCGCTGCTCTGGCGGCTGCTGGCGGTGGCTGATCTTCGCGGCTGGCTGGCCTGGGCCGGGGTGCTTTTCTCGGCGGGTGCGCTCGGCAGCGTGCGCCTGGCGCTCACCGACCTGCCGATGCTCGCGCTGCTCACTGCCGCGCTGGGCGCCGCCGAGCGCGCCCGGACCCGGCCCGCGGTCGCGTGGCTCGCCGCCGCCGCCCTCGCCCGTGAAACCGCCCTCCTCGGCGCCGCCGGGCTGCTCACCCGCCCCTGGGGTTCGCGGCGGAATTTCCTCGTCTGCGCCGGCGTGGCCGCACCCCTCGCCTTGTGGCTCGCCTACCTCCGCTGGCGCGTCGCGCCCGACGCCGCCGGCTGGGGCAACTTCACCCTGCCCCTCGCCGGCTGGGTCGAGAAAGGGGAGACCGTCATCCTCGATCTCGGCTTTGACCCGGCTTCACCCTTCGCCTGGACCACACTCCTCGCCACCCTCGGCCTCACGGTCCAGGCTGGGTTCATCCTCACCCGCTGGCGCCGGTTCAACGAGGCCTGGTGGCGCGTCGGCGCGGCCTATGCCGGGCTCATGCTCCTGCTGGGCCCCGCGGTCTGGGAAGGCCACCCCGGGGCGGCGACCCGCGCGCTGCTGCCCCTCACCCTCGCCTTCAACGTCCTCGCCCACCGCACCCGCGCCATCCTCGCCTGGCTCGTGCTGGGCAATCTCGGCGTGTTCGCCGGGTTCCTGCTCATTGGCGACGCCCATTCCCACCCGCGGGAAATCTTCGCCGGCCACAGCGGCGGTCTGGCCTCGGTCGTCCGGCTCGACACCGGGTGGTACAACACCGAGCGCACGGGCCGGCACGTCTGGGCCTGGAGCCCGGGCCGCGCCCGCCTGGATTTCGAGACCTGGACCGGCGCCCCGGTCACCGTGCGATTCGCCTTCGCCCTCCGCAGTCTCGCCCCCCGCATCGTCGTGGTCCGCCAGGACGGCCGCGAGCTCTGGCGCGGACCCGTCGGCGAGCACCTCGCGGAAGTCGCCATTCCCCTCCGTCTCGGGGCGGGCCATGTGCGGCTCGAACTGACCACCGATGCCCCCGCGTCGCCCGAAGCCCCCGGCGCCGGGAGCCGGCAGCTCGCCTTCGCCCTCTACGATCCCCACCTGGAGGCCGCCCAACCGCAGTGAACGCCCGCCGGCCGCCGCGGGATTTCAATTTGTCAAATCCGCGGCGCACGGCATGTTGGAGGGCTGCCCCATGAGTGCTGCCACCGAGCTGACGTTCCGCTATGATTCCGGGTGCCTGATCGCGACGGCCACCGGCCGCTACGTGATCGAGCACAAGGAGGCCGCCGTCAGGTCCGTCGCCGCGGCGATCAAGGCCCAGCCGGTCCGGGCCGCCCTGATCGACATGCGCGGGCTGAAGCCACCCTACGGCTTCCTGGATCGCTACCAACTGGGCGAACTGGCCGGGCGTTATCTGACGGCCGTCCCGGTCGCCATCCTGCTCACCGAGGCGCTGACCGATCCGGACCACTTCGGCAAGGTCGTTGCCAACAACCGCGGCGCGCGGGTCGAGGTCTTCACCCACGAGGCCCAGGCCTGCGCGTGGCTGAAGCAGCACCAGATCCCGGCCGCGTGAGAGGCAACCAACCGCTCACCGCACCTGCAGCGTGTCGGCCTCGTAGGCCAGGCCGAGAGACGGGATGGTGACGGCCTTGCGGCCGCCCTCCTTGAGCACCCGGCCGGCGACCCAGGCGTCGTGCCCCGCCGCCTCGGCCGCGGCGAGCGTCGCCTCGACGGCGGATGGCGGCACGTAGGCGGCGAAGCCGACGCCCATGTTGAACGTCGCGTAGGCCTCGCGCAGGCTGATCGGACCGCTGTCCATCATGAACTGGAACAACGCCGGGATTCCGCGCGGCTCGGTGATCTCGTAGACCAACGGCTCGTCCAGCCGCATGAGCTTGCGCCAGCCATGGCCGGTCACGTGCGCCAGGTAGTGCAGCGGGACCCGGGCCAGCTGGCAGCGGACGACGAAATCCACGTAGATGGCCGACGCCGCGAGCAGGGCCTCGCCGTAGAGGCGGTCGTCCCCGTGGCCGACGGGCGTCTGGTAGCCCCGCGGCAGGCGGTCCGCGATGAGCCGGCAGAGGCTGAGGCCGTTGGTCTGCACGCCGGTCGAGGCCAGGAAGATGATGGCGTCGCCCGCCGCCACGTCGCCGGTGATGCGCCGCGCCTTGGGCGCGATCCGGCCGAGGGCCGAGCCGGCGAGCACGATCGTGGCCGGGTCGACGATGCCCTTGAGCGTGGGCGTCTCGCCGCCGCCCCAGACCGCGCCGGCCCGGTGGCAGCCCTCGGCCCAGCCGTCGACCAGCGCCTGCATCCGCACCGGGTCCGCAAACCAGCCGGAGTCGCCCACCGCCGCGTGCATCGCGACGGAGATCGGGCGCGCGCCGCAGGTCACGAGGTCGTTGACGATCGTCGCCACGGCGTCGATGGCGATCTCGCGGTAAAAGCACCGGCCGGTCTGCGCGTAGACCGCGTCGGCCACGAGGTTCTTGGTCCCGAGCCCCTCCTCGACGTGCGCGAGGTAGTGGTCGGCCGCCTCGATCAGGTAGGCGCTCTCGCCGCGGGTGGCCGCCGGCTCGGCGTAGCCGTGGGCGGCGAGCTCGCCCGCCGTCGTGCGCGCCGCCTGCTGGCAGGCGCGCTTGAACGCGTCGAGCTGGTCGTAGCGGACACCGGAGGATTCGTAGGAGAGGGACATGCGCAGAGGTCAGAAGTCAGAGGTCAGAGATCTGAATCCAAAGGGTGGTACATTTGCCATGAGAGTCTTAAAAGTCTGATCGCTGTCATCTGACCTCTGTATTCCGGTCAGTATGACCGGCCCTCGTGTTTCTCGAAATAGTTCACGAAGGCCTGGTTCACCACCCGGTAGCCGCCGGGGGTCGGGTACTTGCCGGTGAAGTACCAGTCGCCGCTGTGGTGGGGCAGCGCGCGGTGCAGGTGCTCGATCGACTGGAAGATGATCTCGATCTCGCCGCGCCACCCGTTGGGCTTGGGCGAGACCAGCTGCGTGATCTTGCGGGAGATCGCCTCGGCGGTGAACGGGTCGTAGATCTTGCGCACGTGGTTGACCGGCTCGGGCGAGGGCTGCCGCAGTTCCTCGCGGCACAGCGCGTAGACCTCGGTGATGAGGCCGCCCTGCCCGCGCTCCTTGAGCAGCGTGATGGCGGCCTCGAAGGCGACGAACTTGCCGAGCTCCGACATGTCGATGCCGTAGCAGTCCGGGTAGCGGATCTGCGGCGCGGTGGAGGCGATGATGATCTTCTTCGGATTGAGCCGCTTCAGGATGCGCAGGATGGAGCGGCGGAGCGTCGTGCCGCGCACGATGGAGTCGTCCACGCACACGAGGTTGTCCTGCGGCTGCACGACGCCGTAGGTGATGTCGTAGACGAGCGAGGCGAGGTTGTTGCGGGATTTTTCCTGGCTGATGAAGGTGCGGAGCTTCACGTCCTTGGTCACGAGCTTCTCGCCGCGCGGCCAGTTGTTGAGGATGAGGTCGTCCACCAGCGCCTCGGTGACCGCGCCGGCGCGGGCGGCGTCAAGGAGGGTCTGCTTGACCTCCGCGCGGCGGCGGAAGCGGAGCTCGCTCATCAGGCCGAAGTACGCGACCTCGGCGGTGTTGGGGATGAAGCTGAAGACGGAATCGGCCAGGTCGCCGCCGATGGCGGACCAGATCTGGCCGGCGAGGCCGGCGCCGAGGGCCTTGCGCTCGCGGTAGATGTCGGCGTCGTTGCCGCGGGAGAAATAGATGCGCTCGAAGGTGCACTGCGTCTTCGGCAGGGCGGGCTTGATGCGTTCCACCGCGACGGAGCCGGCGCGCTTCATCACGACGGCGCAGCCGGGCTCGACCTCGCGGACGTCCCTGGCCTCGAGATCGAAAACGGTGCAGAGCGGCGCGCGCTCGGAGGCGAAGGCCACGACCTCGTCGTTCTCGAACCAGTGGCAGGGGCGGATGCCGGACGGGTCGCGCGCGACGAAGGCGTCGCCGTTGCCGAGGACGCCGACGAGCGCGTAGCCGCCGTCCCAGTTGGCCGAGGCGTTGCGGAGCACGCGGCCGGGGTCGATCTCCTCGTTGATGCGGCGGGAGATCTCGGCGCCGGGCAGGCCTTCGCGGCGCAGGCCGCGGTAGATCTGCTCGTGCTCGTCGTCGAGGCAGAAGCCGATGCGCTCGAGGATGGCCTGGGTGTCGGTGGCGAAGATGGGGTGCTGACCGATGGCGATGAGGCTGTCGTTGAGCTCGGCCGTGTTGGTCAGGTTGAAATTGCCCGCGAGCATCAGGTTGCGGGTCGGCCAGGAGCTGCGGCGGAAGAAGGGGTGACAGGCGCTGAGGTTGTAGCCGCCCGAGGTGCCGTAGCGCAGGTGGCCGAGGTAGAGTTCGCCGCAGAAGTCGAAGTTCTTTTTCACCGTCTCGGGGAACTCCGGGTGGATGGTCCCGTCGGCCAGCAGGGCGTTGTAGCGGGCGATCAGGGCCTGGAAGATGCGGTCGAGGGGGTTGGTCTCGACGTTGCGCTCGCGGAACATGTAGGGCTCACCGGCCGGCACGTCGAACTTGACGCAGGCCACGCCGGCGCCGTCCTGGCCGCGGTTGTGCTGCTTTTCCATCAGGAGGAAGAGCTGCTGGAAACCCCACAGCGGCGTGCCGTACTTTTCCTGATAGTAGGCGAGGGGCTTCTTCAACCGCACCAGGGCGATGCCGCATTCATGGGAAATGAACTCGCTCATGGGAGAAAGCGGGGAGCGGGGAGCGGCATGCGGGCCGCCCGTCTGCTCCCGGTCCGGTTTATTGCTCCAGTCACACTGCGCCCTTCCGGAAATTTTGGGGCGTGCAATGGGTGAACTGGGCTCGTCACGGCATTAAAGACGTTCATTCCGCCCAGCGCGGGCGTTTCGTCAACGGCTTTCTCCGGCCGGCCCGCCAAACACCCTTTTTTTACCCGCCGGACGCGTGCGACCCGGTGGTCCGGCCGATGCCGCTCAGCCCCCTTGACCGCACGGTTGATTTTGTGAACATCGCGCCTTCGCCCATGCTGATCCTCCGCGGCTCTCCTGCCCTCTCCTCGTTCCGCCTCCGGAAACTCCTGCTGGACCTCACCGCCGCCGGCCTCCCCGTCCGCGCCCTCGGCGCCGAGTTCGTGCACATCGTGGAGACGGCCGGCGCCCTCACGCCCGGCGAACGGGGCGTCCTGGAAAAACTCCTGACCTACGGGCCGAGCCGGGCCGCCGCGCCCGTCACCGGCCTCGTCCAGATTGTCGCCCCCCGCCCGGGCACCATCTCCCCCTGGTCCTCCAAGGCCACCGACATCGCCCACATCTGCGGCCTCGGTGCGGTCAAGCGCATCGAGCGCGTCATCGCCTACACGGTCGATGTCGGCGAATCGGCGCCGCCGTTCCCGCTCTGCGCCCTCGGCGCGGCCGAGCTTGCGGTCCTCCGCGCCCGGCTGCACGACCGGATGACGCAGGTGGTCTTCGGCGACCTGGCCGCGTGCGCCGCCCTCTTCCGCCACGAGGCGCCGCGCCCGATGATCAGCGTGCCCGTCCTCGCCGCCGGCCGCGCCGCCCTCGTCGCCGCCAACCTCGACCTCGGGCTTGCGCTCGCGGAGGACGAGATCGACTACCTCGTGCAGGCCTTCACCGCCCTCGGCCGCGACCCGCACGACATCGAGCTGATGATGTTCGCCCAGGCCAACTCCGAGCATTGCCGGCACAAGATCTTCAACGCCACGTGGGACATCGACGGCCAGGCGCAGACCAAGTCGCTGTTCCAGATGATCAAGCAGACCTATGAGCAGCACAGCACCGGTATCCTCTCCGCCTACAAGGACAATGCCGCCGTCCTGACGGGCAGCCGTGGCGGCCGCTTCTACAGCGACCCGCGCAACCACGAGTACGCCGCGCACGACGAGGACATCCACCTCCTTTGCAAGGTCGAGACGCACAACCACCCCACGGCAATCTCCCCCTACCCCGGCGCCGCCACCGGCTCCGGCGGCGAGATCCGCGACGAGGGCGCCACCGGCCGCGGCGCCAAGCCCAAGGCCGGCCTCACCGGTTTCACCGTGTCCAACCTGCGGCTGCCCGGCGCCGTCCAGCCGTGGGAAAAGGACCATGGCAAGCCGGACCGCATCGTCTCCGCCCTCGACATCATGCTCGAGGGACCGCTCGGCGGCGCGGCCTTCAACAACGAATTCGGCCGGCCCAACATCAACGGCTACTTCCGCACCTATGAGGCGGAGGTGCCGGCCGCGGCCCTGGCTCCCGGCTCCCACGCCACGGAGTGGCGGGGCTACCACAAGCCCATCATGCTCGCCGGCGGCCTCGGCAACATCCGCGCCGACCACATCAGGAAGGGCGCGATCAACCCCGGCGACCAGCTCATCATCCTCGGCGGTCCGGCCATGCTCATCGGCCTGGGTGGCGGTGCGGCCAGCTCCCTCGCCAGCGGCACGGGGAACGAGGACCTTGATTTCGCCAGCGTCCAGCGGGACAACGCCGAGATGGAACGCCGCTGCCAGGAAGTCATCGACCGCTGCTGGGCGCTCGGCGACGACAACCCCATCGCCTTCATCCACGACGTCGGTGCCGGCGGCATCTCCAACGCCCTGCCCGAACTCGTCAACGACGGCGGCCGCGGCGGCCGCTTCCAGCTCCGGGCCGTGCCCAACGACGAGCCGGGCATGTCCCCGCTCGAGATCTGGTGCAACGAGTCCCAGGAACGCTACGTCCTCGCCGTCCCCGCCGCGCGGCTCGACTGCTTCCAGCAGCTCTGCGCGCGCGAACGCTGCCCTTTCGCCGTGGTCGGCGAAGCCACCGAGCAAAGGCAGCTCGTGGTCGAGGATGCCCATTTCCAGAACACGCCCATCGACCTCCCCCTCGAGGTCCTCCTCGGCAAACCCCCGCGGATGGCGCGCTCGGACCACACCCTGGCCCGGGCCCTCCGGCCGCTTTCCCTTTCCCTCTCACTCGCGGACGCCGTCCACCGGGTCCTCTCCCACCCGGCCGTCGCCGACAAGACCTTCCTCATCGCGATCGGCGACCGCACGCTGGGCGGCCTGATCTGCCGCGACCAGATGGTCGGTCCGTGGCAGGTGCCCGTCGCCGACTGCGCCGTCACCGCCGCGGCCTTCGACGTCTACACCGGCGAAGCCATGGCCATGGGCGAACGCACGCCCGTCGCGATCAACAGCGCCGCCGCCTCCGCCCGGCTCGCCGTGGGCGAGGCACTGACCAATCTCGCCGCCGCCCAGATCGGCGACCTCGGCAAGGTCAACCTCTCCGCCAACTGGATGGCCGCGCCCGCCATCCCCGGCGACGGCGCCGACCTCTACGCCGCCGTGCGGGCCGTCGGCCTGGAACTCTGCCCCGCGCTCGGCATCACGATCCCCGTCGGCAAGGATTCCATGAGCATGAGCACCGCCTGGCAGGACGGGGACCGGGAGAAGCGCATCACGGCGCCGGTCTCGCTCATCATCTCCGCCTTCGCGTCCGTCACCGACATCCGCCGGTCGCTGACCCCGCAGTTGCGTTATGATCCGATTTCACAGGAGGCAACGGAGGGAACGGAGAGATCCGATGACCTTGGCTCTTCCTCTGTTTCCTCAGTTCCCTCCTGTAAGAATCCTGAACCAATCGGCGACACCGTCCTGCTCCTGATCGACCTCGGCCGGTCCCGGAACCGGCTCGGCGGCTCCATCCTGGCGCAGGTGGTCGCCCAGACGGGCGAGGCCCCGCCGGACGTCGACCGCCCGGCCGACCTGAAGAATTTCTGGAATGCCATCCAGCAACTCGGCCGGGAGAGGAAAATCCTCGCGTATCACGACCGTTCCGACGGCGGCCTGCTTGCCACCATCGTGGAAATGGCCTTCGCCGGCCATGTGGGCGTCGACCTGGAGATCCCGCATCTCCACGACCCTTTCTCCGCCCTCTTCAACGAGGAGCTCGGCGCCGTCATCCAGGTGCGCGAGGCGGACTTCGATGAGGTCTGGCTCATCCTGCGCGAGCACGGCCTGAAGGCCTGCATCTCGCGCGTCGGCACGCTGAACACCTGCTACGCGCTCCGCGTCCGGCAGTCGGGACAGGAGCTGGTCAACGAGAGCCTGCCGGCCCTCCGCTCCTTCTGGTCCGATGTCACCCACCGGCTCGCGCAGCTCCGTGACAACCCGGAGGCGGCCGACGAGGAACAGCAACATCGGCTTGACCCGGATGATCCCGGCATCCGGCCGGTCATCTCGTTCGCCTATGGCGAGGTTGAAAGTGGAAAGCTGAAAGTTGAAAGGAGCGCCGGTGCCTCGGACTCTCAACCTTCAACTCTCAACCTTCAACTTGGCCGCGCGCTTCCGCGCGTGGCCATCCTCCGCGAGCAGGGCGTCAACGGCGAGGTCGAGATGGCCGCCGCCTTCACCCGCGCCGGCTTCCGCGCCGTCGACGTCCACATGACCGACATCCTCAGCGGCCGCGTTTCCCTCCGGGATTTCCGCGGCCTCGCCGCCTGCGGCGGGTTCAGCTACGGCGACGTCCTCGGGGCCGGCGAAGGCTGGGCCAAGAGCGTGCTGTTCCACGACCGCGCGCGCGCGGAATTCGCCGCCTTCTTCGCGCGCGAGGACGCCTTCGCCCTCGGCGTGTGCAACGGCTGCCAGATGATGAGCAACCTCCGGTCGATCATTCCCGGCTCCGGCCACTGGCCGCGATTCGTGCAGAACCTAAGCGAGCGCTACGAGGGCCGCTTCGTGTCGGTGAAGATCGAGCCGACCCCCAGCATCCTGTTCCAGGGCATGGCCGGTTCGGTCATCCCCATCTGCACGGCCCACGGCGAGGGTTACGCGGAATTCACCGACCGCGCCGCCGCCGAGGCCTGCAGCCGGTCCGGGCTCGTCGCCGCGCGGTTCGTCGACAACCATCATCAGGCCACCGAGCGCTATCCGCTGAATCCCAACGGCTCGCCCTTCGGCATGACCGCGCTCACGACCACCACGGGCCGCGCCACCATCCTGATGCCCCATCCCGAGCGGGTTTTCCGCAGCGCCTGCATGAGCTGGGCGCCCCCCGACTGGCCCGAGGACTCGCCCTGGATGAAACTCTTCTACAATGCCCGCGCCTGGGTGGGGTGATTGGTTCGCAATTTCCTTCCGACCGGCCTCCGCTTCCTCTTCGCCTCGGCTGCGCGGTGAATGGATTCGCGGCGGCTTAGCGCATGTCTGACCCGGCCTTGCGGCCGTGGTGAAAACCGAGATTGTCCTGGTAGCCATCGCCCGTGCGGCGGAGAGTCAGGAAGAAAACCAGCAACGCAAGACCGAGGGTAAGCAGGCAGAAGGAGATCATGGCGGGGATTGTTGCCTCTGTTGAGCAAGTCGGATTCCAGCCGCGAATTGATACTCGCATCCGTTTGGAAACAAAAATGTTAGAAAAGATATTTACGCGGCCAATATTCTGGCCGGTAATTTTTGCCGGGCCGGAACATGCCCTCTGCCAAGGGCGGGCAACGCCGGCCGCGCCGGGGCGCGCCGGTTACTGGGTCACCTTGACGACGAAATAGAGAAAGGTGCCATCGACCGCCGTGAACCAGTGCGGGGTGCCCTTGGGGATGACGATGACGTCACCCTTGGTCAGATGGTGCGTGACGCCGCCGGTGGTCGCGGTGCCGCGGATCTCGCCCGGCCCGACCGTCTTGGAGTCCGCGACGGTTCCGCCGGTGACAAAGGTCGCCGATCCCTCGACGACATAGAAGATGTCCGTGTCCTGCGTGTGCACTTCCACGCTGCCCGGCACCACGCGGCGGCCCGCCGAGATTTTGTAGCTGGTGTTGGCCAGCAGCGGCAGGCCCCCGGCAAACGCCGCGCCCACCTTGGCGTGATCGATCTGCACGACCTCGGTCGGCGGCGGTTCGAGCGCGGCGACGAGGCGGACGGATCCAATTGTGAGCAGGGCAAGCAGCAGGGCGGTCTTCATGGCGTGGGAGCGGGGTTGAGGGTGGGTAACCCCGCGACCCTAGGACAAAGTCCGACCGGCGACTAGCCATTATTTCCGGCTGCCAAAAGAGTCGGACCGAATCCCGTTGGCCTGTGTCGCGGTGTCATGTCCCGCGCGCAATTCATGGCCGGCATTCCAATAGTGTTTATTCGCGGGGCAAACCGTGTCCTCTTTCCGCCATGCGCCCGCACATCCTCACCATCGATGATTCCAAGGGCCTGCGGCTCCTGGTCGCAAAGGCCCTCGGCGCCTTTGCCTGCGAGGTGCAGGAGGCGAGCAACGGCTACAATGCCTTCTTTGCCATCGAGCGGGCCCGGCCCGACCTGATCCTCCTGGATGTCGCCATGCCGGTGATGGACGGCCTGGAGACCCTCACCCGGCTGAAAGCCGACCCGGAGCTCGCGGCCATCCCCGTGATCATGCTCACCTCCCGCACCGACCACGCCGTCATGGATCGGTTCCTGACCCTGGGCGCCAGCGGCACGCTGATGAAACCATTCGACGAGACGGCGCTCCTCGATAAAATCGGCGGCGTAATCAAATTGCAGCCGATACGCCCCGAGGCAGTTTGACCTGGATCCAAACGGAACAACCCGAAACTCCCTTCCTGCCTGAATCCGTGCCCCTCCGTGCAATCCGTGACGAAACCGGCCTTGTCCTCCGCGCTCTCCGCGTCCCCAGTGTCAAAATAGACTTCACCCCATGAACCTGCCCCGCCGCACCTTCCTGAAAAGCACCCTCGCCGCCTCGGCCGCGAGCGTCCTCGCCGCCCGGCTCAGCGCCGCCGCCTCGCCTGCTTCCGGCCGCGATTACCTCGAACTCCGCTGCTACCGTCTCAAGGCCGGCACGCGACTTAAGACCGACGCCGACCCCGACCGCCTCGACGGCTACCTTGAGCACGCATTGCTGCCCGCCCTGGCCAGACTCGGGATCACGCACACCGGCGTCTTCACCGAGCTCGACGTGAAGAAGGAAACCGCCACCGCCACGCCCAAGCCCGGCTCGCCGGTCTGGCTGCTGATCGCGCATCCGACGCTGGAGTCATTCGTGCAGGTCAGCGCCGACCTCAATGCCGACCCCGCAATGCAGCAGGCCGGGGCCGGCTACCTGCAGGCGCCGAAGGACCATCCCGCGTTCGAGCGGTTCGACACCTGGCTGCTCCGCGCCTTCCCCGGCCTGCCGCGGCTCGCCTTGCCGGCGTTCTCGGCCGCCCGCGCGCCCGCGCGCGTGTTCGAGCTGCGCGACTACGAGAGCCACAGCGAGCTGAAGGCCTTCAGCAAGATGGCCATGTTCGACGACGGCGAGATCACGCTCATGCAGGATCTCGGGATGTCGCCGTTCTTTTTCGGCCAGGCCCTGGCCGGCCCGGACCTGCCGCACCTCAGCTACATGACCGGGGCCGCCGACCTCGCGACCCACCTGGCGAACTGGGACAAATTCGGCCGGAGCCCCCGCTGGGACGAAATGAGGAAACTCCCCCGCTACGCCGACAACGTCTCGAAAAACACCCCGCGCTTCCTCGTACCCCGGCCGTATTCGGAGATCTGAACTCAACCGCGGAACTGGCACCACGCCGTGGCCAGCCCGGCGACCAGGCCGGAGAAGTGGCCTTCCCACGACGTGCCTTTGCGCACGGGGGCGAGCCCGGCGAGCATGCCGCCGTAAAAGACCAGCACCGCGGCCGCCGCCAGCAGGTCGGGCGTGGCCCGCGTGAACCAGGCCAGCGC
>Ga0265320_10001731_pt1 | contig 15477 bp, 17 predicted proteins | sample 4827metaG_FD_202087 | JGI IMG/M metagenome (GOLD analysis project Ga0265320, IMG submission 202087) | Rhizosphere microbial communities from Carex aquatilis grown in University of Washington, Seatle, WA, United States - 4-8-27 metaG | ecosystem: Host-associated > Plants > Roots > Rhizosphere >...
GAAGTGTCGCAACTCCATCCTAACCGCCAGAAGCGGCATGACCACACCGGCCCGGCATGCCGGGCCGGTGTGGTCCTATCTGTCAGGTGATATCCGTCTCAGCACAAGCAAAGCTTTCCTCTGCACGTAGCGATGCCAAGTCTCCCTCCCATCAACGGGCCTCGGACTCTTTACTGGCGTGGGCGGAGCCCACAGGTATCGCAGGGCCGGCGTCCAAGGGACGCCTCCCATTCATTCGCATGAGAAAACTGAAGGTGCGGAAGCTGAGCTTCCGCGCGGGTGCGGGCGGTGGCCCGCTCGCGAAGCGATCCTTGGGCCTACTGCCCGTCGTCGCCGTCGCTGGGGAAGTCGTCGTTCTCGGCCGCCGCATGGGCGATGTCGCGGCGGACTTCCGGCGAATTGAGGATGGTATCGATGCGCGACGCGGTATCGAAGGTGGTATCCTCCTGGAACCACAGATCGGGCACGGCGCGCAGTTCGACCATGCGGGAGATTTCGTGGCGCAGGAAGGCCTTGGCGCGCTTCAGGCCCGCCAGAATGGGGGCCACGTCGCCGCCACCCAGCGGCACCACGAAGACGGTGGCGTTGCGCAGATCGGGGCTGACCCGGACCTCGGTGACGGTGATGGCGCGACCCTGAAGGTCGGGGTCGCGGAACTCGCCACGCTCGATCACCATGGCGATGGCGTGGCGCAGTTCCTCGCCGACGCGAAGCTGGCGCTGGGACGGTGGCTTGGCACCCCGGCTCATGGCAAAGACTCCGCCGCGAGAGACACGATCACCCCCTTAAAGGGTGACCGCGATCTCCTCGATCTCGAAGCACTCGATGACGTCGCCGACCCGGATGTCTTCATAATTGGTGAAGGACATGCCGCACTCGTAGCTCTCGCGCACTTCCTTGACGTCTTCCTTGAAGCGCTTGAGCTGGGCGAGGTCGCCGGTGTGGATGACCACGTTGTCGCGCAGCAGGCGCACCTTGGAACCGCGCTTGACGATACCCTCGGTGATCATGCAGCCCGCGACCTTGCCGACCTTGGTGATGTTGAACACTTCGCGGATGGACGCGTAGCCCAGGAAGCGCTCGCGCAGCTCCGGGGCCAGCATGCCCGACAGCATCTTCTTCAGATCGTCGGTGACGTCGTAGATGATCGAGTAGTAGCGGATATCGACACCGTCGCGCCGGGCCATGTCGCGGGCCTGGGGATTGGCGCGGACGTTGAAGCCGATGAGCAGGCCGTTGGAGGCCTTGGCCAGGGTGATGTCCGATTCGTTGATGGCGCCGACGGCGGCATGCAGGATGCGCACCTTGACGTTTTCGTTGCCCATCTTCTCGAGAGTGGAGGAGATGGCCTCGATGGAGCCCTGCACGTCGCCCTTGATGACGACGGGCAGTTCCTGAGCCTCGCCCGACTTGATGGCCGAGAACATCTGCTCCAGCGTACCGCGCTGGGCCAGCTTGGCCTTGGCCTCGCGGTCCATGCGCTGACGGTAGCCGGCGATCTCGCGGGCACGGGCCTCGTCCTCGACGGTGACGAAATCGTCACCAGCGGCAGGAGTGCCCTGCAGGCCCAGAACCTCGACCGGGGCGGAGGGACCGGCTTCCTTGATGGAATTGCCGTGATCGTCCACCAGGGCGCGGACGCGGCCCCATTCGGCACCGGCCACGAACACGTCGCCGACCTTGAGCGTACCCTTCTGCACCAGAACGGTCGCCACCGAGCCACGGCCCTTTTCCATCTTGGCCTCGACCACCACGCCTTGGGCGGCGCGGGTCGGGTTGGCCTTGAGGTCGAGGATTTCGGCCTGAAGCAGGATGGCTTCCTCCAGCTTCTCGAGGTTCATGCGCTTCTTGGCGGAAACCTCGATGGCCAGCACGTCGCCGCCCAGTTCCTCGGTCACCAGTTCATGCTGCAACAGCTCCTGGCGGACCTTTTCCGGGCTGGCGCCCGGCTTGTCGATCTTGTTGATGGCGACGATGATCGGCACGCCGGCGGCCTTGGCGTGGCGGATGGCTTCCACCGTCTGCGGCATGATGCCGTCGTCGGCGGCCACCACCAGCACCACGATGTCGGTCACCTTGGCGCCACGGGCGCGCATGGCGGTGAAGGCTTCGTGGCCGGGAGTGTCGATGAAGGTGATCTTGTCGCCCGAGCTCATGGTCACCTGATAGGCGCCGATGTGCTGGGTGATGCCGCCGGCCTCGCCCGACACCACGTCGGTGGCGCGCAGCGCGTCGAGCAGCGAGGTCTTGCCGTGGTCGACGTGGCCCATGACGGTGACCACCGGCGGACGCGACACCAGCACCTCGTCGGTGTCGGCCTCGCCCTCCAGACCGACCAGGACGTCGGCCTCGGACACGCGCTTCATGTTGTGGCCGAACTCGGTAACCACCAGCTCGGCAGTATCGGCGTCGATGTTCTGGTTGATGGTGGCCATCACGCCCAGACGCATCAGGCACTTGATCACGTCGGCGCCACGGACGGCCATACGGTTGGCCAGCTCCTGCACCGTGATGCTCTCGGGCACGATCACCTCGCGGATGACCTTTTCCGAGCCCTTCTGCATGTGCTTGAGGCGCTCGCGCTCGCGGGCGCGCTTGACGGCGGCCAGGGAGCGGCCGCGCTCGGAGCGGTCGTCGTCGGTCAGCGCGTCGGTGATGGTCAGCTTACCGGTACGGCGGCGCGGTTCGGTGCGCTTGACCGGGGCGGGCTTGTGGGCGGCGGCACGCTTCTTGGCGCGCTCCTCTTCCTCTTCCTCTTCCTCGGTGCGGGCGCGCGGAACAGCGGGAGCATCGGCGGCGGCAACCGGCTTGGCAACCGGAGCGGCGGCGACGGGAGCGGGAGCGGAGGCGGGCGCAACAGCGGCGGCGGCGGCGGGAGCCGGGGCGGCCGGGGCCGAAGCGGCGGGGGCCTCGGCCTGGGCCTCGGATTCGGGCTGGGGCTCGGCGGCGCGGCGGGCGGCCTCTTCCTCGGCGAGGCGGGCGGCCTCCTCCTCGGCGGCGCGGGCGGCCTCTTCCTCGGCGGCGTGGCGGATGGCCTCTTCCTCGGCGCGGGCGCGGAGCTCTTCCTCGTGGCGGAGAGCATCCTGCAGCGCCTTGGCGCGGGCGGCCTTTTCGTTGTTGGTCAGGTCATGGACGCTGGCGGCGCGGGTCGCGGCCTCCACCTTGGCCACGGCGGCGGCGAGATCGGCCTCGGCGACGGAGTGGACGCCGTCCTTGATCTCGTGCATGGCGCCGCCGGCGCTGGAGAAGGTGCGCTTCTTGCGGACCTCGACGGTCACCACCTTGGATCGCCCATGGGAGAAGCTCTGCCGGACCTGGCCGGTCTCGACGGTCTTCTTCAGCTCCAGCTTACCCGGCTGGGTCAGCTTCAGCGGGGCCTTACGGTCTTGATCCTGGGAATCGCTCATGTACGACTTCGTCTCTTCTGCAAAAAATCATCCGCGAAAACCGGCAAGCAACGCCGCGTCATCCTTGAGACGCTGCGCCAGCCTGCCCGGGGACACGCAGACATGAACGGCCGCATCGCGGCCAAAAACAGTGCCCAACTCGGCGCCGTCGAAAAGCTCGATCACCGGCACACCGGGCGCCATCGCCTGGACCTTGGCGCGCCCGTCGCGGGCGGCGTCCCTGGCCCCAAGAACCAAGGCGGCGCGGCGGGATTTGATCTCGGCGCACACCTTTTCGAACCCACAGACCGCCTGGCCGGCGCGGCGCGCCAGACCCAGGATATCCAGGCAACGGCGCGCCAGAAGCGCTTCGATCCGGTCGGCCAGTTCCTCTGGAACGGCGACCTGACGGCGGGCCGCCCGGGCGAAGGACCGCTTGGCCACGGCCGTATTTACCACATCCCGGCTGGCGCTCAACCAGATTCCCCGTCCGGGGAGGTCATGGCCGAGGTCCGGAAACAGCGTACCATCGGGCGCCACGGCGAACCGCAGCAATTCCGACTTGGGCCGGACCTGGCCGGTGACGATGCACCGGCGCTCGGGCCCGACCTCTTCTTCCTCTTCCAAATCGGGGGAATCGGCCATGCCGCCCCCCCCTTACTTGCCTTCCTCGAACCAGTGGGCGCGCGCGGCCATGATGACCGCGTTGGCCTCGTCCTCGCTCATGGCATCCTTGCCCAGGATGTCGATCAGCTCGTCACCGGCCAGATCGCCCAGATCGTCCAGGGTCTTGACGCCCTTGTCGCCCAGCTTGACCAGCATGGAGGGAGCCAGTCCCTCGATGGCGGCCATCTCGTCGGCGACGCCCATGTCCTTGCGCATCTGGTCGTAGCGCTCGTCCTGCTCGGCCAGGAAGTTGCGGGCGCGGGTCTGCAGTTCCTCGGCGACGTTCTCGTCGAAGCCCTCGATGTCGGCGATGTCCTCGGCCGGCACGTAGGCCACCTCCTCCACCGACGAGAAGCCCTCGGTCACCAGCAGATGGGCGATGACGTCGTCGACGTCCAGGGCCTGGATGAACATATTGGAGCGCGAACGGAATTCCTCGGTGCGGCGCTCGGATTCCTCGGCCTCGGTGAGGATGTCGATGTTCCACTGGGTCAGCTGGCTGGCCAGACGCACGTTCTGGCCGCGACGGCCGATGGCCAGCGACAGCTGGTCGTCGGGCACCACCACCTCGATGCGGCCGGCTTCCTCGTCCAGCACCACCTTGGTGACCTCGGCGGGAGCCAGACCGTTGACCACGAAGGTGGCGACGTCGGGCGACCACTGGATGATGTCGATCTTCTCGCCCTGCAGCTCGGCCACCACCGCCTGGACGCGCGAGCCGCGCATGCCGACGCAGGCGCCGACCGGGTCGATGGAGGAATCGTGGCTCAGCACAGCGATCTTGGCGCGCGAGCCCGGATCACGGGCCACCGCCTTGATCTCGATGATGCCGTCGTAGATTTCCGGCACTTCCTGGGCGAACAGCTTGGCCATGAAGACGGGATGGGTGCGCGACAGGAAGATCTGCGGCCCCCGGGGCTCCTGACGGACGTCGTAGATGTAGGCGCGGACGCGGTCGCCGGTGCGGAAGGTCTCGCGCGGGATCAGCTCGTCGCGGCGCAGCAGCGCCTCGGCCCGGCCCAGATCGACGATGACGTTGCCGAACTCGACGCGCTTGACCAGACCGTTGCTGATCTCGCCGACGCGATCCTTGTATTCGTTGAACTGGCGCTGACGCTCGGCGTCGCGCACCTTCTGGACGATGACCTGCTTGGCGGTCTGGGCGGCGATGCGGCCGAAATCGATGGGCGGCAGCGGGTCCACCAGGAAGTCGCCCACGGCGGCGTCCGGCTTCTTGCGCAGCGCCTGCTTCAGGGTGAACTGGGTGGCCTCGTTCTCCACCTCTTCCACCACTTCGATGTAGCGGGCCAGCTGGATTTCGCCGGTCTTGCGGTCGATGTGGGCGCGAATGTCGTGCTCGTGGCCGTACTTGGAGCGACCGGCCTTCTGAATGGCCTGCTCCATGGCTTCGAGAACCTCGTCGCGGTCGATGCCCTTGTCGCGGGCGACGGCGTCGGCCACCTGAAGGAGTTCGGGGCGGGGAAGTGCGGCGATCCGTTCCATGGTCCTAATTCGTCCTCACTCTTCCTGGTCTTTCATGGTCGCGGCGATCAGTTCGTCGGTCAGCACCAGTTTGGCGCCGCGAACGTCGGCCAGCGGAATGGCAACTTCTCCAGTCTCGACGGCGAGGCGCACATTGGCGCCCGCCTCGTCCAGACCCAGCAGCTTGCCCCGGAACCGCTTGCGCCCATCGATGGGCTGGCACGATTCCATCTTGGCCTCGAACCCCGCCCAGGTGACGAAGTCCTTGGCCCGGGTCAGCGGACGGTCGATGCCCGGCGAGCTTACCTCAAGGGTATAGGCCGCCGAGATGGGGTCCTCCACATCCAGCAGGGCCGAAACCGAGCGGCTGATGTCGGCACAATCGTCCACGGCCATCATCACGCCGTCCTTGCGATCCGCCATGATCTGGAGCGTGAGCCGCTGCTTTCCCTGCAGCTGCACCCGTACCAGCTCGTACCCCATGGCGTCCAGTGACGGCGCGATCAGGGCCTCCAAACGGCTTTGAAGATCCATAAACCCTGTCGCCTTGCGACCTAACGTTGGTCCCTAAAAACGAAAAAAGTGGGCCGATGGCCCACCCTCACAATCCCGTCGGACGGGAATACAAGAATGTGTCTGGGCGTCAATATAGCCAAATCCGCGCCAGAGGCAAGAGTTTGTGGATTCGCCCCCTACCTCTTCAGAATCCTCGGCACGGAATTGAGGCGCAGCCGGAAGGCATCGGGCATGCCCGAGCCCAACAGCGGACGCAGATACATGCGGAAGGCGTCGGTAACGTCGGTGCCCGAGGGGGCGATGAACTGATCTTCCATCACCCTGGTCTTGCCGGCCACCGCCTCGAGCGGCAGCAATTTATAATCCACCGAGTAGAAGCCGGTGCGCTGGATGGTCACCGAACCGTCCTGATCGCCCCACATGGCGAACTGCACCGCCTTCTCGCCCACCTCGCGGGCTTCGCGCTGGTCCACGTCCGAGACGCAGCCGATGAACGAGCGCTGCAGATAGCCGAAGGTGTCGCCGCGCACCCGCTTGATGCCCAGCTTGTCCTTGACCTCCTCGCACAGCAGGTCGGACAGCGCTCCGGTGCCCGACAGCTGGACATTGCCGTGGGCGTCCTGCTCGGTGGCCTTGGCCAGCTTGGTGATGATCGGCGCGCCGTTCTCGTCGTGAATTCCCTCCGAGAGGGCGACCACGCAGCGGCCATGCCTCTCGTAGGTCGCCTTCACGTCGGCAAGGAAGCTGTCCACCCGGAAGGTGCGCTCGGGGATATAGATAAGGTGGGGGCCGTCCTCGGGAAACTTCTTGCCCAACGCCGAGGCCGCCGTCAGGAACCCGGCATGGCGGCCCATTACCACCGCCAGATAGACGCCCCGGAGCGCCGCGTTGTCGAGATTGACCCCCATGAAGGCCTGGGCGACGAACCGGGCTGCCGAGGGAAAGCCCGGCGTGTGGTCGTTCAACACCAGATCGTTGTCGATGGTCTTGGGGATGTGGATGCAGCGCAGCGGATAGCCGGCCTTGCGCGCCTCCTCCGAGACGATGCGCACGGTGTCCGAGGAATCGTTGCCGCCGATATAAAAGAAGTAGGCGATGCCGTGAGCCTTCAGCACCTCGAAGATCTCGTGGCAGTACTTGAGATCGGGCTTGTCCCGCGTCGAGCCCAGGGCCGAGGACGGGGTCTGCGCCACCATTTCCAGGTTGTGGCTGGTCTCCTGGGTCAGGTCGAGGAAATCCTCGTTGACGATGCCGCGCACCCCGTGATGGGCGCCGTAGACCAGATCGACGTTGCGGAACTTGCGCGATTCGAGGACGGCGCCGACCATGGACTGGTTGATCACCGCGGTGGGGCCGCCGCCCTGGGCCACCAGAACCTTGCCGTGCAGCATGGCGAAATCCTCCCCTTTTGGCGCCCGATCAGGATATCCCCTTTTTGCCGGCCCGCCAGCGACCAATATGAGGGGGAGCCACCGCCTCGAAAGGATAGGCCTTGCCCGCACCAGAGCGCCGCATCTTCGATTCGCCCTGCAAATCCGTCTGCCGCATCGACGAGCGGGTCGGCTGGTGCATCGGCTGCAAACGGACCCGGGCCGAGATCAAGGCGTGGTCCACCGCCAGTTCATCCGAGAAGCGGGACATCCTGGCCCTCCTGCCGGGGCGTGCCGCCGCCGAGCCGGAACTGCTGGCCGGAGGCGGTTCCTAGCAATCGGAATCGGTTAGCCGGGGTTCTTGCCAATCCGATTCAGATAGCCGTTGACTCTGCCCCGGGGGTGAGTATATTTCGGCCCTCTCGCGCTAGGCCCAAACCTTGCGCGCCACTATTTCTTTTGCTCAGGTAGAATCGTCATGTTCGCAGTCATTCAGACCGGCGGTAAGCAGTACAAGGTCGCTTCGGGCGACGTGATCCGCGTCGAGAAGCTGGCCGGCGAGGCCGGTGCCGAGGTCGTGCTCGATCAGGTGCTGATGGTCGGCGAAAAGATCGGCGCCCCGGTCGTGGCCGGCGCCAGCGTGAAGGCCACCGTGGTGGCCCAGGCCCGTGGCGAGAAGATCATCGTCTTCAAGAAGCGCCGCCGCCAGAATTCGCGCCGCAAGAACGGCCACCGCCAGGACCTGACGATCCTGCGCATCACCGATATTTCCGCCGGCTGATCGCCCGAGCGGACACCAGGAGACTAGACAATGGCTCATAAAAAGGCTGGCGGTTCGTCCCGCAACGGTCGCGACTCTGCGGGTCAGCGGCTCGGCGTCAAGAAGTTCGGTGGCGAGCTGGTTATCCCCGGCAACATCATCGTGCGTCAGCGCGGCACCAAGTTCTACCCCGGCACCAATGTCGGCATGGGCAAGGATCACACCCTGTTCGCCACCGCGATGGGCAAGGTGACCTTCAAGCACAAGGCCGAGGGCCGCACCTTCGTGGTCGTGGAGCCGCTGCCGGAGGCCGCCGAATAAGGCCGTTCCCGGACGCTTGCGTTATGAAGAAGGGGAACGGTCCGCCGTTCCCCTTTTGCTTTTTGGACCATATCCTCTTCTTCTCGTCATCGCCGGGCTCGACCCGGCGATCCATGGATGCCCGGACCGCGTCCGGGCATGACGGCGGAGAGAGATCGCTCTCGATGTCAGGTTTGCCCCCATGAAGTTCCTCGATCAGGCCAAGATTTTCGTGAAGTCGGGTGACGGCGGCGCCGGCTGCTGCTCGTTCCGGCGCGAGAAGCACATCGAATTCGGCGGCCCTGACGGCGGCGACGGCGGACGGGGCGGCGACGTCATCTTGGAATGCGTCGCCAACCTCAACACCCTGATCGACTACCGCTATCAGCAGCACTTCAAGGCCAAGATCGGCAACCACGGCCAGGGCCGCAACAAGACCGGCGGCAAGGGCGACGACGTGATCCTGAAGGTTCCGGTCGGCACCCAGGTGCTGGACGAGGACAAGGAGACGGTGCTGGCCGACCTGACCCGGGCCGGCGACAGCATCGTGCTGATGCGCGGCGGCGACGGCGGCTTTGGCAACATGCACTACAAATCGTCCACCAATCAGGCGCCGCGCCGCGCCGACGAGGGCTGGCCGGGCGAGGAACGCTGGATCTGGCTGCGCCTCAAGATGATCGCCGATGCCGGACTGGTGGGCCTGCCCAATGCCGGCAAGTCCACCTTCCTGGCCGCCGTGACGCGGGCGCGGCCCAAGATCGCCGATTACCCCTTCACCACGCTGCACCCCAATCTGGGCGTCGTCACGCTGGGCGAGGAAGAGTTCGTCATCGCCGACATTCCCGGCCTGATCGAGGGCGCCCACGAAGGCGCCGGCATCGGCGACCGCTTCCTGGGCCATATCGAACGCTGCCGCGTGCTGCTGCACCTGATTGACGGGACCCAGGACGACGTGGCCGAGGCCTATCGCGTGGTGCGCCACGAACTGGCGGCCTATGGCGGCGGCCTGGACGAGAAGCCCGAGGTGGTGGCGCTCAACAAGTGCGACTCGCTCACCGCCGACGACATCGAGCTGAAGCTGATGGAACTGTCGGAGGCCTGCGGCCAGGAGGTTCTGCCCCTGTCCGGTGTGTCCGGCGTGGGCCTGAAGCCCATCCTGGCCCGGCTGTTCACCCACATCCGGGAAGCCCGCGAGGCCGAACCCGAAGTGCCCGCCGCCTCCGCCATCTTCGGCGCCGGCAAGCGCGGCGCCCCCACCTTCCAGCAAAGGAAGCGCAAGCAGGAAGCCGAGGACGACGAGTTCGCCGGCGGCCATTGGGGCCCCGACGGCGAGTGGATCTGGCACGATGCCGAAGGTGACGACGACGGCGAGGATTACGACGACGACGGCGGCGAGGACCTGGACGAGGAAGAGGTTCTGGACGAAGACGAAGGCCAAGACCTGGACGGGGACGGGGACGGGGACGGGGACGGGGACGGGGACGAAGACGAAGAGGACGGCGAGGAAAAATGAGCCCGCTCCGCTCCGCCAAGCGCCTGATCGTCAAGATCGGCTCCAGCCTGCTGGTGGATGATTCCACCGGTCAGGTTCGGCGCTCCTGGCTGGAGACCCTGGCCGCCGATATCGCCGCCTGCAAGGCGCGCGGCCAGGAGGTGATCGTGGTGTCGTCCGGCGCCGTGGCGGTGGGACGGCGCAAGCTGGGCCTCACCCCGCCCCTGAAGCTCGAGGAAAAGCAGGCGGCGGCCGCCACCGGACAGATCCGGCTGGCCCATGCCTGGCAAGACGCCCTGGCCCACCACTCCATCACCGTGGCCCAGGTGTTGCTGACGCTGGACGATTCCGAGAACCGCCGGCGCTACCTCAATGCCCGCTCGACCCTGGAGACCCTGCTGCGCCTCGGCGCCGTACCGGTGATCAACGAGAACGACACGGTGGCCACCGCCGAAATCCGCGTCGGCGACAACGACCGTCTGGCCGCCCGCGTAGCCCAGATGGTGTCGGCCGATGCCCTGGTGCTGTTCTCCGACATCGACGGCCTTTATACCGCCGACCCGCGCAAGGACGCGTCCGCCCGCTTCATCCCCGAGGTGCACGAACTGACCCCGGAGATCGAGGCCATGGCCGGCGATCCCGGCTCGGCCTACGGCTCGGGCGGCATGGTCACCAAGCTGGTGGCGGCCAAGATCTGCCTGTCGGCCGGCTGCCGCATGGTCATCACCCGGGGCGAGCCCATGCACCCGCTCAAGGTCATCGAGGCCGGCCAGGGGCGCAGCACCTGGTTCCTGCCCAATTCCGAACCGCGCACCGCGCGCAAGCAGTGGATCTTCGGCTCCATGAAGCCGGCCGGCACCGTGGTGCTGGACGCCGGTGCCGCCCGCGCCCTGGCCCAGGGCCGCTCGCTGCTGCCCGCCGGGGTCACCGAGGTGGCCGGCGAATTCGATCGCGGCGATTGCGTGCTGGTCAGGGATGTGGACGGCAAGGTGCTGGGGCGCGGGCTGGTGGCCTATTCCTCGGCCGACGCCCGCTCGATCCTTGGGCGCAAGTCGGGTGAGATCGAGGCCATTCTCGGCTTCCGTGGCCGCGACGAGTTGATTCACCGCGACGATCTGGTGATGGAGGGATGAGGTGCGTCTCCTGGCCGTCGCCTTCCTTCTGCTGCTGCTGCCCCGGTCCGGTCTGGCCGGCTGCCTGATCGCCCTCGATGTCGGCCATCATCGCGAGGCGCCGGGCGAGGTCAGCGCGCGCGGCGTACCGGAACTGGTCTTCAACGCCGAACTGGCCCGGCGGGTCGGGTGGGAATTGGACCGCCGGGGCATCGCCTGGACCCTGATCAACGCCCAGGGCGACGTCACCGAGCTGGCCGAACGCCCCCGCCGCGCCGCCCAGGCCGGCGCCAGCCTGTTCCTGTCCCTGCATCACGATTCGGTGCAGGACGCCTATAAGACGGAATGGGTCTGGCAAGGCGTGCCCCGCGCCCATTCCGAGGTGTTCTCCGGCTTCGGCCTGTTCGTGTCGGGACGCAATCCCCAGATGGAGGAAAGCGAAACCGTCGCCCGCGCCATCGGCGACGGCCTGATTGCGGCGGGCCTCGGCCCCAGCCTGCACCACGCCTTGGCCGTAGAGGGCGAAAACCGCCCCCTGCTGGACGCCCGGCGCGGCATCTACCGCTTCGACGACCTGGCGGTGCTGCGTCAGGCGGCCATGCCGGCGGTGCTGGTCGAGGCCGGCATCATCGTCAACCGGGACGACGAGCCGGTCATCGCCTCCGAGGCCTATCGCGCCGCCTTCGCCCGCGCCATCGCCACGGCCGCCCACGCCCATTGCCAGCGCCTGAACTGATTGAGTAACGTGAGGACATGATGAACAGCACCGACCTCCAGACCCTGATGACCGACCTGGGCAAGCGCGCCCGCGCCGCCGCCCGGAGTCTCGCCCTGGCGCCGTCGGCGGACAAGGACAAGGCATTGCGGGCGGCGGCTCAGGCCATCCGCATCGATACCGGACTGATCCTGGAGGCCAACGCCAAGGACATGGCGGCGGGCGAGGCCAAGGGTCTTTCGGCGGCCATGCTCGACCGCCTGATGCTCAACGTGGCGCGTGTCGAGGCCATGGCCAAGGGGCTGGAGGACATCGCCCGCCTGCCCGATCCGGTGGGCCGTTCGCTGGCGGAATGGACCCGGCCCAACGGCATGCACATCGCCCGCGTCGCCGTGCCGCTGGGCGTGATCGGCATCATTTATGAAAGCCGCCCCAACGTCACCGCCGACGCCGCCGCCCTGTGCCTCAAGTCCGGCAACGCCACCATCCTGCGCGGCGGCTCGGAAAGCTTCCACTCGTCCCAGGCCATCCTGACGGCGCTGAAAGGCGGCTTCACCGCCTGCGGCCTGCCCGCCGACGCGGTGCAGATGGTGCCGACCACCGACCGCGAGGCGGTGGGCGTCATGCTGCGCCTCGCCGACTACATCGACGTCATCGTGCCGCGCGGCGGCAAGTCGCTGGTGGAGCGCGTGGTGGCCGAGAGCCGCATCCCGCTGTTCCAGCACCTGGAAGGCATCTGCCACACCTATGTGGATAAGGCCGCCGATCTGGACATGGCCAAGGCGGTGGTGCTCAACGCCAAGATGCGCCGCACCGGCGTCTGCGGCGCCACCGAGACGCTGCTGGTGGATGCCGCCTGCGCCAAGACTCACCTCAAACCCCTGGTCTCCATGCTGCTCGATGCGGGGTGCGAGGTCAGGGGCGACCATCTGGCCCAGGAGGCCGATTGCCGCACCTTGCCGGCATCCGAAGCCGACTGGAGCACCGAATACCTGGATGCCGTCATCTCGGTGAAGGTGGTCGACGGCGTGGCCGCGGCGGTGGAACACATCAACACCTACGGCTCGCACCATACCGAGGCGATCATCACCGAGGACGCGGGCGCCGCCCAGACCTTCCTGAACGGCTGCGATTCCGCCATCGTGCTGTGGAACGCCTCGACCCAGTTCGCCGATGGCGGCGAATTCGGCATGGGCGCCGAGATCGGCATTTCCACCGGCAAGATGCACGCCCGCGGCCCGGTCGGCGTCGAACAGCTCTGCACCTTCAAATACGTGGTGAAGGGCAACGGGCAGACCAGGCCCGGCTGAGCTTCGCCCAAGGAACGCGGATGAACACGGATTGCGCTTCGCGCTCACGGATGGACACGGATCGGACTGGAAAAAGGGTACCACCCGTTTCCTCCCCGCCGTCCATCCGTGGCCGGCATGGCCGGCATCCGCGTCCATCCGTGTCTCTGGAAAAAACGATACCGTCATGACCCGCCCGAGGCTTAATCCCTGGGGCGGGCGGCACGGGGCACTGGTCGGGCTGCTGGGCGGCTCGTTCAACCCGGCCCATGACGGGCATCGGCACATCGCCCTGCTGGCGCTGCGGCTGCTCGGCCTGGACGAGGTCTGGCTGCTGGTCAGTCCGCAGAATCCGCTGAAGCCCGAGGCGGGCATGGCGCCGCTGGGCGAACGCCTCGCCTCGGCCGAAGCCATCTGTGGCGACCACCCCCGCTTGCGCCCCACCACCATCGAGACCGATCTGGGGACCCGCTATACCGCCGACACCTTGGAGGTGCTGCGGCGGCGCTTCCCCCGCATCCGCTTCGTCTGGCTGATGGGGGCCGATAATCTGGCTGGATTCCACCGCTGGCATCGCTGGGAGAGCATCTTCCGGTCGGTCCCGGTTGCGATTCTGGCCCGTGGCCCCTATTCTGCCCGAACCTTGGGGGGACGGGCGGCCCATCGCTTCGCCGGCTGCCGCCTGCCTTCGTCGAGAGCCCGATTTTTGTGGCAAGGACGGCCGCCCGCCTGGGTGTTCCTGCACATCCGGCGCCACGCCGCTTCGTCCACCGCCATCCGCAACAGGAGAGACCCATAGCACGCAAGCCCGCCGCCAAGGCCGAATCCGCCCCCGCTCCCGCCCCCGTTCCGGCCCCGAGCCTGGCCGAGATCGTCGCGGCCACCCTGGACGACCACAAGGCCGAGGACGTGGTCGTTCTCGACCTCAAGGGCCGCACCTCCATCACCGACACCATGGTCATCGCCACCGGCAAGTCGCAGCGTCAGGTGGGCGCCATGGCCGACCACGTGGAGAAGGCCCTGAAGCAGGCCGGGCAGCGGGTCACCATCGAGGGCATGCCCCAGTGCGACTGGGTGCTGGTCGACGGGGGCGACATCATCGTCCACCTGTTCCGCCCCGAGGTCCGCGCCTTCTACAATCTGGAAAAGATGTGGGGTGCGCTCGAAGCCAAGGCGGACGCCCCCACCGCCAGCGCCGTGCGCGCCAAGGCGATCGAACAGGGCTGATGCGCCTGCTGATCGCGGCGGTGGGCAAGGCCAAGGCCGGGCCGGAGCAGGACCTGTTCCGCCAGTATTGCCGCCGCCTCAGCCCGCCGCCCATCCTCAAGGAGGTGGAGGAGAAGCGCCCCCTCGCCGGCCCTCAGTTGAAGGCGCGCGAGGCGGAACTGCTGCTGGCCGCCATCCCCGAGGGCGCCAGGGTGGTTGCCCTGGACGAACGGGGCCGCGACATGGGCTCGGTGGATTTCGCCGCCAGGCTGCGCGACTGGCGCGACGGCGGCGCCCAGGATGTCGCCTTCCTGATCGGCGGTGCCGACGGCCACGGCGAGGCGGTGCGGGACAGGGCCGACCTGCTGCTGTCCTTCGGACGCATGACCTGGCCGCACATGCTGGTCCGCGCCCTGCTGGCCGAACAGTTGTGGCGAGCCCATTCCATCTTGACCGGACACCCGTATCATCGGGTCTGATCGCTCCATGCCGGGCCATGGGCTCTTGAATTTATCGCCCTCATGGCGCAAGGATGAGGCAGGGGAATTGGTGGGCTCCAGGAGGGGTAGTGTCGGAATCTGATATTCCGCCGGAAGAGCGGGCAGCCTTCGAGGAATACGTTGCCAGGGTCGGCGGCACCAATATCAGCGCCCAGACTCTGCTTGCCACCGATTACCTCAACCACTTCAACGAGATCGTCATGCTGCTCGACATGGTCCCGGACATGCCGGACATGATCGAGGAGTGCAAGATGTGGCAGCCCAAGAGCTACCAGGAGCACTTCGCCGACTCCACCTTCAAGGACAAGCAGCTGGCGGTGGAGGCGTATGAGCGCGTCCCCACCAAGTTCCGCCGTCCCTTCGAGGAGACCATCAACCACCTGAACACGCTGATTCTGGGTGGGGTCGCCAAGCTGGAGGACGAAATCGTCACCGGCGCCGACCCGGCGCTGACCACCGAGCACGTCAAGGCCATCAGCCGCGCCGCCCAGGCCCTGATGGACTGTGCCAACGCCATCATCCACGGCTCGGACCGCGCCATGGCCCAGGTGGAAATCGACGGCTTGCTGGGCGGGAGCTAAATTTTCCGCGCCACCCAGCCGCCGAAACACAGCGCGCGAAAATAGGGTTCCGGCAGACCGAAACCGGTTTCGGCCAGCAACTCGGCGAGGCGGGCCTCGGTC
>Ga0265320_10001732_pt1 | contig 15474 bp, 14 predicted proteins | sample 4827metaG_FD_202087 | JGI IMG/M metagenome (GOLD analysis project Ga0265320, IMG submission 202087) | Rhizosphere microbial communities from Carex aquatilis grown in University of Washington, Seatle, WA, United States - 4-8-27 metaG | ecosystem: Host-associated > Plants > Roots > Rhizosphere >...
GCTCGGCCGGGACGCCGCTACGAGTCAGGCAAAGCAGCTTAACCTGCTTTGTGGTTTTCACAATGGCGCATTATCAATCAACCGTGTTTTGCCGATGAAAACCGCCAGGGCCAGATGAGTGCCGCGCCTGACCCCGGTGACCGGCATGAGCGTATCCGGTTCAAAAAATTCCACATAATCCAAGCGGGCCGCCGGCTCACGTTCGATGAATTTTTTCAAATCCGCCTTCAATCGGGCCGCCGGGACCGGTTTTGCTGATTTATTCACGGTCGCCCGCGCTGTTTGGATTGAGCGCCAGAGCACCACGGCCTGCCGGCGCAAATCGCCGGCGAGGTATTTGTTGCGGGAACTCATCGCCAGCCCGTCGCGTTCGCGCCGGATCGGGGCGACGATGATTTTCACCGGGAAATTCAGATCGGCCACCATGCGCTGGATGACGGCGGCCTGCTGCCAATCTTTCGCGCCAAAGACCGCCACATCCGGCAGCACGATATTGAAAAGTTTGGCGACGACGGTGGTCACGCCGCGGAAATGTGTCGGGCGCGACGCGCCTTCCATCGTATGGGACAGACTTTCTTCGACGACGTAGGTGCTGAAGTTGGTGGGGTGGGCGTCCTCGCGAGCCGCCGCCACGCTTTGACGCGCCAAGGCCGGCTCGTCAGCAGCCGCGCCCCACCGGGGATACATTTCCTTGTCGCCGGGGGTGAAGACAACGTCCACGCCGACTTGACGGCACAGCTTGAAATCACGTTTCAGGTCGCGGGGATATTTGGAGAAATCCTCCTTCGGCCCGAACTGCGTCGGGTTGACGTAAATGCTCATCACCACGACGCCGTTTTTGCCGGCGGCCTGCCGGGCGCGTCGGACGAGGCTCAGGTGCCCGGCATGCAAAAAACCCATCGTCGGCACAAACCCGATGCCCCGGCCGGCGCGCCGCCATTGCCGGGCCAGGCGCTGCATCGTGACGATGGAATTGACAATTCGCATGGGGAAAGACTAACTGCGCCGTCTAAAACAAACAAGCCGCGCAGAGGATTCTGCGCGGCTGGATCGGTGATGATTAAAAAATTACCGGCGCTGGTGGGCGTCGCAGGCCCGGTTGATCGGAGCGTCGGGCTCGAGGTCGTTTGGCTTTACGACGTCGTTCGCGAGAATCCACGCTTCGACTTCCTCGCCGCTGATATCCGCAAGCATCTGGCCGCCAATTTCGACACACGGACTCATCATCTGGCCGCTTTTCTCCACCATTTCCTGGCGCTGGGCCGGGTCGTTGATGATGTCGCGATCCTCAAACGGCAGGTCATATTTCTTGAGCACGGCACGCACGCCGTTGCTCCAACCGCAGGTGGGTTTCAGATAGGCGATAATTTTTGGTTTTTCCATGGCTTTGCAATAATTGTTATCCCAATGACAATATACTGCCATACTTTGGGGCGTTAGCAAGGAATCTCGCGTTCCGGCAGTGCCCTGATTTCGGCCGGGCGTGCCAAAAGCGCCAGAGGACTGGCGCACTCCAGGACGCTTCGCGCAGTTCAGGCCTCGTCGTGCCGCGCGCAACGTCCTGGAGTGCGGTGGCCCTCCGCCGCTTTTCCCAGGGAGGATCAAACCCTGCCTGGATCAACCGGAACTGCCGCACAAACCCAATCAGCGTTCTGTTTCCTGTTTCCGCGCGGCAAGCACTTTTCGCGAGGGCGTGTAGTTGGCAATGAAGTCGCGGTAAAACTCCGCGAAAGTGCCGGCGGCGAGATGCGCGCGGGTGTCGGCCATCACTTTCAGAAACAGGTGCGAGTTGTGAACGCTCACCATCCGCAGGCCGAGGATTTCATTCACGTTCAGCAGATGCCGTAGATAGGCGCGCGTGAAGTGGCGGCAGGCGAAGCAGTCGCATCCCTCTTCGAGGGGGCGGAAGTCCGCCTTGTAGGAGCCGCCCTTGATGCCGAACGCGCCGCGGCGCGTGAACGCCGTGCCGGTGCGCGCCACGCGCGTCGGCAACACGCAGTCGAACATGTCCACGCCCCGCGCGATCAGTTCGAGCATCTGCGCGGGCGTGCCGAGGCCCATGGCGTAACGCGCCTTGTTGGCCGGCAAAAACGGTTCGGTGAATTCAATCGCCTTCAACATCTCCGGTTCCGGTTCGCCCACGCTCACGCCACCGATGGCGTAGCCGTCGAATTCCATCGCGACCAATGCCTTCGCGCATTCCTCGCGCAGCGCGGGGTTGCTGCCGCCCTGCACGATACCGAAGACGAGCTGTCCCTCGGAACGTGGTTGCTCGCGGCATTCCCGTGCCCAGCGGATGGTGCGTTCCACGGCAAGTTTCTGTTCCCTGGCCGGCGCGTCGTGTGGCGGGCATTCGTCAAATACCATGGCGATGTCCGAACCGAGCACGCGTTGGATTTCCATCGCCTCCTTCGGACCGAGAAACAATGGCGATCCATCGAGATGCGAACGGAACTCGACGCCGTGCGGCTTGATTTTCCGGATTTTGGCGAGGCTGAAGACCTGGAAACCGCCGCTGTCGGTGAGGATGGGCAGATCCCAGTTCATGAACCGGTGCAGCCCGCCCGCGGCGCGGATGATGTCGAGTCCGGGCCGGATGTTGAGATGATAGGTGTTGCCGAGGATGATCTGGGTGCCCATCTCGCGGAGTTCGCGCGGGTCGAGCGCCTTGACGCTGGCCTGGGTGCCGACGGGCATGAACACGGGTGTGTCCACGGTACCATGCGCCGTGGTGAGGCGGCCGAGGCGCGCCCGGGTACGCGCGTCCGTTTTGAGCAATTCAAACATCGGGCGAAGGTTTAATCAAAAGGCTGCGGTTGAACATGAAATTTTACGACAGGTTCATGTCGTTTCACGGATTACCCGTCAGATCCAGCAAATGTCTCGCTTCAAGGAGAAGGGTCCACCACCAGGTCAGGAGGATGCCGCCGCGCAGATAAAACGAGACGGCCAGGAAGCCCATGACGACCCGGCCAGCCAGGAGCGATGCAAACAGCGGAACAGGAATTGGCGCCGAAAGGTGCCGGATTTTGATGGCCAGGACGACGACGCCAAACAGGACGGTCAGGCCGGTGGCCACCCGTCGATTTTGGAACAGCCGCATGAGCCAGGCAAACGGGGCGAAGATGAGAAACAACTGGTTGAAGGCCAGTGAAAATAATACCAATGCAAACCACTGTTCCAGGCTTGTCGGGTAATCTTCCGGCAATTGGGGACGGAGCGACGGGTCAAGGAACAGGTGAAGCACGGTGGCAACGGCAACGCCGGCCCCGGTCACGATGGCGAACAGCCGGGGTTCCAGCTTGAGAACAAAGACCGGCCGACGGGTGTATTGGGTGTGCCAGGCGAAGACAAAACTCCAAAGGACTACGCTGCAAAAGAAAATGACGGCCTCCAAATACCAGATTGGGTAGGCACGGTTCAACCAGAGCGACAGGCGCGGGTAACACGCGAGCGTCGTGACCAGGGCGGCAAGGCCGGCTTGTCTCAAGGTCCGGGGTTGGACGAGGTGGCGCACGTTTTGCCTGCCGGGAATGTTTATCGGCCGCCGAGTTCGGCGAAGGAAATGTCCGCCAGCAAATCGCCGGCGATTTTTTCCAGTTCGGTCTTCAGCACTGAAACGTTGCAGCCGCCAGGCAATTGCAGCCGGGCGCTGGCCTTGAACAACAGTTCGCCGGACATGGGGGCGCTGACGCATTCGCTCGAAAATTCCTCGACGTTCACCCCGGCGTCCGCCAGCGCGTGGGTGATCTGCCGGACAATGCCCGGACGGTCATGTCCGACAATTTCGAGCCGGGCCTGTCGGCCGGTGGTTGTCGCCGGGGTCTCGCTGGGACGGACAACGACGGTCAGTCCGCGGCCCTGCAAGGTTTGCAGGGCATCGATCAAAGCCTGCCGTTTTTCGATGGGGAGTTCGATGCGCAGGATGCCGGCGAATTCGCCGCCGAGGCGGCACATGCGGCTTTCCAGCCAGTTGCCGCCGTGATCCGCCACCACGCGCGCGACCGATTCGACGAGGCCGGTGCGGTCCGGGCCGATAATTGTCATGACCAAGGGGACTTGCATCAGGTTTTGTTAACCCGTAACCGGGCGGCTGGCAAGTGATTCTCGGGTTGGCTTTGGGGTGCGGATTGTCCTCAATCCGCAGCGGCTGGACGGATCGAAAATGCCGTGAGCCGGCCAAAGCGCGCTCCGGCTTTCAATTGCAGGGGAGAGGGTTGGGCAACAGATGCGGAATCCGTGGCGCCGGCGGTTGAACTTCAGGGTTGGCTGGTGATTTTCTGCCAATCGACGCCCTGTGCCTGGGCGTACATCGAGAAAGACTTCTCGTTTTGGATCAGCACGGCGCGCACGACGCTGGAATCGTCTGCCCGACCCAGTTCCAGAATGCTGTCCGGGATGATGCCCATTTTTTTGTGCGCGTAGAGGAGGGCGAACACCGCCTGGGCGGTCGCCGCATACGGCAATTCCTTGTAAGCACCTTCGATCGCGTCCTCAACGGCATCCGCCAGAAATTCCAGTTGGTCCACCAGATGCGGATATTTGGGCGCGTTGATTTGCGTAAATTCGAGTTTCCATTGGGGCAACTGGCGCAGGACTTTTTCGGCGATGACTGGCGTAATGGTCCCGGCGGCGCTGTTCACGAATTTTGCAATTTCAGGCATGTCGATGACAATCTAAGAAAACTCCCGGGCCGGCGAAAGCAAAAATGTGGTGACAAACGCGCTTCCATTGCCACCCCTGTTCTTGTTATGAACAGGCCGTGCAAGACCTCATCGCCAAAGCCGAAATGCTGCTGGAAGCACTGCCGTACATCCAGAAATTCAGCGGCGCGACGTTCGTGGTCAAATATGGCGGCAGTTTCATGGATTCGCCGGATGCCGACGTCCGCTCCAGCGTCGCCCGCGACATCGTTTTTCTCGAGGCGGTCGAAATCAACCCCGTCGTCGTTCATGGCGGCGGCAAGGCCATCACCCGCGCCATGGAAAAAGCCGGGTTGAAGGCGGACTTTATCCAGGGCCAGCGTGTGACCGACGAGGCAACGGTGAAAATTGTGGACGAAGTCTTGTCGGGCGAGATCAATCCGGAACTTGTCAAAACCATCAAGGAACTCGGGGGCAAACCCGTGGGCTTTGCCGGGCGGGACATTTTCAAATGCCGCAAACTCTGGCTCGACGACCGTGAAAACCCGGGCAAAAAGATGGACATCGGTTACGTCGGTGAAGTGGTGGAGGTCAACACCGCGCCCTTGAAGGAATGCATCTGGTCCGGTTTCACGCCGGTCATCAGCCCGACGGCGCTGGGAGAAGACGGAAAGATCTACAACTGTAACGCCGACGTAGCGGCCGCGCAGACCGCCATCGCGCTCAAGGCCCGGCGGCTGGTGTTCATGAGTGATGTTCCGGGCCTGCTGCGCGACCCAAAGCAACCCGACTCGATCATTCCCCATCTCCAGATCGGCGAGGTGGAAGCGTTGAAAAAATCGGGGGTGATCGACAAGGGGATGATTCCGAAAGCGGACAGCGCCGTGGCGGCCATCCAATCCGGCGTCGAAAAAGTTTCGTTTGTGGACGGCCGGGTGCCGCACGCCGTGTTGCTGGAAATCTTTACGGACGAAGGCGTCGGAACAGAAATCGTTTTGTAATGGTGTCCACACATTCTCCCGACTCCCTCTCCCCGCCAGAGCGGGGAGCAGGGCTGGGGTGAGGGGATTGGATCTTGAAAGACTCCTCACCCCGACCCTCTCCTCCTTTGGGGAGGAGAGGGAGAAAACGGGGGCAGTGGCGGCAGCACCCTTTTTGTAAGAAACCGAATTGATGAAGTTGTCGGGAAATGCGAATCTCTCAATGTGAACCAGGCCGCCTATATTTTGCGCGAGAATACCGGAACCTCCGGGATCGTGGAGACTGCCCGGACGGCGGCGGCCATACTGGCGGACCATGACATTCCGCATCTGATTGTGGGCGGACTGGCGGTACAGGAACACGGCTATCCGCGCGTGACCATCGACGTGGATATCGTTGTGCCTGACGTGCTGGAGGCGGTGGAATTTCTCACCGCCAGCCTCACCGGGCCATTTTATCGCGTGTCCGGAATCCATGACCGGGTGGAAGACCAGCGGAATGGAGTGATCATTGACTTGTTGCCGGCGGGAAAAGTTTTGAAAGCCGGCTGCAAAGTCCCCTTCCCCCAGCCGGGCCGGGTGGCCGAACAATTGCAAATCATATCGCTGGAGGAACTCATCGCGCTCAAGCTCGACAGTTGGGCTGGTTCACCGCTCCGCCGCCACAAGGACAAAACGGATGTTATTGAACTGATTAAATACCGCAAACTTCCCCGTGACCTTGCGGTCCATCCGGTTGTCCGCGCGCTCTACACGGAAACCTGGGATGCCTTGCAATCGGAGAAGTAAATTTCTTGTGTCCTTTGGGCTGCTTTGCAGTTAAAACAATCCGCCGATGAAAGAAATTGTTCCGCCGTCACCGCCACCGCTCGTTCACAACCAGTACGAGTCGGTGCGCGAATTGTTCAGCAAGAACGTTGTGCCGAGCTATGGCCGCTTCGAACTCCTGTTCAGCCACGGCGCCGGCAGTTATTTGTTCGATGTGGCGGGCAAGCGCTACCTCGACCTGGGCGCCGGCATCGCGGTCTGCTGCCTCGGCCATGCGCACCCGGCCATCACCGAGGCGCTGGTCGAGCAATCGCGCAAATTGATCCACGTTTCGAACCTGTATTTCACCGAACCGCAGGGCCGGCTCGCCGCCGAACTCGTCAAACGGCTTGGCGCGGGCAAATGCTTTTTTGCCAACAGCGGCGCGGAGGCCAACGAAGGCCTGTTCAAGGTGGCGCGCAAGTTCGGCCATGGCGAAGGCCGGTTTGAAATCCTGACGGCGACGAATTCCTTTCATGGCCGGACCCTCGCGGGAATTGCCGCGACCGGGCAGGACAAGGTTAAACAAGGTTTTGAACCGATGATGTCGGGTTTCCGGCACATCCCGTTCAATGATCTCGATGCGGCGCGCCAGGCGATTTCGCCCGCGACCGTTGCCATCCTGATTGAAGGGGTTCAAGGCGAAGGAGGGGTCACGCCGGCCACGCCGGAATATCTGCTCGGCCTGCGCGCCTTGTGCGACGAAAAGAAACTTTTATTGCTCCTGGATGGCGTCCAATGCGGCCATTACCGCACCGGCCGGTTCCAGAGTTTTCAGCGGATTCTGGAAAACATTCCTGGCGGCGAAAAATTCCTGCCGGATGGCCTTTCCATGGCCAAGTCGCTGGGCGGCGGATTTCCCATCGGCGCGTTCTGGGTGCGGTCGCCGTATGCGGATTTGCTGGGGCCAGGAACGCACGCCTCGACGTTTGGCGGCACGCCGCTTGCCTGCGCCGTGGCGCTCAAGATTCTTGAAGTCATCGAACGCGAGCGGTTGGATGAGCATGCCCGCAAACTTGGCGAATGGCTGAAACGGGAATTGGAACGGCTGGCGGCCACCTATCCGCAGGTGGTAAAACGAGCGCGCGGCCTGGGTTTCATGCTGGGCCTGGAATTGGTGGAAAAGGAAAAGATCACCGCGCTGGCCGGGAGCGACAAGACCGCGGCCGTGCAGGTGGTGAACCGCCTGCATGAAGCCGGCGTGCTGACGATTCCGGCGGGCACCCAGATCATCCGCCTGCTGCCGCCGCTGAATTTGAAGCCGCAAGAAGCCGGCGAAGGCATCGCGAAAATCGAGGAAGTAGTGAAATCGCTCGCGTGAAGATAAGCCGCACACCGGCCTCTCTCCTCAGAACGGGAAAGGGAGAATCGTCCGCCGCCGTTTTGATGTGCGAAAATCGGAGCTTTCAAGGCAAACACTTGAAAGCTGAGAACGAAGTTTGCTGTCCCCTCTCCCAGCGGGAGAGGACCAGGGTGAGGGTGAACGCGGCAACGAAGTGAAACGGCAATGTTGAAGCAAGCACCAGGAACAACTCGCATCGCCCGCAATCTGCGCCTGCGTGAATCCTGGGGTGAGCGGTTGATGTGGTCCTGGCTGCGCGACAGGCGTTTTGCCGAATACAAATTTCGCCGCCAACATCCGCTCGGACCCTATATCCTGGATTTCTTTTGTAACGGTGCAAAACTGGATATCGAGGTGGATGGTTTTCAACATGGCCTGCCGGAAAATCAGGTCAATGATGCTGCCCGTGATGCGTTTCTGGAAAATCAAGGCATCAAGGTGCTGCGGTTTTGGAGTTCGCATTTGAACCGAGACAAACAAGTCATCCGGGATAAGACTTGGCAGACCTTGCAGGAACGATCGCCGCAGCCGGTGCCGGGTTATTGCGTGCCAGGGAAAGCGACTTCAAGTGAAAATCAAGAACCATGAAACCTTCAGCCGCTCTCCCTCACCCCGACCCTCTCCCGCTGGAAGAGGGAGAATTCATCGCTACCGAAAGCGAACTCAAGGAACATTAATTGGTATGCACAGTTTTGAATCCGGCCATTCTGATGCACTGAAACATTTGTCCGCCACCGATCCTATTATGCGGCGGCTGATCCGGGATTTCGGTTCCTGCGGGCTGGAGCCGGAGACCCGCCGGTCGCCGTTCCAGTCGCTGGTGCAGGCGGTGGCCCACCAGCAACTCCACGGCACGGCGGCGAATACCATTCTCACCCGTTTCAAAAAACTGTTTCCGGGGCGCCGGTTTCCGCGGCCCGAAGACCTGATGTCGGTGACGGACACCCAATTGCGGGCCTGCGGATTTTCCTTCGCCAAAATTGCCTCGATCCGCGACATCGCGGCCAAAACGCTGGCCGGCGTGGTGCCGGCGTCGCGGCAGATCGTGAAATTATCCGACGACGACATTGTTGAACGATTGACCGAGGTTCGCGGCGTGGGGCGTTGGACGGTGGAAATGCTGCTGATCTTCCAATTGGGCCGTCCAGATGTCCTGCTGGCGGATGATTTCGGCGTGCGCACCGGGTTCCGCCATGCTTACAAAATGCCCAATCTGCCGGCGGTGAAGGAACTGCTCTCGTTTGGTGAACGCTGGCGTCCGCATCGCACCACGGCAGCCTGGTATCTCTGGCGGGCGGCGGATGCGGCGCGTAAAAAGAAGTGACGGCGCGCCGGACTTGGGTTAATTAGTTTTCTTTGGGTGAACCCCCAAAAACCTGAAAGATGAAACATCTATTGTCATTGGAAAAGCTGCCCCTCGCGGATTTTGATAAAATCCTCCGCGATACCGCCGTATTCAAACGTGAACGCGGCCGGCATTCAACCCAGCCCCTGGCCGGTCAGACCTGGGCGTTGATGTTTTCCAAATCATCCACGCGCACGCGGATTTCGTTCGAGGTCGGGATTCATGAGCTGGGCGGGCGGCCGATGTTTCTCAATCCCAACGACATTCAGTTGGGGCGCGGCGAGCCGATCAAGGACACCGCGCGCGTGATGGGCCGCATGATTCATGGCGCGGTGATCCGCACCTTCGCCCAGGCCGACGTCGAGGAATTTGCGAAATATTCGAACCTGCCGACCATCAACGCGCTGACCGATGACGAGCATCCCTGCCAGATTCTCGCGGACATCTTCACGTTCCAGGAAGAACGCGGGTCCATTCGCGGCAAGACCGTCGCGTTCATCGGCGACGGCGCGTGCAATGTGGCGAACTCCTGGGTCTGGACGGCGGCCAAACTCGGTTTTGAATTGCGCATTGCGGCGCCCAAAAAATTCCAACCGTCCGCCGCCTTGTTGAAGCGCGCCGGCGGCAAGATTTCCGTTTCCAGCGACACCCGGGCAACGGCGAAAGGCGCGGACCTGCTTTACACCGATGTATGGGTTTCGATGGGCAAGGAAGCCGAATCTAAAGAGCGCATCAAAATTCTGACGGGCTACCAGATCAATCAATCATTGGTGAAGCTGGCCAAACCCGGCGCCCTGGTGATGCATTGCCTGCCCGCGTATCGCGGCAATGAAATTGATGATGCAACGCTGGAAGCCAACGCGGACACCATCTTCGAGGAGGCGGAAAACCGGTTGCACGTGCAGAAGGCGATATTAAACTGGGCGGTTTCGTGATTTCGTGGCCGCGTTTGTGAAAACGCGGCAAACTATGGCGGTGTTCTCACGAACACCGCCATAATTCATGCCTTGGCAAACTGCCGGAGATATTTCACCGCGATTTTCAAATCCTTCGGCCACGGTGCGGTGATCGTCACGGCGGCACCAGTGATGGGGTGGGTGAGGCTCAATTCCTCGGCGTGGAGCGCGGCCCGGAACAGCAGCGGACGCTCCTCGTGTCCGGGTTTGAGCCGGAAATTCGGTTTGAGGCGTGATAGCCAGAGCGGCTTGCCGCCGTAAAGTCCATCACCAACCAGGGGCAGACCAACGTGACGCAAGTGGACGTGGATCTGGTGCGGGCGATTGGTGAGTGGCCGGCATTTCAGGAGTGTGTAACTGTGGCGGGGGAAGGTTTCCAGCACTTCAAATTGAGTCTTCGCCTTCTTGCCGGTCCTCGAATCCACGCGCATCAGGCCGGCCTGGAGCGGATGGGGAGCGAGTTTGGCCTCGACTTCAAACCGGCTTTCCGGCGGCGTGCCGCTGACGAGGGCGACAAAGGTTCGCACCGGTTTTTCCGAGCCAAAAAGGTTGGCCAGGGCGATGAGCGCGGGTTTGTTTTTGACGAGGAGGAGCACGCCGCTGGTCTCGAAGTCAAGCCGGTGCGCGGGCATCAAATAAGCCAGCCCGCGTTCACGCGCCCACGGTTTGCCAGCGGCGATGGCGGTGTGGAGCAGTTGGATCAGGCTGGGCCGCTCCGGGTCAACGCGGTCGGGCGAGGTCAAAAGCCCGGCGGGTTTGTCGAGCGCCAGCAGATGTTCGTCTTCAAGCAGGGCCGGGATTTCCCAGAACTCGCGGGTGCCGGGCGAGGAGAGTTTGATGGCCGCGCTCACTTTTTTCTCACCGTCACATTGCGTTGGATCCTGATTCGAATCGAATTCGGACGACGATCAACAGCAAGTTCATAAATGGCTTCTCTCGCCGCAACCGAGGAAACGAGGCTCAAATTTGCCTGGAAAAAATAATTCATTCGGAGCCCCCTCACGTCGGCGGCTGCTTGTTTAACGGGCGGTAAAGATTCAGTTGGCCGCGCCGGGGCTGAATTGTTTTTGAAAGACCGGGGTGTTGCGCAACTGACGGTTGGCTTCGAGGCTATACCACTGGTTGAACGCCTCGTTCAAACGCTCGCGGCGGAAGGCGATGAGATATTGCGGCAGCTCGGAAGTCATTTTGGCCTGGTCAACCGGCAACTGCGATTGGACATAAACGATAAAGCCGCCGTCACTGGTTGCCTCAAAACCGCTCGTCTTCCCAACCGGCGTGGTGAACGCAGCCTGCTTGAGTTGGCCCAGCTCGATCCGGTCGCCCAGTTCCGGCAATTCCCGGGTGCTCAACGAAAATGCCGGCAACACCTGCGGCTGCAAGCCGGCGCTGACACACAGGGGCGCAAAACCGCGCTCCGCGGTCATCCCCGTCAAGGTATGAACAAAATTTGATCCGGCCTGCCGGGCCAGCAGGGTTGCGGTGTACAGTTCATAGTCCCGGGTGACACGGCTGCGGATTTGATCCAGGGGCGGGATCTCACTGGGAAATTGTTTGCCGAACGCGAGCACATAAACGCCGTCCGATCCGGAAATCGGCCCCGCGAAGGGCTCATCCGGTGTCAGGTTAAAGGCAGCCTTGACAAAGCCCGGCGGGGCGGTGAATTCTTCCGGCCCAAACTGGCCGGCAAAGGGCGCGGTGACATGAACGGTCAATCCTTTTTGTTTGGCCACCGCGGCGAGGTTTTCCGGCTTGGCCGGCTCCAGGGCAAAAACGGTGCTGGCAAATTCATTGGCCTGCCGGCCCGCTTCGTACAAGGCCCGTTGGCGGATCAGGACGGTCCGAATCTGGGCCTTGGCATCGGCGGGAGTTTTCGCGTCGGGGAAACCGCTTGCGCCATACTGCCGGTAAACGGCATCGATCTGCTCGTTGAAATTGGTCTTGGCCAATGTTTGTTCCGCGCCGGCGAGAAAATTCGTCACGTTAAAATCAACATAGCTGACCTGCACGCGGACGGGCAGGCGGTAGGCGGACAGGTTCTTATTCGTGTAAAAATCTCCAATCGCGGCCGGGGTGGCGGTGACGGACGACAGATAATTCGAGGCGGAAAAGAAAACAATCTGGGCGGAAAGCTCCTGGTGATCGCGCTGGTAGGCGGCGGCGGCCTCCTGCGGGGTGACGAATGCGCCGGTCAGCCCAATCGCCTGTTCCAATTGTTGCAGGATCAGATATTGCCGGGCAAAGCTCTCAAAATCCTGGGCGGTCAGATTTTTCTGCTGCAAAACCTGTTTCACAAACTCCTCCAGGGGCACGGGACGGCCATTGCGGCCCAGCGAACGCAGCATCTCATTGGCCACCGTCGCCGCGTCGTCGTCGCTGACCTGAATGCCAAGGTCACTCGCCTTTTGCAGGAGCATGAGACGGGTATAAACCTCGTTTTCCATCGCGGCCTCGGTGAAATTCGGGTTTTTGTCCGGCCATTCGCCGTTGGAACGGAACCAATAGAAAATCATGAACCCGGCCCGGGCGTCCCGGATCGCGTCCACCGAGATTTTCTTGCCGTAAACTGAACCGTAATTGCCGGAAGCCGCCCGGCCGCCCCCGCCTCCGCGTGAGGGGCCTGAGCCCATGAAGAAGACAAAGGTGATCGCGGTGATGCCCATGACGACGATCAAAAGCCACCGGTGCTTGCGAAAAAATCTAAACATAACTTTGAGAACAAGAAGCTTAACTGGCCCGGCCAAGGGCGGTCAAACGCAAAAAAGCAGCTGGTGCTCTCCTGATCGGGGTCTTTTGTTTTGTCTGGGAAACCTGTTGGTGTTCAGCCGTCAGGCTGTTTCGGGCCAAAAACATGCTAAAGCATGAACTCCAACAACTCACACTCACAAATCAAAAAACCCTGCCCTCCTGATTTCGGCAGGACGCGTCACTCGGGCATGCAGCCCAAATCCAACCGGAGCGCGGACAGCCATGTCCGCGGGTTGTGAACAGATTTGAAAACTCCAAAGGATTGGCAAAAGGGAACGCGCGGACTCAGCGGTCCGCGCTCCGGGTCTTGGGGCAACACGCCCACTCCGTGCGCGCCGTCCTCCGCGTTTGCGACGGGTGGGCACAGTCTCCGGTTTGAAGTTTGCAGCCTGGTGCTTCTCTGGATGTTGGAGCTTGGAAATTGGAACTTAACCTTTCAACCACTTCGCCACGTCCGCGGCCGCATACGTGATGAGAATGTCCGCCCCGGCGCGGCGCATGGCCAGCAGGCTTTCCAGCGTCACTGCGCGCTCGTCAATCCAGCCGTTGGCCGCCGCCGCCTTGATCATCGCGTGTTCGCCGCTCACGGCGTAGGCGGCGGTGGGATATCCGAACTCCGTCTTGACGCGGTGGATCAGGTCGAGGTAGGCCAGCGCGGGCTTGACCATGACGAGGTCCGCGCCTTCCTGGATGTCGAGCGCCACTTCGCGCAGGGCCTCGTTGGCATTGGCGGCGTCCATCTGATAACTGCGCCGGTCACCGAACTGGGGCGCAGACTCGGCGGCTTCGCGGAACGGGCCGTAAAAGGCGGACGCAAATTTCGCGGCGTAGGACATGATGGGTGTGTCCGTGAAACCAGTGCGGTCCAATTCCGCGCGGATGGCGCGCACGCGGCCGTCCATCATGTCGCTGGGGGCCACCAGGTCCGCGCCGGCTTCGGCATGGCTGGCGGCCGTGCGGGCGAGCAGTTTCAGCGAGGGATCGTTCAGGATTTTTCCGTGCCGGACGACCCCGCAATGGCCGTGTTCCATGAATTCGCAAAGGCAGACATCGGTGATGACGAGCAGGGACGGCAGTTCTTTTTTCAAGAGCCGCACGGTTTGTTGGACGATGCCGTTTTTGGCCCAGGCGCCGGAAGCTTTGGCGTCCTTTTTGTCCGGGATGCCGAACAGCAGGACCGCCGGGACGCCGAGCGTGTGGGCGCGGACGGCTTCGCGCAGCAGTTCGTCGGGCGAAAGCTGGAACACGCCGGGCATGGCGTTGATGGGGCGGCGGACGCGTTTGCCGGAACGCGCGAACAGCGGCAGCACGAGTTGCGAGACGTGGAGATGCGTTTCCGCCACGAGCCGGCGCAACGCGGGCGATTGCCGCAAACGGCGCATGCGACAGAGGGGAAACTGTCCGATGACGCTCAAGTTCATGGTGTCAGTTTAGATTAGCCGGGCGGTCTGCAAAGCGCAAAGTGCGCGAGGCGACCGCCCGGCATGGGTTCCCCACCTCCAGATTCTATGGCCCGAAATAAACCCCGCCGCTTTGATTCAGGTTGATGAAAAACCCGTAGGCGGCGTTTTGTTTTTGCAATACCACACCCTCGAAGGATACCGATTTGGCCGTGGCCGGGTTTTGGGCGGAGCCGCCGATCATTCCGTTGGCGGCGTTGATGGAAAGTGCCAGGGCGTTGGGGCTGAGGTTGGCCACCATGTTGTTGGCGTTGAGTTGCACCCGGTTGGTAAAGCTTCCACCCAGATTGCCGTCAGTCAGCGCCACGATGCCGTTGGTGAAATTCAACACGCGAACGCCTGCCGGAGGGTGCGCATATTGCGAGCCCACGACCTCGGTCATCAGTTGGAAACCGGAAGTGAAAAAGGCCACGGTTGGTTGCACCGGCCGGATCCAGCTCAACCAGCCGGCAATGTCGCCGCTCACTGTATTGGTAAACGACAGCCAACCCAAAACAGAACCCCGGCTGAAGGCGTAAAGCGGAACGTATAATGGCCAGGCGCCGGATTTCGCAAGTGTGGTGGACTGCGAAAACGCCGTGCCATCCGCCAGAACGCCGTTCAGGATCACCTGACCGGCGGTCGTGACGGTGACAAAACCGATGCCGTCTCCGGCGGGACTTTGCGTGGCGCCTGGTGTGCCGGGGATGACCAATGTGTAAGTGCCGGCTTTCGGACACGGATTCGTGGCGGTGAATACATTGCGATTGGCGGCCAGTACGGTTGCCCATGAGCCGTCGCTGGCCGTGACCGTCCCGGTGATTTGGTCCGAGCTGCCTGTCAAATCAACCTGCAACTGGGCTATCAGCGGAGTCATGATACCGCGGGCGACGGTGGCGGTGGCTTTCCCGGTCACGTCAAACAGGCCGCTGAAAGGCCAGAGGGAGGCGCCCATGCGCAGGCTGCTGCTGAATGATCCCGAGGGGGCCACCGTGAAGGTGGCGAAGCCGGAACTGGTTTGGAGTACGCCGTTGGTATCATAAAACAGGCCGTTGTAGATTCCGGCCACGGGATTGAACGGCGTGGTAACGAAATTGGCCTGCAGGACGAGATTGCTCACCATGACAAAGGTCAGCGCCGGCGTGGTGGAGAATATGCCGCCGCTCCATTTCGATAACACGTAACCGGCGCCCGGCAGGGCGGTCAAGGTATAG
>Ga0265320_10001733_pt1 | contig 15467 bp, 12 predicted proteins | sample 4827metaG_FD_202087 | JGI IMG/M metagenome (GOLD analysis project Ga0265320, IMG submission 202087) | Rhizosphere microbial communities from Carex aquatilis grown in University of Washington, Seatle, WA, United States - 4-8-27 metaG | ecosystem: Host-associated > Plants > Roots > Rhizosphere >...
GGGCGAAGCTGTCGCGGGGAAAATGCGCCGGTACCCAGTCCACGATGACGCCCAGGCCCCGCTGGTGGAGATGGTCCACGAACCAGGCAAAGTCCTCGGGCGGGCCGAAGCGCCGCGTCGGCGCGTAGAAACCCGTCACCTGATAGCCCCAGGAGCCGTCGAAGGGGTGCTCCGCCAGCGGCAGGACCTCGATGTGGGTGAAACCCATCTCCACCGCGTAGTCCGCCAGCTGCGGTCCCAGCTCGCGGTAGGTGAGCGGCCGGTTGGCATCCTCGGGCTTGCGCCGCCAGGAGGCCAGGTGCACCTCGTAGATCGAGAGCGGCTTGTCGAGCTGGGCGGCGCCGGCGCTCCGGCGCGCGAGCCACCCCTCGTCATTCCAGGCGAACGTCCGCGGGTTGCAGACGATGGCGGCGTTGCCCGGCGGCGCCTCGAAATAGGTCCCGTACGGGTCGGTCTTGACGTGCAGGCCGCCCCGCTGGTCGCGAATCTCGAACTTGTAGAGCTCGCCCTCGACCAGGCCGGGGACGAAGAGCTCCCAGACGCCCGACGAGCCCAGGGTCCGCATCGGATGAAAACGCCCGTCCCAGTGGTTGAAATTCCCGACGACGGAGACACGCGCGGCGGAGGGCGCCCAGACCGCAAAGGACACGCCCTTGACCCCGCCCAGGTCGCGCAGGTGCGCGCCCAGCTTCTCGTAGATTCGCAGCTCGTTGCCCTCGTTGAACAGGTAGAGATCCTGCGCCCCGAGGGTCGGCAGGAAGCAGTAGGGATCGAAGAACTGGCGCAGCTCCCCGTTCGGATAGGCGGCCCGGAGCTGATACTTGAACGCGGTCCGCTTTGGGATGAAGACCTCGAAGATCCCCTCCGCGGCAACGCGCTCCATCGGGAAGCCGGCCGGGGGTACTGCGTCGACATCGACCACCTCGCAGGCGGCGGCCTCCCGCAGGAAGGCGCGCACGACCACGCCATGGATGCGGCCGCGCCGCTGCGGATGCATGCCCAGCACGGAGTGCGGCGAGGAATGCCGGGCCTCTAGAAGCGCCTGGAGTTCGGCCGGGGAAAGAATCACGGGCAGCGCGGGGATTTGGATACGATGCCCCGGCCCCGGGTTCCTCCACAACAACAATAAAAGTGCGGGCCGCGCCTCACCCCGTGTTCTTCAGGCCGCCGCTGATGCCGTTGATCGTGAGTTCAACCACGGCTTGCAGGGCCGCGATCTCCTCGGGCGGCAGCTCCGGCGGGCCGCCGCCGGGGCCGCGGAGCCGGCGCATCATCTCCACCTGGAGATAGTTCAGGGGATCGATGTAGGGATTCCGCAGCTCGATCGATTTCCGGAGGACGGGCTCCCGGGCCAGGATCTGCTGCTGCCCGGTCACCGCGAGGATGGCGTGCTCCGTGCGCCCAAACTCCGCCTTGAGCAGCCCGAAGATCCGGCGCCGCAGGCGAGCGTCGGAGACCAGGCCGGCGTAAAGCGCGGCGATCTCCATGTCGGCCTTGCGCATCGTCAGCTGGGCGTTGTCGATCAGCGTCCGGAAGAACGGCCAGTCCTGGTACATCGTCCGCAGTAGCCGGCGGCCCCCGGGGCCCCGCCGCAGGACCGCATTCAGCGCCGTGCCCAGGCCGAACCAGCCAGGAAAATTGAAGCGGCTCTGCATCCAGGAGAAGACCCAGGGGATGGCCCGGAGGTCGGCCACGCCCTGGGCCGCGCCGCGGTAGGCCGGGCGCGAGCCGAGCTTCAGCTGGCTGATCTCGTCGATCGGGGTGGCCTCGCGCCAGAAGACGAGGAAGTCGGGGTCGTCGTGGACCAGGTCCTGGTAGGCGGCGAAGCCCGCGGCGCTCATCGCGTCCATCGCCTGCCGCCATTCGCGCGGCCCGGCCTCCTCGGTCCCGGTCGCCGCGGCCCCCAGCAGCACGCCGTAGGCCACCTGCTCGAGGATGCGGTGGGCCAGGTCGGGATCGTGATAGCGGGTCGACAGCACCTCCCCCTGCTCGGTGATGCGGATCCCGCCGTCGCGCAGCCCCGCGGGCTGCGCCAGGATCGCCCGCGCCGCCGGGCCGCCGCCGCGCGCGATGCTGCCGCCCCGCCCGTGAAAAAGGGTCAGCCGGACGCCGCGCTCGCGGCAGACGCGGGCGATCGCCTCCTGCGCCAGGTACAGCGACCAGTTGGCGGTGAGGTAGCCGCAGTCCTTGTTGCTGTCGGAATAGCCAAGCATCACGTGCTGGTGCTCGGGCCGCCGGCCGGGCAGCTCAAAGTAGGCGTCGAGGATCCAGGGCGCGTGCTCCAGGTCGGCGCGGGTCTCGAATAGGGGCGCGATCGGCAGGACCGACCCGGCCACCTTCTGCAGGAGCTCGACCTCGAGGAGATCGGAGACCCCGGCGGCCATGCTGATCACATAGAGCCCGAAGGCTTCCGCATCGCCGACCGCCGCGGAATGGCCCGCCAGCAGCAGGGGGTCGATCACCCGGCGGGTCTCCGGGGAGAGCCGGGCGGTCTCCGTCTCGGACCACGGCCGGGTGCGGGCGATCGAATCGAGCAGCAGGCCGCACTTCTCGTCCTCCGGCAGCCCGGGATAGTCCGGCTGGCCCAGGAGCTCCGCCACCGCCGCCCCGTGTTGTGCGGAATGCTGCCGGAGGTCGAGCCGCGCGGTGTGCAGCCCGAAGACCTCCGCCTGGACCTGCAGGTCCGCGAAGGCCCCGCCCGCCAGGAGCTCGCCCCGGCCCGCGAGCAGGCTCTCGCGGATGACCCGGAGCACCGCCCGCACCTCCGCGCCGTCGAGCCCGGCCTCCCGCGCCAGCCGCTCCCGCAGCGCGCCGAGGAGGAGCCGGTAGGGCTCGTGCGGATAGCGCTGGGCGAGCTCGCCGACCGGCCCCAGCCGCTCGAGGTTCTGGTTCAATTCCCGCCGCAGGGCCGGCGAAATGAGGTCGCGGCGGTCGCTGACGGTCAGGAGGCGGGCCACCCCGCCCGCGGCGGCCCGCAGCTTGTCGACCGCCAGGCGGCGGTTCAATTCGAGCACCTCCGCGGTGACCGCCGCGGTCACGTTGGGATTGCCGTCGCGGTCCCCGCCGATCCAGGAGCCGAAGGCGAGCCAGCGCCGCGGCGGCCGCACGCCGGGATAGTGCCGAGCCAGGGCCCGGGCCAGGTCGGCGTAGAGCCGGGGCACCGTCTCGAAGAGCGTCGTGTCGAAATACCAGAGCCCCGTTCGCGCCTCGTCGGTCACCTCCGGCCGCTCCGTCCGGCTCCGGTCGGTCAGCCAGAGCGAGGCGATCTCCCGCTCCACCTCCTCGCCGCCGAGGGCGGCCAGGTCGAGCGCCGCCTCGGGCTGCGCCCGCGCCCGCAGGATTCCGCCCAGCCGCCGCAGCTTCGCCAGCAGGGTCCGCCGCTTCGATTCGGTGGGGTGTGCCGTGAAGACGAGCTCGATCGCGATGCGGTCGACGAGCTGCTGCATCGCGCCCGCCTCCAGCCCCCGGGCCTTCAGCTCGATCACGGCCGCCTCGATCGACTCGCGCATCGGCGGCGCGTCCGAGGCCGCCGCCAGCCGGGCCACGCACCGCCGGCGCAGGAGGGTGATCCGGAAGTTCTCCTCGGCCAGGTTGACGAGCTCGAAATAGAGGGTGAAGGCCATCGCCTGGTTGAAGGCCGCGGCCGGCGCCAGGCGGGCGAGGGTCCGGGCCAGGGCGCGGGCGGCCGCGGCATCGCCGGCCCGCCGGGCCTTGGCCAGGCGGCGCAGCGCCTCCACCGTCTCCAAGGTCTCCCTCCCCTCCAGCCGCGTGATGACCCGGCCCAGGGCGCTCCCCAGCTCCCGGACCGCCGCCGAGAGCTGCGCCATCTCCCGGAGGGCTGAGGCGGAACGGGCTTTTGCGGCCATGCCGGGGAACATGGCGCTGCGGCACGCGTCACTAAAGTCAAAATTGCGCGATTGCTTGCCTCCCGACCGACGCTTTTGCTCCGAATTGTGCCCCGCTGCTGCCGGATTGCCCTCGCCCTAGCCTGTGCCGCCCTGCCGCGCGCCCAGGCCCAGGACAGGACCATCGCCGGCACGACCCCCTCGCCCGCGCCGACCATCGGCGTCCCGGTGACCGACCACACCCCGGCCACCGGCCTGGCGCTCGGGGACAACGACGCGCCGGTCGTGACCTCCTCCCAGCCGGCGACCTACAACGACGCCACGAAGGAGATCGTCGCGCGCGGCGATGAGGCCCATCCGGTCGAGATGCGGCTCGGCCTGATGCTTTTCAGTGCCGTCGAGCTCCATTACGGTTATGCCACGGGTATCCTCGTCGCGAACGGCCACGTCGCCTGGACCAGCGGATCGGCCCGGCTCCTCGCGAGTTCCCTCGTCTACAACCGCCGGGAACAGACGATCCATGCGGAGAACGTGCGGGTCGGGCGGCATCCCTTCTACGTCACGGGCGTCTCGGCGGAGGGGCCGGTGACCCGGATCGTGATCCACAAGGCCGAGGTGACCTACAACGAGCCGGGCCGCTGGCGCCCGACGGTGCAGGCCGACACCGTGATCTACTCGCCCGGCCACTACCTGCGGCTGGGCAGCTACCGGGTGGGCGTCAAGGGCGTCTCCATGATCCCGCTCCCCTCGTTCGGGAAGAAGATGAACGCCGGCGCGGCGCTCGACTTCGTCAAGTTCAGCGGCGGCTACCGCTCCTCGCTCGGGGCGGTCGGCACCGCGGCGCTGCGGGTCCCGATCAACGACACGGTCAAGGTCGGCGGCGACCTCAGCATCTTCACCGCCCGCGGGGTCATGGCGGGGCCGGCCTTGAACTACCAGTCGCCGGACAACAGCCACGACCTCCTCGGCTTCTTCGACTCCGGGTTCATCTCGGACTACGGCAAGCGGACGGTGGACATCCTGGGCAATCCCATCCCGCACGCCCGCGCGTTCGCCGAATGGCAGCACCGGGAGCAGCTGACCGACGACCTGACGCTGACCGGCGACTTCAACTGGTGGCGGGACTCGGAGGTCATCCGCGACTTCCACCCCCGCCAGTTCTATGCCGTCCAGGAGCCCGACAACTTCGTCGAGTCCGTCTACACGGGTGCAAACTACCAGCTTTCCGCCTTCACCCGCTTCCAGGCCAATTCCTTCAACCCCGTGCAGGAGCGCCTGCCCGAGCTGGGCTACGACCTCCTGCCGACCGCGGTCGGCGAGGGGATCTACGCCCGGTCCGAGGCGAGCGCGGTGCAGCTGGTCGACCGGCCGCCCGCCGGCGGCCAGGAGCTGGCCAGCAACCGGCTGGACATGTTCTACGGGTTTTCCCGCCCTTTCGCGGAGGGCGACTGGTTCAGCCTGACGCCGATCGTCGGCGGGCGCGTCACCGAGTACAGCGGCACGGAGGGCGCCGCCGTGGGCGGCGGCACCACGCGCGTCCTGGGCGAGGTCGGCTTCGACGCCCTGATCCACGCCAGCGGGACCTTCGACTACGCGAACAAGCGGTGGGACATCGACGGCCTGCGGCACCTCCTCATGCCACACGTCACCTACCGCTACATCCCCGTGGCCGACGCGGGGAAGAAGTACATCCCCGACATCGACCAGCAGACCTTCAGCCCCGACCTCGAGCCGCTGGAGCTCGGCGATGTCCGGAACATCGACAACCTGCATCCGCTCAACACCCTCCGCCTCGGCCTGGACAACACGCTGCAGACCCGCGACGCGGGTTACGGGTCCCGCGACCTCGTGAACCTCAACGTGGCCGGGGACTTCCTCTTCCGGAGCCAGTCGGGGAACCCCGACACCTCGGAGATCCACTCCGACTTCGGCCTGCACCCCACGAAGTGGCTGGACTTCGACAGCAGCACGATCTTCAAGCCCCGCAGCTTCGCCGTGCGCGAGGTGGAGACGGGCCTGACCATCCACGACGCCGACAAATGGGCGGTCCACGTCGGCAACGACTTTCTCCGCCGCGAGAACGATGACTACGTCGCCGAGGTCCGCGTGCGGCTCAACGAGGTGTTCAGCGTCCACCTGGTCTCGCTCTACGACGAGCGGCAGCACCTCTTCCCGGAACAGTCCTTTTCCGTCGAGCAGAACCTGGTCAACACCTGGTCCGTGCGCTACGTCGTGACGCTGAGCCAGGGGCCGAGCCGCTCCGGGCATTTCGGCGCCAACGTGCAGTTCGACCTGATCAAGTTCTAAGGGGCGGGCCGGGTCGCATGAGCGCCGAGCCCCGCTTTTTCCCCGGCCAGGCGCGGCTGCTGCGGGAGCTGCTCGGGCAGCTCCGTCCCCATTGGCGCCGGGACGCGGCCCTGCCCTCCCGCCTCGAGGCGCTGCTCCGCCGCAACCGCCGCTGCGGCTCGCGGGACCGCCGGCTGTATCGCGAACTCGTCCATACCGCCGTCCGCTACCTGCCCTGGATCGAGCCGCTGCTGGACGAGCCCCCCGGCCGGCTGGAACAGACGGTCGCCTGGCTGGCGGCGGACCTGCCGGCCACCCGGGGCTTCCGGGCCGCGCTCGCCGGCGACTGGCCCGCCTGTCCCGAGGGCGTCGCCGCCAAGGCGGCCTGGCTGAAGGCCGAGCCCGACGCCGTCCTGCCCGGCTGGTTCCGGGATGAATGCCCGGGGGCCTTCGCCCCGGTCCAGCGCGACGCCCTGCTCGCCCGCGCGCCGCTTTGGCTGCGGCTGCAGGGGCAGGATCCCGGCCCGGCCCTGGCCGAGTTCACGGAACGCGGGTGGGCCTGGCGGCCGAGCGAACTCCTGCCGGGGGCCATCGCGCTGGCCCCCGATCTCGACGTGACCGGCACGGAGGCGTACCAACGCGGCCGCGTCGAGATCCAGGATCTCGGCTCGCAGCTGCTGCTCGCGGCGGTCGGCGTGGAGCCCGGCGGCCGCTGGTTCGACGCCTGCGCCGGAGCCGGGGGCAAGTCGCTGCAGCTGGCCGCGCTGCTCGGGCCTCAGGGCCGGATCGACGCCGACGATATCCGGCCGGCCGCGCTGGAGGAGCTGCTCCGGCGCGCCCGGCGGGCGGGCGTGGCCGAACGGATCTCCGCCCAGCACGGGGCCGACGGGGGCTACGACGGCGTCCTCGTGGACGCCCCCTGCTCCGGCTCCGGCACCTGGCGCCGCTCGCCCCACCTCAAGTGGGTCACCTCGCCCGCGCACGTGGCCGACTATTCCCGCCGCCAGCTGGCGCTGCTGGCGCGCTGCGCCCCGCTCGTCCGGCCGGGGGGGCGGCTGGTCTATGCCACCTGCTCCCTCGGCCGCAGCGAGAACGAGGAGGTTGTCCGGCGGTTTCTCGCCGCCCACCCCGGCTTCGCGGCCGCCGCCTGGGCCCCCCGGCCGCTGGGCGGCGATCCCCGCGGGGCGGGCCTCGTCTTCTGGCCGGCCGCCCACGACGGCGACGGTTTTTTTGTGGCGTCGCTGCGGCGGTCCCCGGATAACTGAAGTCACGCCGTGGTTCCCGATTCCGATTACCGCATCAAGCTCCAGGTCTTTGAAGGGCCGCTCGACCTGCTGCTCTTTCTCATCCGGAAGAACGAGCTCGATATCTACGACATCCCGATCGAGTCGGTGACGCGCCAGTTCATCGACGTCCTTCATGCCATGCAGCAGCTGGACCTAGAGGTCGCCGGCGAGTTCTTCGTGATGGCGGCGACCCTGATGGAGATCAAGAGCCGGCTGCTCCTCCCCAAGGGCCAGCATGCGGTCGACCCCAATGCCGAGGACGACGACCTGGCGGATCCCCGCTGGGAGCTCGTCCACCAGCTCATCGAATACCGGAAGTTCAAGGATGCGGCCGCGCAGATCGGGGGCCTGGCCCTGCGGCGCCGCGACCTCCTCGAGCGCCACGCCTCGTCGCGCCCGGCCGACTCCCTCGAGCGGCCGCTCAAGGCCGTGGACCGGATCGAGCTCTGGCACGCCTTCAACCTCGTCCTGCGCCGGCTGGCCGAGAAGCTCGTGGTCGGGGAGATCCACGACGAGACCGTCACCGTCGCCGACCAGATGGAATGGCTGCTCGGGAAGCTCCGGGTCGAGAAGACCTTCGTCTTTTCCGCGTTGTTCCCGGAGGGCCCCAGCCTGCGGCGGCTGGTCGCCACCTTCCTCGCCGTCCTCGAACTGACCCGGCTTGGGCAGATGCGCCTGAGCCAGGACGAGATGTTCACGGACATCGTCTGCACCGCGCGCGAGGAAAACCCGCTTGAAAAGCCGGCGGAGCTGGACACGGTGCCCTCCACCTGACGCGTGAAGAACCATTCGAAGAAGAAGGGCCGGCTGCCCTCGCTGCTGGGGGTCGGCCTCGACAATGACGACGGCCACAAGCGCCTCACCACCGCAGAGGACTTCGCGATCGTCGGCGGCTCGGCCGAGACCCACGAGCACCTGACGGAGACCGCGATCAAGACCTTCGAGGAGCTCAAGCACCGCGGCAAGACGATCGGCGAGGTCGAGAAGGCCGAGCTGGAGGAAATCGTCCAGAAGGTGCGGCCGAAGTAGGGCCCCGCCCGGAATTGCTTTTGGCGCCAACCTGCCTTTACTGAGTGCCTATGTCCGAGCGCATCTCCCACCTCACCACCGACACCTTCAAAGCGGCGGTCGCGGACTCGTCCACGCCCCTGCTCGTCGACTTCTGGGCGCCCTGGTGCGGTCCCTGCAAGGCCATCGCGCCGATGCTCGAGGAGCTTGCCGTCGAGCTCGACGGCAAGCTGAAGATCGCGAAGGTCAACATTGACGACAACAACGAGGTCGCCGCCGAGTACGGCATCCGCGCCATCCCGACCATGCTGCTCTTCAAGGGCGGCAAGCTCGCGGACCAGATCGTCGGCATGATGCCCAAGGCCAGCCTCAAGGCGAAGCTGGCGCCGCAGCTTTAAGTCCGGGGTAGTGCGGGCTGTCCCAGCCCGCCGCGGCCTTTTGGGACAAAGCGCCCTACCCCATGACGCCGATTGCGAAGAGCACGGCGTAGAGCGCGAGGAACTTGCCGGTCTCGCCCAGGAGGGCGATGAGCTCCGCGGGCGCGCGGGCGGCCGCCAGGCGCCGCGCCTGCGACCACGCCAGCGGCGCGAGCATGAGCGGCAGGAGGCACCAGGCGCTGTACCCTCGCGCCCAATAGGCCACCGGCGCCGCCAGGGCCGCGAGCAGGCAGAGGCCGTGCTGGACCCGCGCTGCGCCCCGGCCGAAGCGCACGACCAGCGTCCGCTTGCCCGCGACCGCGTCGGTCTCCACGTCGCGATAGTTGTTCACGAGGAGGATATTGGCCGCGAGGAAGCCCACCGCCGCCGCGGCGGGCAGCGGCGCCCTCGACCACCGGCCCGTCTCGACTGCATAGGTCGTCATCACCGCGACGAGTCCAAAGAAGAGGAAGACAAAGATGTCCCCCAAGCCAAGGTAGCCGAGGGGAAACGGGCCGCCGGTGTAACCGATGCCGCAGGCGATGCTGGCCACGCCGACCGCGAGGAGCCAGGGACCGCCGTGCGCGAGGAGGCCGAGCCCGGCGACAACCGCCAGGCCGAAGACGAGCAGCATGGCGCGGTGCATCACCCGCGGCGCGACCAGGCCGGCCGCCACCGCCCGCGTCGGGCCCACCCGCTGGGCCGTATCGGCGCCGTGCACGAAGTCATAGTAGTCGTTGGCGAAGTTCGTGCCGATCTGGATCAGGAGGGCAAAGGCGAGGCAGAGCGCCGCCGCCGGGGCGTTGAAGCCCCCGTCATGCCAGGCCAGCGCCGAACCCACGAGGACGGGGGCCACGGCCGCCGGCAGCGTCCGCGGACGGGCGGCCCCGAGCCAGATCTGCCAGCGGCCGGCGCTCATTGGATGGAAAACCCGGAAAATTGGGGGACACGCGCATGGTCGGAGCGCTCCGCCTTGCGAATATAGCCGTGCATGCGCTCCTCCAGCGCGGCGAGGTATGCCGCCACCTCCCCCGGCGCGCCCTCCACCTCCAGCTGCACCCGTCCGTCCGTCAGGTTCCTGACCCAGCCCGCGACCTCGAATTCCCTCGCCACCTCCAGGGCCGCATAGCGGAAACCGACGCCCTGCACGCGGCCGGAGAAAAACACGATCGCGTGGTGCACATCTGCCATGGGGAAAGAAGAAGGCGGAAAGCGAAAAGCGGAAAGCGGAAAGTGGGACTGCCCAAGGCTTTCCAATGTCTTGTAACGCAATGCGTGACAAAGGCCCGCGGCGGATCCCGTCATTCCTGCGGCGGTCTTTTTATTTGCCTTTAGAAATTCGCCGGACTCAGTTTGAGCCAAGCTCATGAGCGATTTCGATTCCGATAGTCCCCTGGAAAATGATTGGAACGACCGGGGGGAGTTGGTCTGGAATGAATTTGATTGGGAGCGCTACCTCCGCGAACAGGACGAGGCCATCCAGCTGTATCTCGCCCGGTACGAGGCCCTTCGCCGCTGCGCCGACCGCATCGATGCCGTCGCCGAGCAGATGGGGTGGGAACAGGCCGAGGAGGAGGTGGCGGAGGAGACGGGGCCGCGCCTGGAGGAGGAAGACCCCACCGCCGACTTCGAGGGGGCCGACCAGGTCTACACGCTGCACAAGAACCCGGTCTTTATCGCGACCAAGGCGATCTATCTCGGGTTGCGGCGCCCCTGGGAAATCCTCGCCTCCGAGAGCGGCAAGGTCCCGGCCGAGTTGGCCGTGGGCTATCTCGTCTCGCTGCACCGCGGCGAGGAGCAGGCGTCGCAGGCCGTCCACGCGCTGGACTTCGGCGACTACGCCATGGCTGTCAGCCTCTTCAAGCGGGCGCTGGCCGAGCTCAATCATTCGCTGGCGGTGCTCAACGGCGAGGCCACGGCCAAGCACCGTGCCGTGACGGCGTACCGCGAGGAGGCCCTCCCGCGCCTGTTCGACCTCCGGGAAATCTGGCTGCGCGTCATCAACGAGTGCCGCGACGAGCTGGACCGGCCGGGCGAGGAGTAAGCCGGCCCGCCGCCCTGGATTGAACCCATGACCGGCGGCAACAGGGGCTCAAATCCGATTCCGAAGGTGGCTGCGCTCGTCGTCGTCTCGCTGCTCGTGGCGTGGCTCGTGCGCTGGGCGGATGGGCAGGCGGTGGCCAAGATGGACGGCATGCCGGCGGCCGATTTCATCGCGTATCACCGGCATGCCCTGCAACATTCCTACATCTTCGGGTTTGCGGCATTTTTGATCGCCGGCGGGTTCTACCTGGGCCTCGTGGAATTCATTTCCTTCCTCTTCCGGCTGACGCTGCCAAAGACCGGCGATTCGTGATCCGCTTACGGCGGGCGTCCCAGCCTTTGTCCTTGCCCTTCCGCAAGGCCGGCTTTTCTCTCATCGACCTGTCCGGAGAGGTGGCTGAGTGGCCTAAAGCGCAGGTTTGCTAAACCTGTGAAGGGGAAACCCTTCCGGGGGTTCGAATCCCCCTCTCTCCGCCAGTTTTTTCCCATTGCCGCGCGGCGGTTCCGCCGGGCAGGCTCGGCCGATGATCTCCCGCCCCCTCGACGGACGCTGGCTGGCGGCGGCGGTGGTGGTGGCCTATGCGTTGGTCTTCGGGATGGCGGTGCGGGCTTGGGGGACCGACCGCGCGTTCCTTGCCGCAGGGGTCCCGACGGTGGGCCGGCATTTTTCGGACCTCTATGTCTTTCCCGCCGCGGCAACCGAGTTCGCGCACGGCGGCAATCCTTACCTCAGCAATCCGACGGATCCCTGGCAGCGAACCTACAATTACCCGCGGGTGTGGCTGCTCTTCATGCGCTATTCGCCGGCAGCGGTTCCGCTGTTCGGTTTCGGCCTGGCGGCCGCATGGCTCGTCATTCTCGGCCTATCGTGGGGCCGGCTAAGCCCGCTCCAGGGGCTCCTCGCCGGTGCGGCCGCGTGTTCGCCGCCCGCGATGCTGGCGCTCGAGCGCGGCAACTCCGACCTGATTATTTTCCTGCTCCTCGCCGCCGCGCTGGCCGGCCTCGCCCGCGGCTGGCGGATCGCCGGCTGGTTCGGCCTCTTCTTCGCCAGCGTGCTGAAGCTCTATCCCGCGGTCAGCTTCGCCGTGCTCGCCCAGGGGGGGTGGCGCCGGGCGCAGGGATGGCTCTGGGCGGCGGTAGGCGGCCTGGGCGCGTGGACCCTCCTGAACCTAGATGAAATCCGAGCCATCGCGCACAACACCCCGACGGGAGGTCCGGCCATCTCCTATGGGAGCGCGGTGCTCTTCTCGATCGCCGACCTGCTGCAGCAGGAGCGCACTGGCACTTGGGCCGGCTACTCTTCCCACGCCTGGCTGGGTGGCGCCGCCGCGGCGCTGCTGGCCGGCCTGATGGCCTGGGTTGGTTTTCAGCGCTGCTCCGCTGCCCCCACCCCGGCTTTCGACCGCGCGCTGGCCGGTTTCCAGGCCGGCGCACTGGTCTACATCGCGACCTTCATCCTGGGGTCCAATTTTGCCTACCGGCAGATTTTTCTGCTGCTGGGCCTGCCGTGGCTCCTCCGCCGCGACGACGCCTTCCCCTTGCCGCAAGCCAGGGTCGCCGCCGCCGGAGGCCTCTTCCTCCTGCTCTGGGCCAACCCGCAGTGGTGGCTGCCCCTGATTGCGCTCCGCGAGATCGCCAGCTGGGGACTCGTCGCGCTGCTGGCCTGCCTGGTCGGAGGCACCCTACCCTCCAGAGCATCCCCGGAAGATGCGGCCGGGAACCAAGTGTGAGGAATCGTTCTTTTTGATGGTCTGAAGCAGTCGCCATTTGCGTCAGGCGACGCACGTGACACACCAGCAGCCCACCCCTATGACCTCCATGTCCCGCCGTCCGCAACCGGCCCGGATCGCGCTCTGCGCCCTCTTCCTGGCCACTGTCGCCGGTGCCGCCGCGCGCACCCGCGACATCGCCAAGGAGGGCGCGTTCGGGGACGGCGCCACCCTGAATACGATCGCGATCCAGCGGGCCATCGACCAATGCTCGACGGAGGGCGGCGGGGCCGTCGTGGTGCCCCCGGGCGTCTTTCTCAGCGGCGCCCTCTTCCTGAAGCCCGGCGTCAACCTGGTGGTCCTGCCGGGCGGCGTCCTGAAGGGCTCGGACCGGCTGCAGGACTACCTGCCCGTCGGGAAATCGGAAACTGACCGCGGGGTGATGCCCTTCGCGCTGGTCAATGCCACCGCGGTCAATGGGCTCGAGGTGACCGGCGGCGGCACGATCGACGGCAACGGGGCACGCTGGTGGGCGGAGTATTGGAAGCTCCGCAACGCCAAGGACCCGGACCTGAGCTTCAAGACCCGCCGGCCGAAGCTCCTGCACTTCACCTCGTGCCTCAACCTGCGGGTGACCGATCTCGAGCTGCGCAACCAGGCGGTATGGTGCCTGCACCTCCAGTTCTGCGAGGATGTCACCGCGGAGAACCTCAACATCCACGCGGCCCATGACGCGCCCAGCTCCGACGGGATCGACATCGACTCTTGCCGGCGGGTCCGGATCGCCGGTTGCACCTTCGATGTGGACGACGACGACATCTCGATCAAGGCCGGTCGGGGCGGCGACATCACCCGGATCAACCGGCCGAGCGAGGACATCCTGATCGAGCACTGCCACTTCGCGTACGGGCACGGCGGGGTCGACATCGGCAGCGAGACCTTCGGCGGAATTCGCCGGGTACGGCTCCGCGACTGTACCGCGGACAGCGGCAATTTCGCGGCCGTCCGGTTCAAGACGACGCCGAGCCGCGGCGGAATCGTCGAGGACATCGAGATCCGCGACCTCGCGATCCATGAGGTCCGGCAAGCCTTTGAGTTCGCCATGAACTGGCACAGCGGGCTCACCGGGCCGGATAAGCCCGGCCCGGTCCTGCCGATCGTGCGGAATGTCCGGCTGATCCATGTCACCGGGGACGCCGCATCCGCCGGAGCGATCCGCGGGCTCGAGGGCAGCCCCGTCACGGGAGTCACCTTCACCGACTGCGCAGTCAAGGCCCGGACCGGGCTCATCCTGGAGCACACCGACAAAATCGACCTCTCCGGCCTCGCCCTGACGGTCGCGACGGGACCCGTCATCGTTCAGAAATAATCTTTTCACCCCATGAACAAGCCCCTCCTCCTCGGCCTCTGTGCCTGCCTCCTCTTCGCCCCGGCGGTCCGCGCCATCGATGACTACGTGCCGGGCCCCGACTCGCAATTCCACGACGGCGTGCCGAAGGGGGAGCTCCTCAAGTTCACCTTCGACCACTCGAAGATCTATCCCGGCACGACCCGCGCCTACTGGATCTACGTGCCGGCCCAATACCGGCCCGAGACGCCAGCCTGCCTCTTCGTGGGCCAGGACGGCGTGGGCTGGAATGCCCCGGCGGTCTTTGACAACCTGATTGCCCGCAAGGAGATGCCCATCACAATCGGCGTCTTCGTGCAGCCGGGAAACGTCAAGGCTTCCTCACCCGACGTGCTCCAGCGCTATAACCGCAGCGTCGAGTACGATACGCCGAGCGACGCCTACGTCCGGTTTCTCCTGGAGGAGATTCTGCCCGAGGTCGCGACCAAGCAAACCTCGGACGGACGGCCGATCCGGATCTCCGACCGCGCCAACGATCGGGCGATCGGCGGCCAGAGCAGCGGGGCCGCCGCCGCCTTCACCGCCGCCTGGAATCGGCCCGACGCCTTCAGCCGGGTCTTCAGCGCCATCGGCACCTTCGTCCCGATGCGCGGAAGCGACGTGTACCCGGTCCTGATCCGGGAATCCGAGCCGAAGCCCCTGCGCGTCTTCCTCCAGGACGGCATGAACGACCAGAACAAGTACGACGGCGACTGGTTCATGGCCAACCAGGAGATGGAGCGCTCACTGGTCTTCGCGGGCTACGAGGTGAACCATGTCTGGGGCAATGGCGTCCACAGCGGCAAGCATTCGATGGCAATCTTTCCCGACGGGATGCGCTGGCTCTGGAAAGGCTGGCCGCAGCCGGTCGTGAACAGCCCGACCGGAAACGACTATCTCAACGCCATCCTGATTCCCGGCGAGGGCTGGGAGGTCGCCAAGGACGGGATGACCGGGGCCGATGGCATCGCCGCCAACGCGCGCGGGGAGGTCTTCTTCTGCGATACCAACGGCGAAAAGACCTACAAGATCGGCCTCGACGGCGTGATCCGTCCCGTGCTGACCGAATCGCATCATATCACCGGACAGGCCTTTGGCCCCGACGGTCGGCTCTACGCCACGGTGGGCAACATGCCCGGTGTCGTCTCCTATGGGCCGGACGGCCTCGGGCCGCCCAAGGTCCTCGCGCAGGGCTTCCGCGGCAATGACCTCGTCGTGGCCCACACCGGCAATGTCTACGTCACCAATCCGCCGGCCCGGACGAGCGTGGATCCGAGCAAGGTCTGGCTTATCCGCCCCGACGGCACCTCCCAGGTTGTCGACACCGGGATCCGCTTTGCCAATGGCATCACCCTCTCCACCGACCAGACCCAGCTCTACGTCGACGACTCCTACTCGCACTGGGTCTACAGCTTCGTGATCCAGCCCGACGGCACCCTGGCCGACCGGGAGAAGTTCTTCCGGCTCCACCAGCCCGAGGCCGCCGA
>Ga0265320_10001735_pt1 | contig 15461 bp, 16 predicted proteins | sample 4827metaG_FD_202087 | JGI IMG/M metagenome (GOLD analysis project Ga0265320, IMG submission 202087) | Rhizosphere microbial communities from Carex aquatilis grown in University of Washington, Seatle, WA, United States - 4-8-27 metaG | ecosystem: Host-associated > Plants > Roots > Rhizosphere >...
ATTTTTGAGGACGGAATAGCCTGTTCCATCAGTGTCAACCCTGAACACTGTACCCTTGCCGCCGCTGCCACCCCATTTCGTCGTCCCATATAGAGTGCTGCCGCTCAACACCAATCCAGCCACCGGCGCTGATCCGTCAGGGGCATTGCCACTGTTGACGAAGGTTTTGAGAATGGTAAACCCCGCTCCATCTGTGTTGATCTTGAAAACAGTCCCGCCGCCTAGCCCGCCTGGCCCACCGAATGAGGCACATGTTCCATAGAGAGTATTGCCTTTCAACACCAAGTCTGCCGCCGCCTGTCCACCGTTAGTCGCGAACGGGCCTCTGAATTGTATGAGGTTGGTAAAACCCATTCCGTCCGTGTTGATCGCAAATACCGAGCCATAGTCATAACTACCGCTTCCCCAAGCCGTCCCATACAGCGTGTTGCTGCCCAATATCAAGCTCGCCTGGGGTCTTTTCCCACCAAAACTATTGAGGTTGGTAAAGCCCGTTCCATTTGTATTGATTGCAAAAGCCGTGCCAAAACTGTTTCCAGCACCGTAAGTTGTTCCATAAAGCGTGTTGCTACTCAATACCAAACCTGCGTGTGGATACGGTTGACTGCCTGAAATAAATTTGAGGATGGTAAAACCCGTGCCATTCGTAGTAATTGAAAAAACTGTACCACAAGGTCCACCCTCGTCGACGCGGGTTCCATACCCACCTTGTGCCGTCGTCCCATAAAGCGTATCGCCGCCCAATACCAAAGTTCCCAGTGGATTTGCCCCATCTCCATTTGTAGAAAATAAACCGAAGGCTGAGAAATTGTAGAGCACGGTGTAATCACTGCCATCTGTATTGATTTTGAAAATTGTACCGTTTCCGAAAAGCCCCCCATCGTAAGTTGTTCCGTAAAGCATGTTGCCGCTTAAAAACAAACCTGCTTCAGGATGCCTTCCGTCGGGACTGTTGGTGAAATTATGGAGGACAGTAAAATTCTGACCGAAAACTTGTGAAGCTGCCAGCATCAATCCCAAACCAACGAGGATGTGGCTTGCTTTTGTCATATAAACTAATATGTTAAACCTTGAGCCATAAATCAAGCTATTTTGACTCGTTGCTCAAAACCAAGTCAGATTCTCTGTTAATAAAATCCGCCATCGTCCTGTCGCCAGATCGCCCAGCCAAAACTTTCCGATGCGCACCCGGATCAGCCGGAGCGTCGGATGGCCGATGGCGGCGGTCATGCGACGCACCTGCCGGTTCTTGCCTTCAATCAGTTCGAGGCCAATCCAGCAATCCGGCACGCTTTTGCGGAAACGAATGGGTGGGTCGCGCGGCGGGATTTTGGGTGGCGGCGACGCCTCGTCGCTGGAAGGTATCGTCGTCGCCTCGATGACATTGGACATATGCGACGAGGGCGTCGCAGCCACATTTTTGCGACGAGGCGTCGCAGCCACCACTTCCGGCTGCGGGTCCAGCACCCGCGCGCGACAGGGCAAAGTTTTGTGGCCTTGAATCATCACGCCGCGCTGCAGCTTGTCCAGCGACTCGCGCGTCGGGATGCGTTCCACCTGCGCCCAATACTCGCGTTCGTGCGCCTGGCGCGGGTGCAGCAAACGTTCGTTCCATTCCGGCTCATCACTCAATAACAACAGGCCTTCGGAGTCGGCGTCCAGCCGGCCGATGGCATAAACATTTTTGGGAAACCCGTATTCGGCCAACGTGCGGTTGGGTGAGCCGTCGCTGGTAAATTGCGACAGGACGCCGTAGGGCTTGTGAAAGGCGATGAGCATCAGGGACGAAATTCGGTTTTAATCCGGAGTGGACCAACGGGCCTCGCTCGCCATCAATTTCTGGGGCGCGTGGAGTGTTGCTGCAGCCAGGCAACGTCCGGATTTCTCGGGGAGGAAAACGAATCGCCGATCAAACTGCCAATCATCAGTGGCGGAGTGGTCCGGGTGTCCCGCCAACGATGGATCTCCGAATGGCCGTCGGCAAAGGAGAAACCGTTCGCGAAATGGTGATAGTTCCCCGGCAAATCGTAAAAACCGTAACTGTCAGGTTGATTCGGCCAGCCCCGCATGTCCGGCGCGAAATTGCCGACGTCAATGCTGTCCTCGCGCATGTCCAGGAATACAAATATATCTGCCGGTCCAGGATTGATCATTTCGTCCATTTTCAAATAGACCCGCCAGGAACCTCCGCCGCGGGTAAACGGAGCCGGGTCGCCCGACAAGCCGTAGTCAGAGCCTTCAAATCCCCCGAGCCACAGGTTCATGGACATGCTGCGGACGCGAGGCTTCACCTGACCGTTCACCGTCACGGACGAACTGTCGCTGGGGCATTTCCAGATGGCGGCCGAGTGGCCGCAATACTGCCAGAGCGGGCTTTGTTCGATGTCCTGGGCCGTATCCCAATTCGAGCGATTGTTGGGGTCGAAATTCATCCAGCCACTGACCCAGACGCCGGAGTCATGCGCCGTATAAGGCCACACGCCACTGGCGTAGAGGAGTTGGTCATTATTTTCATCCGAATACATCCTCCAAGCGAGGCACAATTGGCGGTGATTGTCCAGGCATTGCACCCCTTGCGCCTTGAGCTTGGCCGTGACCAGCGCCGGCAACAGCAGGGCCGCGAGGATGGCGATGATGGCAATGACGACCAGCAGCTCAATGAGTGTGAATCCGTCAAATCCAGCCTCGCCGCCACGGAAACACGTGGGCGATTTCCAAATTGTTCGATTCATGAATCGCAAAGCGGATAAGTCTTTTTTAATACTAGCATCAGTGGAGGCTTGGGACAAGACCTGAAAAAGAGGGGAAATTCATATTTCCGGGAGCGGGTTGCCGGGCGGCGAGATTTTTTTGCATATTGCAGCGTTTCAGTTGCCTCAAATCATTTGATGGTTAAACTGCTTTCGTGATACGCAACATCATTTTCGACTGGTCGGGCACCCTGGTGGACGATCTGCCGGCTGTGTTGAAGGCGTCCAATTACGTCCTGACCCAGGCGGGGCGCCCCGAGATGTCGCTGGAGGAATTTCGCGCGGAGTTTTCACTGCCGTTCACCAATTTCTATGACCGCCACACGCCACACGTCCCGATGGCCCAGCTCGAAGACTGGTTCCACAGCAGTTTCCGGCAGGCGCAGAACTCCGTCATTGAATTGCCGTATGCGCGCGATTTTCTTGAATTTTGCCGCGCCCGGAAGCTGCACACGTTTCTTTTGAGCACGGTGCATCGGGACCACTTTGCCGCCCAATGTCGCGTCACCGGGTTCGACGCCTATCTCGACAAGCCTTACACGGACGTTTGGGACAAGCGCAAAAAAATTCACGAAATCCTCGCCGAAAATCAGCTGCTGGCCGACGAGACACTGTTCATCGGCGACATGCAGCATGATGTGGAAACCGCGCATCACGGCGGCATTCACTCCTGCGCCGTGTTGACCGGTTACAACACGCTGGAGCAGTTGCGCGCGGCGGAGCCGGACTTGATCGTCGAACATCTCGGGGAATTGCGCCGGGTGCTGGAACAAAACGGCCTGGACCTCAAACCGGCCGGGAACAATTTTGAAGCCACCCATCCGCCGCTGGCCACCGTCGGCGCGTTGATCTTCAATGCGGCGGACGACGTCCTCATGATTCGTACACACAAGTGGTCAAACCTTTGGGGCATTCCCGGCGGCAAAATCAAATGGGGTGAGACCTCCGAAGACGCCCTGCGCCGCGAAATCAGCGAGGAAACCGGCCTCAAAGTGGTGGACATCAAATTTGTCCTCGTGCAGGATTGCATAAACTCAAAGGAATTTTATCGGGACGCTCATTTTGTGCTTTTAAATTATACCTGTCATTGCGCCGAAGAGTCGCGTGTGATACTAAATGACGAAGCCCGCGAAGCCCGTTGGGTGACGATGGTTGAAGCTTGCCGGTTGCCGCTCAATACACCGACAAGGAAGTTGCTGGAAGCCGTGATGGCCCAACCTCGCAGTCGGGGAACGCCGACGCACCGGGAGCACTAGGAAGCATTGGAAATCAGAACGAGAACCAGGCATGTCATTTATCACCATCGTTGACTTGGAGGTCTTTTACCGCGTGGGCGTTACGGATGAGGAACGCGCCAAGCCGCAGCGGTTGTTGCTGACCATTGATATCAAATTTGATTTTTCGTCGGCGGCGGTGAGCGGCCGACTGGGTCGGACCATTGATTATCATGAGGTGTCGCAACACCTGTTGAAACTGAGCGAAAGCCGGAACTGGAAGCTGATCGAATCGGTGGCCACGGACATTGCCAACAAGCTGTTGTCGGAATACCATCCGGAAAGCGTAACGGTTGAAGTGAAAAAGTTTTCCATTCCGGAGGCGCGCTACGTTTCCGTCAGTCTAACCCGGCAGCGGCCGCAGCCTGAAAATTTCAAACGGCCGTTATTCTGGTGGCAACGGTGGACGTGATCCGGTCCGGCCGGAAATTTTTTGCCCCTGCATCGTCCGCAATTCCCAGCCATCGGCTTGCGTGACCAGGGTCACGGCGCCCGCGGTGCGCGTATAAATGACCGGCACATTTCTTTCCCCGAGCCGGGCCTTCAATTCACTGCCCGCCCGCCGGATCGCGGGATATTCCGAGTCGGTCACGATGATGATTGCGGGCTGCACGGCGTCAAGCAGCGCGTCGCAAAGCGGTTCCCCGTCATCGGTCAACCCGGCGATGACCACGTCCGCCCGCAGATCGTTCGTGCGCGCGAGCAGGGCGCTTTGTCCCTTGCGCCCCAAATCGGACAGCAATAAGACCCGCACGCCGTTCAAATTTCCCGGCAGCACCAGGGCGGCATTGTCGGCCCGATCAAAATCATCCCGGTCCGCGGGATGCAAGACCTGCCAGCAACCCGCCGTGTCACCCCGGCGGAGGATCCGGTGCCGGGCCGGCGGTTTTTCAAATTCGGCGACAATCTTCTGATAGGCAGCCGAGCGGAAATGGGCCGGGCTGGTGCAAATTTCATCGACGCCAAAAAGCCGGTTGAGCAATTCCGCGCCGCCGGTGTTCTGCAAATCACCGTGCGTCAACACCAGCCGGGAAACCCGGTTGACGCCTTGCGCCCGCAGAAAGGGTTTGAGGGTCAGGTCCACGGCCTTTTCGTTGCCGCAATCCACCAGCCAGTCATTCTTCCGGCCGGCGGCGTCCGTGAAGACCGCGTGGCCGCCGTTGAGCGGCAACACGGTCAATTTGATTTCATTCCGCGTTGCCTGCCAGTGCCAGGCGCAACCGGTGGCCAGCAAAAACAACACCGTTGCGCTCCAGATTCTTCGTTGCGGCGCAAACAGCCAGCCGCTCAACCCGCCGATGAGCACGACATAATAAATTGCGATGGCCGGCCATGACGGCGCCGGCACATAGAAAAAGGCGCCGGGAATTCTGGTTGACCATTCGCTCACGGCGGTCATCGCCGACATGAAGAACCACGCGCTATGATTGAACAATCCGGTTGCCCACGGAAACCAGGTTCCGCAGACCAGCGCGCCGAGATTGCCCATCAACGCGAGCGTGCCCAGCGGCACGGCGACAATATTGGCCAGTGGTGAAACTGGACTGAACAGGTGGAAATATTGCGCGGACAACGGAATGGAGCCGATCCATGCCGCGATCGAGAGGGCAACGTAACGGGACAACATCCGCAACGTAGCGATCAGCGCGCGCCGCCAGCGGGGAAGCAATTCGTCCGGCAGCAACGGGTCCGGTTGCAGGAGCCGGTCGGATATCCGGTTCAGCGGCGGCAACATCAACGCGATGACGAGCACGACAAAAAAGGACAACTGGAAGCCGGCTTCAAAAAGCTGGCGCGGTTCCCAGAGCAGAATGATGAACGCGGCGGCGGCCAGCGAATTGATCGTGTCGCCCGGCCGTTTCAGCGCCCAGCCGCCGAGTACGATGGTCATCATCACCGAGGCGCGGATGGCGGTGGATTCCCAGCCGGTGGCGGCGGTGTAAAACCAGATGAGGGGGATCGCCACGAGGCCGCACCACGCCCGCGAAACCTGCAACACCCGGAGCAGGGCCACGAGCATCCCGGAGATCAAGGCGATGCGGAGCCCGTCAATCGCGAAGAGATGCATCGTGCCGGCGCGCAAAAACGGTTCGCTGATGTCGCCGGTGAAGGCGGTCCGCCAGCCCAGCGTCATCGCCCAGAGCAATCGCAACGGTTCATCTTCCACCGGCAAACCCAGCGCGAGCGTGCGCTGTGACCAGTTCAAAAACCGGTCCGTCAACGGCGGGCCGGCCAAAGGCGCCGCACCCGGTTGCCAATCGTTGGTGGAACCGGCCTTGAGCTGGTAAAAAATCCCGCGCGTGGCGAGATAATCGCGGTAGTCGAAAAGCCCTTCGGCCAGGGGCGTCGGCGGACGTCCGATGACGCCGGATACTTCCACCGGTTGCCCCGTGAAAAAACGGGAATCCAGTGCGCCCGGGGTCACGACCACGATGGAACCCGTGGTGGGCTGCCAACCCGTGCCGCGTTGCAACGCCTGGACCCGGATTTGGGCAATCGAACGTTCGGTTGTGGTATCGTCGGGATCGGAAATTTTCAGATGCGGTGTTTCGATCAACGCACCCCGGACGGTGGTGATGGCTTCATCATCCCCCAGCAGCGCGCGCAAATCATAAGGAGAAACCACGGCCGTGCGGCTGGCGAGGTTGGCCCAACCAACGAGCACGAGCAGCGGCCAGATCAACCACGAACGGAATTTTGCAAAGACGAAGGCGGGAACAAGAACGACAAACGCCAGGAGGAACAGCAAAACGGGCGGCGGTTGAAAAACGGTGGCGAGCAACAGGCCGGCGATGTAACCGGCAACCACGGCGACGAACGGACGTTTCATGGCGGGTTCCCATCCTGTTTTCGCCGGCGGCCAAACCACCACCGCACCAGCAAACCGGCCGCGCCACCTGCGGTGTCAATCAACACGTCGGTCACGTGCGCCGTCCGTGTGGGCACGAAAAGCTGGTGCGTTTCATCGCTGGCGGCGTAGAGGAAAACGATGGCGAGCGCGAGGCCGGCTTCGCGCCAGCTCCAGGGACGCGGATCGTTTTTGACCGGCTTTCGCAACGCGCGCCAAAGCAACAGCGCCAGCACCGCATATTCGGTGAGATGCGCGCCTTTGCGGGCGAGCAGGACGATGAAGTGCACGGTATCCTCCGGCATTTGCGGAAACAGCCAATGCAACAATGGATCCAGGATGCGTGAGGAGTGCTGGAAAGATTTTGCGTCGCTCGACGCCGAGAAGATCACTCCCATCCAAACCAATGGCGGCAGCCAATATTTGAGGAAGGGGCCGGGTTTGCGCACGGCCAAAATCAAAACCGGATTCCAGCTCCGGAGCAATCAGAATATGATTGGATTTGCCAATTGACGGTGCTTTTGGCACAGAAAGTCCCCTCATGGAAGAGGTTTTCGACATTTCCATTGTGCGCGGCCATTTTGTTCGTCGCCGCACAGGGGGAATGAACCACAATTTCATGATGGCCTGAAAGTCATGCTCAAACTTGGTGTCAACATTGATCACGTCGCCACGCTCCGCGAGGCGCGCTACCGCGAACGTGGGTTCGGCGAACCGGACCCCGTCGAGGCGGCGCGGATATGCGAAGCCGCCGGGGCGCATGGCATCACCGCGCATTTGCGCGAGGACCGCCGGCACATCCAGGACCGCGACGTCTGGAAATTGCGGGAAACCGTCAAGACCCGATTGAACCTCGAAATGGCCCTCGTGCCGGAAATTATCGCCATCGCGCTGAAATTGAAGCCGGAGATCGTCTGCATCGTACCCGAACGCCGGCTGGAAGTGACGACCGAAGGCGGACTGGATGTGGTGGCGCAGGAAAAAGCCATCACCCGCACACGCAGGCGGATGAATGATGCGGGTATTGAAGTGAGTTTGTTCATCGCGCCGGATGAAAAACAGATTGAAGCCAGCGCGCGCACCGGCAGCCAGTTCATCGAGTTGCACACCGGCCGGTTTGCGGAAGAGTTTACCAAACGGTGGGGCGAGGCTACCGACGAGCCGGCCTCAGCGCATCGCAACGAGGCGAAGACGGCTCGTGAGGACGCTCGCCCCACCAATTTCCCTGAATTGGCCCGGTTGATTTCCGGCGCGAAACAGGCGCACGCGCTCGGTTTGAAGCTGAATGCCGGGCATGGGTTGAATTACGTGAACCTGCCCGCGCTTTGTCAGGTGCCGCACCTGGTGGAATTGAACATCGGCCATGGCATCATCAGCCGGGCGGTGAGTGTCGGATTGGAAAAAGCTGTGAAGGAAATGCTGCAGTTGATGAAAAAATATCGCGGTTCTGGCGCGTCAATCACAAATATCACATGATTCTGGGCACGGGCATTGACATCATCGAGGTTGCGCGCATTGCGGCGTCCTACGAAAAATTCGGCGAGCGATTCGTGAACCGGATTTTGCTGCCGGGCGAAATCGCCTACTGCCTGTCGCACAAGCATCCCGGGCCGTTTCTCGCAGCGCGGTTTGCGGCCAAGGAGGCGATTTCCAAAGCGTTCGGTACCGGCATCGGCGCGCAACTGGGCTGGCGGGACATGGAAATCCGCCGCAAGGAATCCGGTGAACCGTTCGTGGTATTGCATGGCAAGGGGGAAAAATTGTTCCGCTCCCGCCGCGCCAAACGATTGCTCATCAGCCTGAGTCACACGGCCCATTACGCGGCGGCGACGGCGGTCCTGGAAAGGTGAGACACGGATTTCACGGATCAACACGGATTTAATCCGTGAAAATCTGTGAAATCCGTGTCGCTTTGCTTTCTCCTTTTTTTGGCGGACAATTTGCTTCACACTACGCGCGTGGAGACGGCGATAGCGGCGATTACGGTTTTTGCCGGGGCGAGCTTCTTTTTCGCCCTGGCGGAGACGGCGTTGTTTTCCCTGAGCAAGCATCAGGTGCGGCAACTGGCCGAACAACATCCCGGGGCCGGCAAGATCGTCGCGCAACTGCTCGAACGACCACAGGATTTGCTGGCCACGCTGGCGCTGGGCAATACGTTCGCCAACGCGGCGATGCTCGCGGTGTCCTTGCGGATGGTGTTCGCCGCGCACTGGACGCTGGCGCTGACCATGTTGACGTTGCTGGCGCTGACCCTCATCGGTTGCGAGGTTCTGCCCAAAACCCTGGCCGTGCGGCAGCCGGAACGTTGGGCCTTGCAGGTCGCGTGGTTGCTCCTGATTTTTGAAAGAATCACCAAGCCGTTGCACCGCCTGGCGCAACTGCTCAACACGGTCGTCCTGAAACTTTTCGCGCCGCGGACCGCCCCCGCGTCGGGGGCCGGAGCTTTGACCGACGCTGAATACCAGGAACTGCTCGATCTGGCCTACCGCCAGGGCACGCTCGACGAGTCGGAAAAGGAAATCATCCTGCAAATCATCAGCCTAGACCATCGTCTGGCGCGTGACGTGATGCGTCCGCGCGCCGGCATGGCGTGCATCTCGGACGATGCGACAATCGAGGAGATGATGGCGGCGGCGAAAAAATTCAAGCATCGCCGCCTGCCGATTTACGATGAAACCCCGGACACCATTGTGGGCATCCTCAACACCCGGGCGCTGTTGCTCGACCCGAAAATTGACCTGGCTGACGCGATTGAGTTTCCCTCGTTCGTGCCGGAGACGATGAATCTGCTGCATCTGTTTCAGAGCCTGCAAAAGCAGCAACGCGGCCTGGCGGTGGTCATTGACGAATTCGGCGGCACGGCGGGCCTGGTGACGATGGAAGACATTCTCGGCCTGTTGGTCGGGAAGATCCGCACGGAAACCCAGACGGAGGGTTTCGTGATGGAAAAGCTGGCCCCGGGCCGCTGGCGGGTGAACGGCACCATGCGTCTGGAGGACTTTCGCCGCGAATTTGCCGCGCTCGGCGCGGTGGACGAGGTGGAGACGATGGGCGGATTGCTGGCGCATCTGCTCGGCGTGGTGCCAAAGACGGGCGAATCCGTCGCGTTTCGCGGCTTGCAATTGACCGCGGAGACCGCCGATGAACGGCGGGTGCGCCGGTTGATTGTTCAACGGCTGAAATAAATGAATCCGCACCTGATCAGCCTGGTCATTTTGATTGCGTGCCTGGGGCCGTCGTTTTTGCTGTCCGGCATGGAGGCGGGCGTGTTTGCCTTGAACCGGCTGCGCGTGCGGCGGCTGGCGCGCGCGGGCAAGCCCTCGGCCAGGCTGCTGCACGGCTTCCTCGAAAACCCGGAGCGGTTTTTGTGGACGATCCTCGTTGGCAACACCCTCGCCAATTTCCTCATCCTTGGCTGGATGGTGGTTGAACTGCATGAGTGGCTTTTCGGACAGCGTGTTTGGAACATTGTTGTTTTCGCGGTCGCCATTTTTTTGTTCTACGCGCTGTTTGATCTGCTGCCGAAAATGTTGTTTCGCGCATACCCCAACCAGTTGTGCCTGTCGGCAGCAAACCTTTTCCGGCCCATCCATTTCGTCCTGCGGCCGCTCGTGTTGCTCGTGGAGGACGTGTCCGGAGCGATGTTGCGCTGGACGGGCGGGCGCACGCTGACCGCGCGGCTGTTCGGCAATCGAGAGGAAATGCTCGCCGTCATGCAGGAATCCGCACAGGCGCTGACCACCGACGAGCGCGCGATGATCAACCGGGTGCTTGGTTTGCAGAGCCTGACCGTCCGGCAGATCGCCACGCCGCTCGCGCAGACGGTGACGATTCAGGCGCAGATGCCCATTGCCGGGGTGCTGGCGCTGGCGCGCGAACGGAAATTGTCGCGTCTGCCGGTCTGGGAAACCCGCGATGGACGTCCCCGCATCGCCGGGCTGCTCATGCTGGGCCCGCTGCTGTACCGCGACAACCTGGATTTGCAACAGCCGGCCGCGGCGCACATGACGCCGGCATTGTTTCTGGCGGAAGACCTGCGGCTGGAGGTCGCGCTGCGCCGGATGCAGCGCGCCGGCGAACGGCTGGCCATCGTGCTGGCGCGTGACGGACGTGAAATGGGCGTCGTCAGCCTGGAGGATATTTTGAAACTGATGTTCGGCGAGGTGAAATTGTGAGCTGGTCCGGCGCCATCCATGACGGGGTGAATCTGCTGGCCGTGGGGCTGCTGGTGCTGCTGAATGCGTTTTTTGTCGCGGCGGAACTGTCGTTCGTGCGCATCCGGGACACGCAGCTGGACGCACTGACGGCCAAAGGCAACCGCCGGGCGGCCATGGCCCGGCACATCAGCGCCCACATTGATGCCTACATCAGCGCCACGCAATTCGGCATCACCCTTGCGAGCCTGGGGCTGGGTGTGGTGATTGAGCCGGTGTTTCGGGATCTCCTCAACCCGTTGTTTCGCCTGGCGGACATCAACTCGGACCACGCGCAGCGCGGCATCGCCATCGGCGTCGGCTTTTTCGTGAATTGCTACCTGCTGATTGTCATCGGCGAATTGGTGCCCAAGGCCATTGCCATCCGGCGCACGCTGCAGACGTCGTTGTGGACCGCCGGCCCCCTGGATTGGTTCTATCGTTTTTCCTTTCCGTTCATCTGGTTGTTGCATCGGTCGTCCCAGTTTGTGGTGCGGCGGCTGGGCATTTCCGCGGAAGAACTCCGCAGCGTGCATTCGGAGGAGGAGTTGCGCCTCATGTTTACGTCGGGCCAGGGCACGGCGGCCGGTCGCAACATTCTTTTGAATGCGCTGGATCTGCGGCATCGCATCGCCCGCGAAGTCATGCGCCCGCGCCAGGAAATCAGTTCGTTCAACACCGAGGCAACGCTGGACCAATGTCTGGCCCTGGCCGAGAAGACGCGCTATTCGCGTTTTCCGCTTTGCGAGGGTGGCGATCTGGACAAGACCCGCGGCATCATACACATCAAGGATCTGTATGCGTTGCGCGACAAGGCCCGGACGGCGGCGGATTTGCAGCCGGTGGTGCGGCCCTTGATCTACGTGCCGGAAACCGCGCGACTGGAAAAACTGCTGCCCTTATTTCTCGACCGGAAATTGCACTTTGCCATCGTCGTGGATGAATACGGCGGAACGGTCGGCATTGTCACCCTGGAGAACGTGCTGGAAGAGCTTGTCGGCCAGATTCAGGACGAGTTCGACCAGGAAAAATCGGAATTGACGGTGGTGGGCGAGAATGTCTGGGAGGCCGCCGGGACGCTGCCGTTGCATGAACTGGAAAAAATTATCGGGGAAACCCGGCACGGGGAAACCGTCGCCACCGCGAGCGGTTGGGTGACGCAAAAGCTCGGTGGCTTTCCGAAATCCGGCGATGTGCTGACCGTCGGGGCCTGTGAGTTGCGGGTTGAAGAAATGGATGGCCCACGCGTGTCCCGCTTGAAGATCACCAAACGCGCTGGGGTGGAAAACCAGGATTCTCCGTAGGTTCACAGAGCGGACGTTGATGCGATTTACGAATCAATTCTCAATCCACGGCCGCCGCGTAAATCGCATATCGTAAATCGAAGATTGGGAATTACCATTTTCCGCCGCGAACCGCAAAGGTCGTGACCAGGGCGATGGTGGCTCCATCCAATGCGACGGCGGGCCAAATCCCGTGCGACGCGGAAGCAAGGCCAAAGAGCAGGATCGCACCGAGCCACGCCGCGAGGGGATGAAAATCCGGCGCGCGCCGGACCGGGTTTTTATTGATGAGCGCCGGAGTGACGAAGGCCAGAATCAGCAGCGACACCGCCGCCCAGCTCAAAAAATTTACCAGGGGCGCACCCTGCCAGGTCACCGGGAATTTGGTCGGCGTCCAAAGCCAGTAGTGTTTCACCCGCGCGGCGAACGGGTCCAGGGCGAGGTCGAACAACACCGTCAGTACCGCCGTCAAGCCCATGAGCCAGAAACCATAGGTCCGGATTTTCCGCCACGGACGCAAAATCAGCCGGGCCACGCCGCGCGAATTCAAAATGGCCACGACCCAGATCAACGGCAGCGTCCAGGGCAGGGTTTTGAAAAGTTTGGATCCCGCTTCCGGCCCAAACACAAACGGGCCGAAGGGCAGGCTGGTAGTCTCACCGAGCATGTGGGCCGCGCCACCCATGAGCGCGATGAGGCCGGCGGCCAGCAGCACATTTTGCAAGGGCAACTGCCGGGCGAGGGCGCTGATTGTGCTGGCGGTGGCCAGTAATAGCAGCAGCGCTTCGGGCCAGCCGGGCACATCCAGCGCATGGCTGTTTGCGGCAAGCACCAGCGCAAAAATGCCGGCGAGCAGGATGATCAGCAGCCAATGGAACCACCCCGCCATTTTTTCAGCAAGGCGGGCCTCCGGCCGGCTTCCGTGTGACGTGGGCGGTTGCATGTTGCCGGAAGCGTATGGATTTGCCGTGGCCGGCGCAGTAAATTTTAAAATTATCCCGGTTTTTGATGGATCCGCTAAGTGAAAACCCTGCCCGGGAGGGGCGCATCTGCGCGCTACCCTGGTTCCCTACGTTCCGTTGAGGAGGCGAGAGAGAAAAAAGAGGCGGTGTCGGCGGCCTGGGTGCCGGAGCACGGACCGCTGAGTCCGCGTGTTCCAGTTTGCCATTCACTTGGAGTTTCCAAAGACGTTTACAATCCGCGGACATGGCTGTCCGCGCTGTTCGGATTTGAGCAACACCCCCTCGCGAGGCGCCGGCCCGGGAGAAACCGATTTGATTTCCCTTGTTCCGCGGCGGTAAACTTGCTTTGCTCTGCCGTTAAAGATTACGCATCATGACACTGGACGAAGCAAAAAATTTCATCCGCAACTGCGCGAACGAAATGAATTCGCGCTATGGCCGGACCGTTTTCGACGAATGGGCGGTCGTGTCCCTGGCCGAAAACAAGGCGCGGGTGCTGGTTTACTACGGTCCGCGCAACGACGATTTCCTGAAGAATTTTGTCAAGGATCTGGGTGCCCTGCGCGCGGAACTGCTGGGCGGAAGATATGGCGACGGCGACTTTGAGTTTGCGCGGCATGGCGCCGGCACGGGTTTTGAATCATTCATGGTCCTGGGTCCCGGCGCCTATCTCATCTGCAACAACACCAAGGAATCCATGGAGTCCATCACAAAAAATCCGCGCTGGCTCAGCGCCCAGGTGCCGTTTGCCGAGCTGAGCGACAAGGTGCGGGAGAATTCGTTGATGGTATCCGGCGATACGCAACTTTTCAAAAAGCCGTTGTAACGGCGCAATGGAGCGCGGCTTGTCCCAAGCCGCAGCACCGATGAGTACAAGAGCGGCTTGGGAAATTTTATAAAACAATTTCCGCGAATGGAATTGCTGCGAGTTGGGACAACTCGCGCTCCGGTGGGCTTCAGTTCAGCAGGCCTTGGGGCAGCAGACCCCGATATAGAAAATAACCATAGGCCGCGACCAGCATCCAGCCGATGAGGCGGGGCAATTGCCCGAACACGCTGACAAAGAAAAGGTGCACCACCGTGGCGCCGAGGAGGATGAACATTCCCGTTTGAAAAAATACCGGCACGGTCATCGGGTGGTACAGCGCGTAAATCCCGATGCACAACGGGATGGAGACGTGTGCGTCGCCGACCTGCGAGGCATAAACCGTTTCCGGCTGGCCGCGCCACCCGTAATACAGCGCGAGCAAGGCATTGGGCAGCACCATCAACCAGCCGCTCAGCCAGCCCAGATATTTGGCGCTGACGAAACCGCCGGTATGGATGCCGGAAATCCAGTTCACCAGCCAGTCCGTGCTCACATAAATGCCGTAGGCGCCCACGGCCAGCAGCGCCAGATCGAAGGGCAGGGTCCAGCCCAGCGATTTGCCCTGGCGCACGTTGGACTTGAGCACTTCAAAAATATGGAAGCATTGCCAGAATAAAAACAATCCGACCAGGACCAGTCCCTCGTTGAATCCGATGGTGCCGTTGCGCCCCAGGGCCCAGACGGCGCCGGAGAAAAACAAAACGGCGGTCAGGGTGAGCAGCAACGAAAGCCGGTTGAGTTCGTGGGCTTTGCTGCCGGGTTTGCCGTTTTTCTTCTGCGGGGGCAGCACGTTCATCCGCCAGAAAACCGCCGGCAGGCCGAGCACGAGCGTCATGTTCGTGACGTTGTTGACCAGTGAATTGGTCATGACGTCCGCGCCAGAACCGCCGTTGCGTCCGAGGATGAAGGCGAAGATGAGGTTGCCCATGCCGGAACAGTACGGCATCACCAGCGTGCCCAGCACGGTGCCCTCGAAACCGCTTTTGGCCATCGCCTCCAGCCGCCAGAGCATCAGCAGTGACGCCACCAGGAAGAGGGCTACGAACAGCCACGGCGCATAAGGCCCTTTGGCTTCAATCCAATGAATAAAGGGGTTGAGCACGGGGACGGAGTCTAATGAAACCCATTTCCGGAGGCGATATTGAAGTTGAGAAAAGACACGGATTTACATCGGTAGGGCGCGTCACTCCGTGCGCGCCGTTCGGGAGATTGTCAACGGTGCGGATGATTCACCACATTTGGCGGCGGGCAGAGGACTGCCCGCCCTACCTTTCGCGTTTGTC
>Ga0265320_10001738_pt1 | contig 15452 bp, 7 predicted proteins | sample 4827metaG_FD_202087 | JGI IMG/M metagenome (GOLD analysis project Ga0265320, IMG submission 202087) | Rhizosphere microbial communities from Carex aquatilis grown in University of Washington, Seatle, WA, United States - 4-8-27 metaG | ecosystem: Host-associated > Plants > Roots > Rhizosphere >...
GTAAGCGGTGAGGTTGGTGAACCAGGTGATCTCCCAGTCATCGGGCAGGCCGTCGCCGTCGGAATCGTTGGTGAAATAAAAATCCAACGGTCCCCGGGCTGTGCTGCTGATGCGCACCTCGTCGATCAAGCCGACAAAATTGTCCGAGGAGCCGCCGGTGGCCCGGCCTTCGTTGCCGATGACGAAATCGCAGCCCGCACCCGCCGCCAGATCGTAGAACAGGACATCCTTGCCGATGAGATCGGCGCTGGAACGGTTCGTGTTCAGGAGCGTCCAATAGAATTTGATGTTATCGAGGGTGGCCTCATTGCCGTTGTACGCCACCGCCACATGATACCACTGGTTCGAGGCGATGGCGTCCGGACCGTTGGTGGGGATGGGCACGATGACGCTCTGGATGCCGGCGTTTTGATGGAGGTTGATGAATTCAAGGCGCGGCACGGTGCTGTCGCCGCTGCCAAAGCCGACCGGGTCGAGCCGGAATTGAAACACGCGTTCCGGGTCGGTGTCGCCTTCGCCGCTGATGATTTGCATGCCGGTGTTCCGGCCGTTGCCGGCGGCGCCCAGGTTGAGCGCTGGATTAAAATCAATCCGCACGATGGCTTCAAAAGTGAAGGCGCCGTTGGTGGCGTTGGCCAGGGAGAGGGAAACGTTATCGCCGGTGCCATTGACCAGCGGCAGCGACGAGAGCGCGGCGTCCTTGCTGGCGGCGGCGGTCCCGCTCTGGCCGCCATCACGCGTGCTCAATGCCGAGCCAAAACCGGGGAAGGAGGGGTTGCCCAGCGTCGCGCCGCCGGCCAGGGCCGTCAGGTTCGTGCCGCCGGGCACGGAGTCCACCGCCGGGGCGGCGGATTCATCCAGATGCCAGAGATGCAGCGTGTTGGTATCCGGGGTGTAGGGTTGGAGGGCGCCGCCGGCCAGGGCCGTATGGACCGCGACCAGCGCCGGCAAAACCAGGAACACCCGGATGCGAATGGCGTGAGAAATTTGTATGAAGCCGGACCGATGCATTTTTACCGGCGTGGGTGATTTGCGTTTCACAACAACGTGGGGTTTTTGACGGCGGAGCAATTTTGCCGGTGCGGCAGTTATTGCGGCCCCATCATGGTCGGATTGATGATGGCCGCCGCGGCGCCCAATTCCTCCTGGTAGAAGTAAAAATAGCGCCCGCCGGCAACGTAGCTGTAAAGATTGACCATCTTGCCGGATTGGATCCACTGGACCGAGGTATCCACAAAAACCTCATTGCCGCCGGCGGGCATCACGCTGCCGGCCCGCTTATGCGCCGGCAAATTGTGCCAGCCGTTCGTGGGGGCGGCAAAAGCGATGTCATCACCCCACACGTTGCCCAGTTTAACCACCAGGTCCGCCGCCAGCATCCAGCTTGGCCGGGAGGTCGTGGCCTTCACGGGGCTCGCAGATTTCTTGGAGATGGGGGTGGTGCCGACGTACCAGTTGGTAACCCCGCCGAAAAAGGCGTAACCCAAAGCCCAGGCCGCGCCGCCATTGGCGGGAAGCGTCGGCCGATTGGGGCAGGTCCAGACGGAGGGAGACATATTGTCGCCTCCTTGAACATTGGCATTGCCGGTGGTGAATCCCAGTTCGGTCGCTTCCGCCAGCAAGGTGTCATCCAACTTGATGGGATTTTGTTGCGTCCACCCGGAGTCATAGGCGGCCCGGGGAAATATGTCGCTGTTATCATTCGCATACATGGAGCAGGCGACCCCGATCTGCTTCAGGTTGCCAGTGCACAACGCGCGTTTGCCTTTTTCCTTGGCGGCGCTTAGCGACGGCAACAACAAGGAAGCCAGGATGGCGATGATGGCAATGACCACCAGCAGTTCAATGAGGGTGAAAGCCCCGCGGTGATGGCGACACCGGGCGGCACCCCCACCGCCCGGTGTCCGGTTCTGGCAACCAATGTAAAACTTCAACGATGACATGCTTTATTGATTACTGCAGTTGGATGGTAAAGAAACTTCGCGGTGCGCCGGGCACAACGGCATTGGTGACGTTAAAATTGCCGCTGGCGTCAAAGATGTTTGTCGACACGCGGGTCCAGCCGGCCCGCGACAGGGTCAGGTTGGTGGCCGACAGAACGTAAAACCCGCCGTTCACGTACCCGTTGGTGCCGCTGAGAACCAGGTTCGTCCCGGTCAACGAGACCGTCTTGATGATCGGATGCGGGAGGGTGGTGGTGGCAACGGAAATGGTTCCGTTCGCGGCCAGATTATTATTCCAGGTCACGCCCCCGCCGATGACGGCGAGCGCGCCACCGTTGAGCACCGGTTGATTGAACAGCTGGAAGGTGTTGCCCACGGCCAGGGCCGGACCCAGGTTGGTCACGATGACCGCGCCGGTGCCGGCATTGGTCAACACACCGCTCACGGCAGTCAGGCTGTTGGTGTTGGCCGGCGAGAGTGATTTGTTGACCGCAATGGTGACATTGCCGGCAATCGTCACATCGTTGTTGACGGTCAGCGTGCCGACCGCCAGATCGCCGGGCGACAAGGAGCCTCCCGGCTGGATGGTGACCGCGCCACTGATCGTGCCGATGCCGCCCAGCTGGCCGCCCGCCACGGTCACGGTGCCGGGGCCGAGGGTTCCATCAACCAGCAAAGTGCCGCCGTTGACATAGTTGGTGCCGCTGTTGCTGTTGACAACGGCGAGCGTCACGATGCCGCTGCCCGTTTTGATGATCGAGTTCGTGCAACCGCCGTCCTGGACCGCTGCCGACATCAAAATATTGCCGCTGCCGGAGAACAACAGGCTGCGGTTACCCGCCGGGGCCGTATCCGGAATGGGATGGGCTATGGTCAACGTGCCGGAGTCACTTTGAATCGGGTAAATGCCACCGTTGGCCTGCCAGGTGATGGTGTTCGGGGAGAAGATGTTGTTGCCGGCCAGATTTTCAAATGCCGGGACATTATTGTTTCGCCCGGTCCAAAGGATGGTGTCCGTAGTGACGGTCAGGGCGCTGGTTGATCCATCCAATTGCAGGGTTGAAAAACCGGCATTGTTATTGCGCACGGCAATGACACTGATTCCGCCCAGCGCGGTGGAGGAGGCAATGCGGGTGACGCCATCGTTGACGCCCGGATTGCCGGCCGAGGCCGTGTCGATGTTCAACTGGCCGAAAAAGGCCGAGTTGTCCCCTTTGAGCACCAGAGTGCCATTGCCGCTCTTGGTTATCGTGCCGGAACCGACAATGGCATTGGAAATGGTCAGCGTGGCGTTGGTGGCGACATTAAACGCGCCGGCGGTATTGATAGTAATGCCTCGATTGCCATCTTCGAGGGCGAAGCTGGCAAACGCGCCCAATGTGCCGGTGGTGGTGCCGTTGCCCAGGGTGATCTGATCCGGCGTGAGACCTCCCGGGACCGGGCCGAGCCCCGCCGCTGCGCCAACCAGCAAGGTGCCGCCATTGATGACGGTTTTACCGCCATAATTGTTGATCAAATTGTTCAGTGTCCAGGTGCCGCCGTTGACGATTATGCCGCCGGTGCCGAGTGAAACCGGGCCGGTGACATTTCCGGCGCCGCTTCCTGCCAGGGTGAGATTGGCATTGGCGCCGGCGCCGTTGATTCCGGCTGCGTTGGTAAGGTTCAAGGTCGCTCCGCCATCCACATCGATGGCGGTGTCCGAACCCAGCGCGATGGTTCCACCCAGGCTGGTGACGCCGCCGCCGCCTTTGCGCAAGGCGCCGTCACCGGTAATCCCTGAACCATTGAGCGTCAACGGCTGGGGATTCAGATCCACGTTGGCGTCCACGTATAATTGCGCGCTACTGGCGCTCACCAACGTGCTGCCGGCGCCCAGAGCTGATGGATTGCGGGGATGGAGGCTGCCCGCCGAAACGGTGGTGTTGCCGGCATAACTGTTACTGCCGGAAAGGGCCAGACTGCCGCTGCCGGTGCCATTGAGCGTCAGACTGCCGCTGCCGGTGATGGCATTGGTCATGACGACGCTGCCCGACGTTCCGGGGCTGACCACGATGACGGCGTTATTGGTCACCGGCCCGCTGCCGATTTTGCCCGTAAAGGTGCCGTCGCCTATCTGGAGCGTGCCGCCGCTGACGGTGGTGGAGCCGGTGTAATTATTCGTGGTGTCAATGACGAGCGTACCGGCGCCATTTTTGGTCAACGAGGCGAAACCGGCGATCGAACCAACGCCGTTGAGAGTGTACGACGTGGTGCCGGATACGGTCACCGATGAAGGATGAAGCACCTGGGTTAAATTGACCGTCGGTTGAGCCGCGCCCAGGTTGTCAAAGGTCGCGTTGTCCGCCTCGGTGTAGGCCGTCTGGGAAACATTGGCGTTGGACGTCCAATTCGGGCTGGTGACGTCCCAGTTCCCTCCGGTGCCGGCCCAGGCGAGGTTGAGCGGCACGCGAACCGTCAACGTCACGACGCTGGAGGCGACACTGTAATTGGTGCCGGTGATGGTATTGGTGGCCAGAATCTGGAACGTATGGCCGCTTTGGCTGAGGATCGGGGTAAAGGTATAAATGGCGTTGGTGGCGCCGGAAATGGCGCCGCCATTTTCATACCATTGGTAGACGATCGGTTGCCGGCCGATGATCACCGAGGAAAGGGACACCGGGAAACCAACCGCCGCCGTGGTATTGGTTGGCTGGATGAGGATGGCCACCGGTCCGGCGTTCAAGGGAACATTGGGGCCCTGGGAAAAACTCTGCAGAACGCTGCCGGGAGCCAATGCGCCGCTGTACATGCGCAACTCGTCGATGCTGCCGTTGAAGTAGGCATCGGCCGTGAAGAGCGAGCGGCCAATCCAGCACTTTTCGTCGATCACACTGTCCAGCGAGGTTGACAGGGTGGCGTTAGTTTCCAAAACGCCGTTGGTATAAATGCTCATGACGTTGTTCGGCGGATCAATCACGCAGGCGACATACATGGCGGTTTGTCCGTCCAGGTTGCCGGGGGCAGTGGCCAGAACCTGGGATTCCTGCGTGGTGGGCGCAAATCCCAGCACATGGTTCGCCCCGGAATGCGGTGAAAAGAACACATAATTCTCGGGCGGCAGGACGGTGGCATTCACGAAATTGGTGTTGCCGAAATCAAATATCCGGTCGTTGTTGCCGCTGGTGTTGTAGGTGGCCCAAAACTCGAACGTCACGGCCGTATAATTGGAATTGTGGATTAAAAAATGCGGCAGTTCCATGAAGGTCCCCGCGGTCCCATCCAGCACGAGTGCGCCGCCGCTCACGGTGGCGGTCCCCATGTTCGTGCCCGTGGCTCCGCCGACGCTGTCCGTGGTGTCGCCGTTAAAACTCCAGCGATGGGCCAGGAAGTTGTCGCTGCCGACGATGAGCTGGGCCACGTGGCTGGTGGCGGAAAAGCCGGCGGTGTTGGTGATGACGCAATCATAACCACCCACATTCCCGACATCGACGGACGGGATCAGATAAGCGTTGTTCGTTGCCGTGTTGCCGGCGATGGGCGTGCCGTTGAAACGCCAGCGATATCCCAGCGAGGTAAGACTGGAGGCCGTGACGTTGAAGATAACCGGTTGCAGGTAGTCAATGCTCTGGGAGGATGGCTGCTTCACAATGGTGACCGCCGGCGAGGCAAACATCATCTGGCTCGGGCCGCGGCAAACCTTGCTGATGCGGACTTCATCAATCAGGCCCCGGAGATTTTCCGTCGAGGGCCCGCGATTCTCATTGCCGATGATGACGGGGGACAGGGTCGTTCCGTTCGTCGTGCTGTTCCAGGCGAACGGCCCGCCGATCTGGTTGCAGGCAGTGGAGTTCGTGTCGAGCCTGGTCCAATAGAGCAGCAAATTGGTGCCGTCATAGGTGACCGCGGCGTGAAACCAGGTGTTGGCAATGAACGCGTGCGGGCCGGTCGTCGGGATCGCCGCCGTCTTGGAGCCGGAAGTGGGGGAGCCGATGAAGTTGAACTCCAACTGGCCATTGTTATTGATCCGGAACTGAAATCCACGCTGGGGACCGTTGGCATTATCCGTGCAAACGATTTCCTGAAAAACACCGACGCCGATGTTGGTGCAATTAACCAGGGCTTCAATGGTAAACGGTGAATTCCCCGTGGGGGCGACATTGGTGTTGCCAATGTTCAGGTTGGTCATGAGGATGGCATCGGCGCTGGCGGTGCCGTTGATGTCGGCGTTGAAAACCCCGTTGTTGTTGCCATCATAACCGATCAATCCGACGATGGTTGCGTTCAGGGCGGGGTCAAGCGTGTTGGTGGCGCTGACGCAATTGCCGAAGCCCGGGAAGGATGTTTTCCCCAGCATGTTGGTTGAAACCGGCGGCAGGGCAAGACCATTGCCCGTGGTGAGATTCGTTACGGTGATGCAATTGCCCCCCTGGAGTCCCACGTTGGTGGTGACCGAACTGCCGGCGGGTTCGTCGAAGTGGAAAAGGTAGAGTGTGTTTGCGTCGGTCGAGTAAGGGCCGACGATGTTGGCACGGGTCACACCACACGGAATACAAACGGTGGCCAGCAGCAGCGTCAGCCGGCGAGCGACCACGTTCGGGATGAATTTCAAGGAGATGTTGTTCATTGGGGTATGGAGGTGGTTCCGATGATTAGAATCCGCGGTTTGGGGCCGTCTCAAAAGCAATGGACTTCATGTTTTGGGTTAAAAGGATTGTTGCTAAAAATTTTAGCACAGATGCAAGCGGGCATAATATCCCCCAAATACGGGATGCTGCGTTTAAGCTTCGCGGGAGAACAAAGCCGGCCGGATGGGCCTTTGGGGAAACTTCAGGGGTTGATGGACGCCTTAAATGGCCTGAAAAGCGGCCAATTTCACGGTTTATCGGTCATGTATCGCGCCACGGCCTCGGCGCGGGAGCGCACATGCATTTTTTCGTAGATATGCTTCAGGTGGCTGCCCACCGTTTCCACGCTGATGGACAACTGGTCGGCGATTTCCTTGTTGGCATAGCCCTTGGACAGCAGGATCAAAACCTCCTCTTCGCGCGCGCTCAGGCGGACGGCGGGTTTGGGCGACTTGGTCAGGGCGCGGAATGATTCCACCACGCGCCGGGCCACCTCGCTGGTCATGGGGGCGCCGCCGCGCAGCACCTCCAGCAAGGCCGTCCGCAAATCCGCCGGCTTGGTGCGCTTGAGCAAATACCCGTCCGCCCCCGCCTGCAAGGCCATGAAAACCAGTTCGTCATCCTCCACCGCGGTCAGGATGAGGATCTGGGTTTTGGGCAGTAGTTCCTTGAGCCGGGCAGTGCATTCGATGCCCGACATGCGCGGCAGAAAAATGTCCATCAGCACCACGTCCGGCTGAACGCCGGGAATCACCCGCAACGCCTCCTCGCCCGAGGTGCAGACCCGGACGCACGAGAAACCCGGAAGCAGGTTGATGAGCTTCGACCAGCTGTCTCGCACCTCGGGCTTGTCCTCCACCAAAACGACCTTTACCAAGGTGCGGGAGTGGGGCAATGCCGGGCCGGGTGAGGGGTCGGATTTCATCAGGTTCAGGAGTTGGCGGCATCGGGCGAGGGGACCCCGGCACCCGGAGGCAGGTTTTCTACCTCCGCTTGCAAGCGCCGCCGGCCCAGCCACGAAGGACCGGACGAATGATTCAGCGAGACGGTGAATTCGATGCGACAGCCGTTGCCCGGCTGGCTGGCCACGATGAAAGATCCCCCGATCTCGCTCATGCGTTGGGTCATGTTGGTCATTCCATTCCGCGCGGCGTCAGCCTGGGCCGGGTCAAAACCCCGGCCGTTGTCTTCCACCACCACCGTCAATTTCTGGTTGTGGCGGAAGATGCGCACGAACACTTCGCTGGCCGCCGAATGTTTGGCGGCATTGTTCAAGGCTTCCTTGACCGCCAGGAACAGGTTGCGCCGGACCGGAAGATCAAAAATGACCGGAGGGATTTCCGGCTCCACGTCCAACCGGCAGCGGATGGGGGTGGAATTCAAAAAGAACTGCGCGTATTTGCATACGTAGATCGCAAAGTCGCGCAGGGTGTCGCGCCGTGAATTGACCGCCCATACTACCTCGTCCATGGCATGCGCCAGGTCGCGCGCCTTTTCGCAAATCTGGTTGAACTGCGCCCGGGTTTCGGAATCCGCAGGCAGCTCGCTCTGGGCCACCTCGCCGAGCAACAGCAGGTGCGTCAGCCGCGCGCCGAGGTCGTCGTGAATGTCCCGCGCGATGCGGGCGCGCTCGATTTGCAAAAAGCGCTGGGCCTTCGATTGCGCCGTCAACTGGGTCATCAGCCAGAGGCAGAACACGACCGCCAGCGCGCAGACCGTCACCAGCGTGAGTTGGAACCAGCCGGTCTGCCAGAAATGCACGATGATGGGCCGCAAGGCCGGCTCGGTGGAGACGCCAAACGGCCATTTTTCCCAGGGATGCTGGTGCATGACGCCGACCACGGTGGCGTTGGGCCAGTCGGGCGACGCGTTTTTTTGGTACACCCAGTTCCGCAACGTATTGGGAACAATGTGCCAGGTGTTGTCCGACACCACCTCAATCGTGTTCTGGTCCAGCAATTGAATGTCCAGGCCGAAAATGAGTCCGGCCTCCAGCCGGTCGTTGAAACCTTCCACGGTGAGCACGTGCCGGCCGGGGGGCAACAGCCAGGTCACATCGTATTCCGTTACGGTCCGCCAGTCGCTGCCGCGCCCAATCTCCCGCCCATCCAGAAAAAGCCGGTAGCCATTGTCCACCGTGATGCGCAATGTCGCATGCGAGACCGAGGCCCCCGGCGGAATCGCGAATGCTTTCCAAAGCCGGCAGGTCTGCTTGTCGACGGCTTTGGTGTCCCAAATCCACAGGCCCAGGTGATTGGTCGCCTCGGCAATCAACGCGTCGATGTTGTTGGTCACCGCCTCGCCCGCCGCCCGGCCGGCCAACGGGGAGAACAGGACCAACAGAAAAATCAGGGTCAGCCACGGAAAACCCCGCCGGATCGAAAAATTGTAACGTGATTTTGGTTGGAGTTGCGACATTTGGAGGTCAACCGCACATTGGGACGACAAAATCATGCTTTAAGCGTCCTGGTGTGGCAAGGGACAATTGGCGCGTTCAACGGGCCCGGACGCGGCCGGCTATCGCCCCGGTGAAACAGTTTGCTTTCCATTTTGATCCTCCGCCAGCCGGCCAAAGCAGCAGCCGCCAGAAGTAATTCCGGCGGCTGGAGCTTTGTAATTTGCGAATACGCTTCGGAACTGCCTACTTTTTGCGGCGCAGCCAACCCGCCAGACCCAGAAAGCTGCCCAGACCACCGAAGGCCATCGCTGACGGTTCGGGGACGGGGATGGTTGAGATGGTCAAGTTATTAAAAAAGCCGAGGATTTCTGAAGTGGCTCTGAGATCGCCGTAGAAACCGATCTGAGTTCCAATGGTGCTGCTTCCGGCGAACGTTACCGTCTCGCTAATATGTTGAACCGTGCCGGCGTCAATGTATCCCAGGGTGAATGAATTGACTGAAGTCCAATCGATAAAGAGCTTGCTGACAGTGGATGAGCCGACTCCGGTGAGGACGCCGCTGCTTGTGGTTAGTGTGCCACTGATTGAAGTGTTGGCACGGATCGAACTTTGCGGCGGCCTTACGCTGACGCTGGCCCAGTCGAACAGGGTGCGTGAATTCCAGCTGTTGCCTGCGCTGGCTGCGACCGGCCCCGTGGCGGAGATCGCGAGCCCGAAATCCTCGGTGACCGCGCCACTCTGCGGACCGTTGGGAACCGCTACGTCAACCGTAAGCCGGTCGCCCACAGCGAAGGTGGTGCTGAATGATGCGGCGGGCGCCAAAAACAGGGTTTGTTCAGGGGTGGTTCCGGTCCCGACATAATTATTCTGCAGCCCGGAGCCGCTGGAAGTAAACGATACACCCTGGCCTGCGCCTAAGGAGTTGTCGAGCACCGGGGTGGTCGTGTAGCCGGCCAAACTGCCGGTCAAGGGGTCAATCACCTGGGCCTGGACAGCCAAAGCCATTGAACCTGACGTTATTAAGACGAGGATTCTGTTCCAGTTGTTTTTCATAGAGTTCTCTTGAATTGTTAACCTCTGAATGATTACCGTTTACTTACTTTATCATGCCCGCCGGCGCGTTCATATCCCCCAATTACGGGATGCTATAAAGGCTCCCATCAGCTCGGAGTTCGGTGTATTTGTTATGTCCGAGCATATGCGCTATTCTCAGATAAGTGGCCTCACGACCTGGCGAAAAACGATCGCGTTTCCCTTGGTTTATTTTTTGCTGACGGCTTGCGTCTGGTTTTCAACCGTTGCCGCCTCTCCCGCCCCGGCGCCCGGGATGACCCTGGAAAAAGGTTGGGATAATCCGCCCGGCGATGCCCGTCTGCGCGCCTACTGGTGGTGGCTCAACGGGAATGTCACCCGGGAATCCATCACCCGCGATCTGGAACAAATGAAAGCCAAGGGCTTTGGCGGGGCGGTCCTTATCGATGCCGGCGGCGCCGATCAATGGGGCAACAACCAAGTGCCTCATGGGCCGACTTTTTTTACTCCCGAATGGCGCGCACTTTACCAGCATGCGCTGCATGAAGCCGACCGCCTGGGATTGACCCTGAGTCTCAACATCCAGAGCGGCTGGAACCTGGGCGGACCGATGGTGGCTCCGGATGATGCCGCAAAAAAACTTGCCTGGTCGGAGCTGCGGGTGACCGGGCCGACGAATCTTGACCTCGCATTGCCCGCGCCGAAAAGCCGCGACAATTATTATCGTGACCTGTTCGTCGTCGCCTATCGCATACGGCCGGACCAGGCCGCCCATCAGCCGGTGCTGAATTGGCCGCAAAAGGCGCTCTATAAAACCCTGGAGCCGTTTTCCGCGCCCGACAGCGCGCCATTGTTCCAGGAAATTCCCGCCACGCCCGGCGAGGAGGACACGTCCCCGACCGAGGTGGTGGATCTGACTTCCCGGCTCGACGCTCGGGGCGTGCTGCGCTGGCCGGCGCCCGCCGGGGAGTGGCAGATCCTTCGCTTCGGCTGCACGATCGGCGATCATTCCTACGTTTCGACGTACAGCGAGGGCTGGAACGGTTATGCGATCGACGTGTTCGACGCCGGCGCGTTTCAACGTTACTGGGATGCCGTGGTGGAACCGCTCATCACCGATGCCGGGCCGCTCGCCGGCCGGACGTTGAAATATCTCCACACGGACAGCTGGGAGGTGGAAACGGTCAACTGGACGCCGACCTTGCGCGGGGAATTTCTTCAGCGTAACGGTTACGATTTTCTGCCCTGGCTGCCGGTGCTGGCCGGGCGCATCGTGGCCAGCCGCGAAGCCAGCGACCGCTTTCTGTTCGATTACCGTAAAACGCTCGGAGCCCTGGCGATTGACAATCATTACCGCTTGTTCCGGGACAATGCCCGCCGGCACGGCCTGGAAATCCATCCCGAGTCCGGCGGACCGCACGCGGTGCCGATTGACGCGCAACGCTGTCTCGGCTGGGACGACGCGCCCATGAGCGAGTTCTGGGCCTGGTCGTGGGAACATCGCATCGGCGACTCCAACCGCTTCTTTGTCAAACAGCCGGCTTCCGCCGCCCATACGTACGGACATGACCTGGTTTTCGCCGAAGGTTTTACCACCATCGGCCCGCATTGGCAGGAACACATCTGGGACAATCTCAAGCCGTCGTTCGACAAGGCGCTGTGCGAAGGAATGAACGTGCTCGTCTGGCACGCGTTCGTCTGTTCGCCCGAGTCCACCGGCGTTCCCGGCCAGCAATATTTCGCCGGCACGCATCTCAACCCGAAGGTGACCTGGTGGAACCAGTCCGCGCCGTTCTTTAGCTACATCAACCGCTGCCAATGGCTGCTCCAACAGGGATTGTTTGTCGCCGACACGGCGTATTATTACGGCGACCAGGTCCCCGATTTCGCCCAACTCAAAAAATCCGACCCGGCCCGCGTCCTGCCCGGCTACGATTACGATATCCTTACCGAGGAAGCGCTGATCACGCGCGCCAATGTCCGGGACGGGCGCATCGTCCTGCCGGATGGCATGAGTTACCGGGTGCTGGTTTTGCCGGATCGTAACGTGATCTCGCTGCCCGTGCTTAAAAAATTGAAGGAACTGGTCGCCGCCGGCGCCACGGTCATCGGGCCGAAGCTGATGAAAGGCGAAACCCTGCAAAATTATCCCGCCTGCGACAGCGAAATCGCGAGGCTCAGCGACGAAATGTGGGGTAGCAGCACCCGGCGCGAGCTGGCCCTGAATACCCGGGCCGGTGACCTGACCAGCGACGAATTAAACCGGTTTATTCCCGCCGCCGTGACCCGGTTCGGAAAAGGACGCGTCATCACGGACCTGACCGCACGCCAGGTTCTGCAAGCCGATGGTGTGCTGCCGGACTGCGAGTTCCTCCCAACCCTCGCCCTCCAGCCGTCAAACGACTTCGATTATATTCATCGCCGTGACGGCGGGGTGGAGATTTATTTTGTCGCCAACCGCACCAACGCCGCCCAGACCGCTACGGTGGCGTTCCGGGTGACCGGCAAGGCGCCGGAACTGTGGAACGCGGTGACCGGTGAGCGCCGGTTCGCCACAACTTACGAGCAAAAGGACGGGCGCACGCTGGTGCCGCTGGATTTTGACCCGTGCGGCTCCTGGTTCGTCATTTTCCGCTCGCCGGAATCGACGCATCCCGCCACGGCCGGGAGCAACCACGCAACACTGAATCCGCTCCAGGAACTTTCCGGTCCATGGACGGTCCATTTCGATCCGAAATGGGGCGGGCCGGAATCCGTGCCGTTTGACCAGCTGGTGAGCTGGACGACCCGGCCGGAACCGGGCATCAAATACTATTCCGGCACCGCGACCTATGAGAAGACCTTCGATCTGCCGCAATCGGTCACCGGCGATCGGCGACCGGCAATCTTCCTTGATCTCGGCAGCCTGCGCGAACTGGCCGAAGTGAAGGTGAACGGCCAATCGTGCGGCATTACGTGGACGCCGCCGTTCCGGGTGGACATCACCGGCGCCGTGAAACCCGGCGCGAACAAACTGGAAATCGACGTCGTGAATTTCTGGCCGAACCGCATCATCGGCGACGCGAGCCTGCCGCCGGAGCAGCGTCTGACGAAGACCAACATCCGTAAGCTGACGGCCGGCACAGCCTTGATGGAATCCGGTTTGTTCGGCCCGGTGCAGATTCTTTGCTCCTCTCCCGGTGCTGATGAAAAAATCCAGAACGGACCTGTTCCCGATCGCAATGCCGAACGTTAAATAACCGCCCCAGACTTCGGTTGGGCTTCAAGACTCCCAACGAAGCCTACGACTAACCAATTTGTCGCACTTCAAATTTGAAACTAAAGCGTTTTAGAAAAGCCGCGGATCGCGGATTGATACGATTTCATAAGACGCCTGTCGATCCTCCGATTGCGCTCCCACAATCGTGCCAAACCCTATCGGTTTCGTTTCTCCCGGTTTGATGCCGTACGTAAGAAGCTCCTCTTTGCGTTCGCTTCCGGTTCCCGTAATTTTTCTGACCTGAACTGTCCAGATTCCACGTCCTTGAGCGCCAGCCGGTATTTCTAAACATACCAGCTCGACCAAATTGCCTTGAGCCGACTTCAAACCGGATACCAATTCGATAATTCGTGGAGCAGTTGCTGTACCCTCAGCCCATAATGCGCCAAACGTCAGCAGCCATAGACCGACGCCAATCAAAACGATGCTACAACTTTTTCTGGTTTTCATAATTTTTTGCCTAGCCAGTATGGCTGGCGATGAAAGAGAAAGCGGTGTCTGCTCTCCGAGAACGTGGGTTGCGACCCGTGATGCGGGTTGCCGAGCCACCAGTTGTGGGACTCGCGCCCCAAACAACGAATGAACGAAGAGCAAACACCATGAAAAAATACATACTCCGTGATCCCCAAACTGTCGAGCCGCAAGAATCAGTGCGCCAGCCACGCCCCCAAACCACCGTCCCGACACTCATCCAAGGCCCCATCCTGTTCATCGGGCTGGACGTGCATAACGATTCGATTGCCGTTTCCCTGGCGCCGTCGGATGCGACCGAGGTGCGCCGGTACGGGATCATCGGCGGGGAACACGACGACGTGCTCAAGCTCGCCAAAAAACTCCAAGCCGCCCATCCCGGCGCGACCTTGAAATTCTGTTACGAAGCCGGGCCGCATGGTTTTGCCCTCTGCCGCTGCCTGCGCGCGCACGGACTGGACTGCATTATGGTCTGTCCCTCCAAGGTGCCGCGTAAGCCGGGGAAGCGGGTCAAGACCGACCGGCGGGATGCCGACCAACTGGCGCGGTTGTATCGCGCAGGAGAATTGACGGGCATTTATGTGCCCCAACCGGAAGATGAGGCGATGCGGGATCTCATCCGTGCTCGGTTCCAGGTGGGCAAAGGACAACATCGGGCCCGGCAGCAGCTCAAGATGTATCTGTTGCGCCACAACTTGCGTTACACGGGCCAGACCTCGTGGTCAGCGGCGCATCTGCGTTACCTGGCCCAAATCAAAATGCCCTTCCCAGTCCAGCAGATCGTTTTCCAGGAGATGCTCAACGTCATCACTGAAGCCACTGAGCGGCTGGAGCGGTATGACCAGGAAATTGAGCGGGCCGTGCCGGGCTGGCGTTGGGAACCCGTCGTGCGGGCCTGGATGAGTCTGCGCGGGATGGCCCTCTTGCACGCCGCGACGCTGGTGGCTGAATTGGGTGATTTCCGCCGCTTTGAGCATCCCAGCCAGTTGATGGGTTATCTCGGCCTGGTCCCCAGCGAGCACACCACCGGCAACGACCGCCAGCAAGGCGGCATTACCAAGATGGGCAACGGCCCAGCCCGCCGCGCCCTGGTCGAAGCGGCTTGGCAATACGTCGCGCCCGCACGGATCAGCCCGCCTTTAAGAAAGCGCCAGGAAGGGTTGCCCAAGGCCGTCACCGATATCGCCTGGAAGGCCCAAGGCCGTTTGCATCACCGCTACCAATACCTCACCCGTGTGGGCAAGAAAAGTCCCAGGCCGCCGTCACCGCCGTGGCCCGCGAACTCTCGGGCTTTGTCTGGGCCATCGGCTGTCTGGTCCAGCCCAGGGCGGCCCAGCCGTGAACCCGTTTCAACAGTATGGATGAACCGCAAAACCAAAAACGCTTAGAAAGAAAAGAAGATGACATCGCCCGTGACATTTTTTTGATTCAGCGGCAGGGACCCGGTCAGGCGTGACGCTCGTTGGACGTTAAAAGGCAATCCCGCAGTGGCGGGATTGCTCCTTGAGCCTAGGGTGAGAAAAAGCGCCGCCTCGGACCGTGACCTGTTGATAACTCTCCGACGCAAGTCGGAGGTGGACTCACGTATCTCAGCATTGAAACCGCCGTCATAGCGTCCCGGTCGCTGACTCAGAAAAGTTCGCGCTGAAGCCAAACCGGAAAGAAATGAAAATTTCGGAACGCAGACTTATCGCTCACTTGACATTTGTAGCCATATCAACGTCCAGAGCTCAGGCGCGCGGGAC
>Ga0265320_10001739_pt1 | contig 15451 bp, 10 predicted proteins | sample 4827metaG_FD_202087 | JGI IMG/M metagenome (GOLD analysis project Ga0265320, IMG submission 202087) | Rhizosphere microbial communities from Carex aquatilis grown in University of Washington, Seatle, WA, United States - 4-8-27 metaG | ecosystem: Host-associated > Plants > Roots > Rhizosphere >...
ACCCCAACGCCGGCAATCCAGGATTTCACTTCAATAACGGCGGGATATTCGGTGATGCGGCGGGCGCCGCGCGAATTTTGCGGGCAATGACCAGGTAATGAAAGACCACCCAGATTTGGGAGAGGAGCAGCATGCCGCCAACGCCAAAAACACCGATGATCTTGGTGGCATGCCAGGTTTGCAGGATGTATTGGTCCGTGATTACATGCGAGGCGTCCATGTTTTTGATTAAAGGCAGAACTCTGTTCCACAGATCAGATTTTTTGGAATAATCCACGAAGATCTGTTCCGGCACCTCGTAGCAGAGATACAAACTCCACAGCAGCGCCAGCGTGCCGCCGATTTGGTTGTAGGCGAGGCGACGGGCCCAAATCCCATCTCCCGATTGGAGCAGTTTGTGCCGCAGGACCAGTTCCCCCACGCCAATGGCAAAACATAAAATGCCAAAGTTCAGCAGAAGCACCCGGAGCGGCCCGGCCTCGACATAGCCTGCGCCAAATGCGCCAAGGATGGTGACAATGTAACTCCAACCCCAGACGTTGGCCGTGCGCGCGGCGCGCTGGATCGGCGGGAGGGTGGTGCGGGAACGCATAAAGGCGAAAGTTTTGAATTGCGAATTACGAGTTTTGAATCGGCCGCCAAGCCGGCCCGGTCGCCGGAGGAATGGGGAATTAAAATTTATGATTTTTGAAGTCGGCCCGCGCTTGACCCATGAAATTGAATGCAAATGGAGGAAAAAGTTGGTGCGGGAGATTTCCGCTGGTTATTATAGTCGGGATTGCCACGTCGGTTGAGTTTAAGGTATATTCACTCTGTCGTGCCTAGCAACCCCATACACGCCTTGATGGTTTCCGCGAGTCTCGGTGCGCTCATCGGGTTGGTGCGTCAGTGGGAGTATGAACATGAGCAACCAGGCGAAACGGCCCGGGCTGGTTTGCGCACCTTCACGGCATGGAGTCTTATGGGTTGCGCGTCCGGTTTGCTGGCCCAAGATGGCTCACCGGCCACCTTGGCGGTTGCCCTGGGGGCCTTTATGCTCGTGCTCGGCGCCGTGCATGTTGCTGACGGCCAAAAAGAAACCTTGGGCTTGACGACGTTTTCCGTCGGCTTGGTCACCTTTGCACTCGGTGGCCTGGCCTCGTACGGGCAATTCGAAGCCGCCACCGTGTTGGGCGTGGGGGCCATGCTGATTTTGGGCTCCAAGCAATGGTCCCATTCTTGGACGCGCCGCTGGAAGCCGGCGGATTTGGGGATTCTGCTGCAATTTGCGGCGATTACGGGCATTGTATTGCCACTGGCGCCCGACGAGGACCTGGGCCCCTTCGGGGCATTCAATCCCTATAAGATTTGGTTGATGGTGGTAATGGTGGCGTGTCTTGGCTTCCTCGGCTACCTTGCAGTGAGATGGCTGGGCGAGCGTGCCGGTTTGATCATTACCGGCCTGGCCGGCGGCCTCGCCTCGAGCACGGCGACCACCCTGGCCATGAGTCGGCAAAGCCGGGATACGCCGCAATTGGAAAACGGACTGGCACTGGCTGCGGTATTATCCTGCACAGTGATGTTGGCGCGCGTGGTCGTGATGCTGGCATTGATCAGCCCGCTCGTGGCCCAGGCGGTGTTGGGCCCATTTGCCTTGATGGCGTTGCCCGGCGCCGGTTGGGCCTTTTGGCAATGGCGCCGCCGGATGGCGGCGGCGGACACTATTGACACCCCCGCACTGGCCAACCCGTTGAGCCTCACGCTCGCGATAAAATTCGGCGTGCTCTACGCGCTGGTGCGGCTTTTGGTGAAGGTGGCTGCGGGCCAGTTCCATCCCGGCTGGGTGTATGCGGTTAGTTTTGTTTCCGGTCTGGCCGGCATGGACGCGATCGCGCTTTCCTCGGCGCAGGCGGCGGCCAGTGGCGCGCTGGACGTGGATGTGGCGGCAAACTGCATCATCCTCGGCGCACTGTCGAATACGCTGATGAATGCAGGGCTGGCCACGGCGTTGGGCACGGCGGGATTCCGGCGGGCCATTGTCTGGGCGCTGGGGGCCGTGTTTGCGGCGGGCTTGGTGGGGCTCGGGTTGGAGATTTTAATCAAAACCTAATGCTGACGGATTAAAACGACCGTTTAAATGGCTTTCCGCGTCAAGCGGTGGAATCCGGCGATTAATTCAGAAACCTATTGCCCTTTCGGCGGGTTTAAATAGGGTAATTCTCCACGATTCCAAGCCTGTCGCCAGCGTCTTTTCCCCAAATTCATGAACACCCCGAAGCCCAATTTGCGCAAAGACTTGGAAAAGCGCCGGGCCAGCCTGCCGGTGCGCCCGCTTTACACGCCGCCGACCACGCCGGCGAAGTCCGCCCCGCCGATGAGCACAACGCGGTTTGTCGGCCTGCTCGTTTTGCTGGCCCTTTCGGGTTGGGGCGCCGGCTGGCTCGTCTCCGCGCTGACCAAGCCGCCGGCGCTGAAGATTTCGGGTTTGGATAATTTGCCGACATCGGCGCATACGCTGGCCACCCGCTATGTGAAGAATGGAAATTCGCCCATCGTCCTTGAGGAAAAGCCGGTGCCCGTGGATGAACCCGGCAATGACGCGTCCGCCGCCTTGGCCGACCGGGCCTTTGCCACCGGACCATACCGGACTGGCGAAATAATTTTTAGCGCGGGCTCGCCGGAAGAGCTGGCCGCACTCGTGCAACGCGCGCAAGCCGCTGGCGGCACGCTGCTGGGGAGCATCCGCCAGTCGAATTCAGTGCGCCTTTCGTTCCCCGATGCCGCTGCCATGGCAAAATTCCTGCGGGGTAACCCGGGCGATTCACCGATTCCCCAGCCCGACTTGAATTACACCGTGGACTTGCCGACTCCGCCTCCTGATCCGACGGACCCCTTTGCGCCGGGATCGTTGCAGCCTTTTGGCGGTTCGGCGCTTTCCTTCATGGGCGTGCCCGCGGAAAATGCCAATTGGGGCCGGGGCGTCACGGTGGCGATGCTGGATACTGGCTTGTCGCCGGGCACCACCAATATTTTAAAGGGCGGCGCCATCACCCAATATGATTTAACGGGCGGCCAGGATGTGCCGCCGGTCGGCCACGGCGACATGGTGGCCTCGTTGCTGGCTGGCGCCAAAGGCGAGCAAGGCATCGTGCCCGCAGCCTCCATTGTGAGTTTGCGCGTGCTCGATTCCGCGGGCCAGGGCGATGTCTTCAGTGTCACGGACGGGATCTATACCGCCATCAGCGATGGGGCCAAGGTGTTGAACTTGAGCCTGGGCACGAATTCCACGAGCAGCATGTTGGAATCGGCCATCAATTATGCGTTGTCCCAAAATGTCGTGGTGGTGGCGGCGGCCGGAAATGACGGCAATGGCCAAATTACCTATCCGGCGGCGTACCCGGGCGTGGTCGCGGTGGGCGCGGTGGACGCCACCGGGCAGCGTGCCACTTTCTCCAATTATGGCTCCCAAATGGATATCGCTGCGCCCGGCGTGGGCATCACCACGGTGACAACAGGAGGCAACTTTTCGTTCTCCGGCACCTCGGCGGCGGCGCCCCTGGTGGCCGGGGCCATTGCCGGGCTCATTTCCAATAATCCCAATTTAACGGCGCAGCAGGCGGTTGGGCTCCTCACGCAATATGCGGATTTTGCCGGCCCTGTCACCGCCAACAGCACCAATGAGTTTTATGGCGCGGGCGTCATTGACGTGGGCCGCGTGCTGGACCGTGGCAATACCAGCTTGAGCGACGTGGCCGTGGCCGACATGTACCTTAATATTACCACGATGCCGACTTCCCCGACGGCGCCGATGCAGGTTTCGATTCAAAATCGCGGCAACACGGTTTTGCCATCGGTGCAAGTCAGCATTGATGTGGGTGGCACTTATGTGAGCCAAACCTTGCCGGCCATGCAGCCGAACGAGGTACGGGCTGTCAATGTGAACCTGCCGGTCGCGCAATTACTCCAACCGGCGGGGTTGCAAGTGTCGGCGCAGGCGCAAATCAACGCCAACGATTCAAACCCGAGCAACGATTCCAAAACCCGCGTCGTGCACCTGGTGTCGGCTTCGCCAGCTTCGACCGGACCTTAAGGGCGTGGGGGTGGGGTGACTCCACGGAATTTTTTTTGACAAGTTGAGCCATCTTCGCGATTGCCAGAGGCGGGTTTCCGCGAAATAATGCTTCTTTGCAGTCAACCTTTGGCCTGAACACGAATGGGGCGACTTTTCCAGATTATACGATTCACCGTACAGCTTTCGCGCTTGGGCGCCGGTGTTATTGCAATGATGGCCGGCGCGACCATGCCGGTGAGCGGCGCCAGTGCCCCGCCCGCCAGCCCAGCGGCCTCAACCAACACTCCCGCCGAAAAACCTGCGGACGCCCTGGCGAAGGTTCCCGTTCGCCCCGAGGACACCGCCCGTGATACCCTGGCGGCGTATCTTAAAACCATGGAGCCTTCCCGCTTGGATGCGCTGGCCGCCCAAAACCCCGCCCGCGAGCAGGTTATCGCCAACATCAACCAATTTGATCTGTTGCGCCGCACCAAGGAATTTGCCGATAATTGCCTGTATTTTTTAATCAACCTGCCGCCCGATCCCAAGGACTATGTTGAAACCATGGCCCGCCTTTCGGCCAGCCTCGAGCAAAGCGGTGATGACAATGGCCTTCTGACCCTGCTCTTTAATCTGGCGGACGAATTTCCGTCCTCGGTGGAGCCGGTGCAGCGCATGCGCATTTTTCAGGCGGATTTCCTGCTGCGGGGTACCGGGCCGGAGACGGCGTTGGTGCTGCTGCACAAGCTGGCTGATGCCCCGGAAACTTCCGCCAGTATTCGGATGCTGGCCGCCGGCCGCGCCGGCTACATGCATGAACGCACCGGGCAAACGGATCAGGCGATTGTCGCCTATCGCCAGGCCGGCGCCGATTTGTCGGCCGGTCCCTCCGCCAATGAGGCGTTGGTGCGCGGGAGCCTCCTCTTGCTCGAATTGGGACGCACTGATGAAGCCATCGAATTAATCGGAAAATTGCGCGGTGTGCCGGCCGACGTACTCAAGCAATCCCAGGCCACCCAGCCCATCATCCGGGATTTGCTCAGTTTGGTGGCCAATCCTGACCAGGCCAAGGCCTACTGGAACCATTATCAAACTTGGGGCGTGGCATGGTCGAATTTGGCCGGGCGTTATGGCGTCATGCCCAACTTGGTCGGATCCACCGTAATCGCACCGTACATTGATGATTATGCGCAGTTGGACAGCCTGGCCGGCAATGCCCTCCGCACGGGCAACCCGTCGATTTATTTTCAAGTCCTCGATCAAATCTTCCGCTCCGCGCGCTGGCGCCCCGCCGATTTGCTGCTGGCGGTGGACAAATTGTATGCTGGCTTGGCGGTGGCGCCGAAGTCCACCGACGATATCTTTGCGTTCGCGGAAACCCTGGAGAAGGATTTTCCCGCCGACAGCCCCGAGATGCTCAAGGCGCTGGCCCAGAAACGGGTGGATGCACTGTACAAGCACGACAAAATTGCCGCCGCGCGGGATGCCGCCCAAGCGGCGCTGGCCAAGACGGGGCCTGATGGCGCCGCTGGCCAATCCCTGGCGTTCTTGTATGGTCTCTCCGTTATCCAGACGGGCAGCACAGAAAAATTTGGCACTGAAGCCGCACGCATCCTGGCCGGCACCCTGGCGGATCCCACCGCCCACGGCAGCCAGCGGGTGTTGGCCGTGGCCGTACTCAGCGATCTCTACACCGCGCTGGGCCGCGACGCCGAAGCGCGCACCGTGCTCGAAACCGAGTTGGCGCGACCCACTGATCCGAACGACCCGAATGCCGCGAGCCGTCTCAGCCTGCAATCGTCCCTCGACTCCCTGCGCCAGCGCAGCCTCCAGGCCGCCGGTCTCGAGGCCGGGCTGGCGGCTTGGTGGAAGGATCATTCGCTGCCCTGGTATGATTACGTCAATTCCCCCCCGCAGGCCGGCCCGTTAAGCACGGTGGACGAACCAGCGGTCCAGGTGGCCCGCAATTTCGCCCGGGCGCTTGATCACTCCGCCTCGCCCTTTCAGCGCCTGAGCGCACTGGATGAAGCACTTGGCCCGTACCCGGAGTTGTTTTTGACCGGCTCGGCCGTGGTGAATGCGACCACCAGCTTTCTTGATCGCCAGGAACTGCCCATGGAAATGCGCTATGAAGCGTGGGCGCGCGCGGAACTGCATTTGTTTTGGACCGGCCAGCGCACTGCCGGCGAAAAATTGCTCGCCAGCGCGCCGAGCGGGAGTGCCACCGCCGGCGAGGACCGGGCGGACTTCGATTTGTGGGACGCCTACCTTGCGCAGCCCAATACCGCCGCCGCCCAACAGGCCTTTGCGGATCGGGTCGTCGCCCTGCCCGTCATCCACCGTTCGACCGCCCTGCTCGTCGCCCACATTATCAATTCCCTGGCCAGCTTGAACGACGTGGACGCCGCCCAAGCCGTCTTGGATAAACTCGGTCACTCCAAACTCGAAGCCCCGGCCCTGGATGCCCTTAACGAGATGGCGAATTCGTTCAAGCCGATGCTCGCCACCTTTCGGGCCGCCCAGCCCGCCGCCGCCGCCCTGCGCCAGTTGGTGCTGGAGGCCAATCCCAAGGCGGCCACCGCCGTTTTTCCCGCCGCTTGGAACGATTTAAACGACACTTGGACGCCGGACCTTTCGCTGCTCACCCAGGATGAAATCCGCCAGGCCCTGCTGGTTGCCATTCGCGATCAATTGCCCTATGGCCGCCATCCGCTGCAAGTGTTTGTGGATTATGCCAACGCCTTGACTTTTAATCCCGCCGACGCCGCTTTGCGCCTGCAGCTCTTTGAAACCGCGCAAAAACTTGCCGCCCGTGACGAGGACCGGTTTTACGCCGCCCTCTTTACTTCCGTGGTGGACTTTGACGACCCCACTGTCGCCAGCCGCGGTTGGGCCGATCTGGCCCCCAGTCGCGCTTCCGAATATCCCAAGGCCCGCGGGTTTCTCCAATATTACGACATCTTGATGAAATGGCGCACCGGTGCCGGCATGGAGCCCGAGACCGCCTTCGGACCCCTCAATTCTCCCGACATTGACCCCTTTAAATTGCGCCTCCTCCTTGACTATGGCTTGCAGCAGGGTGATCGCGCCGGTTTGCAAAAGCTCCTGGACGCCCGCCGCGAGGAGGATTTTTTTCAGATGCCCGCACTTGGCGGTTACCTCAAGGCCTTGAAGCTTTTGTCCCGGGACGCCGCTCTCGCCCGCGCCCAGGACGCCGCCCGCCAGGAACTGGCGGGCGACGTCGTGGCCAGTTGGGCGCGGCCCGACATTGAAACCGCCGGGCAGGTGTTTGACCTCGCCCGCGCCCTGGACGACCCCAAAGCCTACCCCCGCGCCTGGGTTGCCGCGGAACTTGCCGGTATGCGCAATGAAAACGCGCACGACCTCGTTCGCATCGAGGATGGCCGCCTGCAAGGTGACTGGGCCGCGGTCCTCGACGCCAGCAACAGTTACCTCGCGCGCAACGCAACGAATTACGACGCCTATTGGTACAAGGCCCAGGCCCTGGTCCAGCTCGGCCGCCGCAAGGACGCCGTCGTACCCCTCAAGGTCTACGTCAAATACTCCCACAACGACGATTTCTATCTCGAAGCCGTGGAGTTGTTGAAAAAGATTGAAGCGGAACCGGCGGCGGCCAAATAGTTTGGCGTTTCGCGTTTCGGGTTTTGGGTTTTAGGTTGGAATGTGGGTGGAATGATGAATCCCTAAATGGAGTTGGCCGCGTCTTCTTTAGGGATGCCGCGTTCCAAGCCGAGAAGTGATAGTAGAAAAGGAAGTTTCTTGCCAAGGCCAGTACAAGCGGCATGGGCATCTTGCCCATGCAGGAATGGAAAGTTGAAAATGCATGGGCAAGATGCCCATGCCACTCTCTGGTTCATACCGGCCCTCACCTGTAAATGACCGGGGTTTCGCGCAGGTTAATTGGGCCGGGCAATTTAGTCTCAGTGCCGGGCTTCACTTCCACTGGGTTTGCGTTTTGATTTTGGGGCCGGATCCCATTGGACCCAGCGATGGATGCTTCGACCCGCCATTGGCCGGGCGGAATATTCTGGATAAGGAACGCGCCGGCGGCATCGGGTTTGACGTGAAGATCGTGCTGATCAGCCGAGGGGTTGAGGATAACGTAGATAGTGGCACTGGCTGCGGGCTTGCCGTCCATGTCCAGCACTGTACCCGAAATAGAACCGGTGGGCAAAAGTTTCAGTGGCTGGGGTAGCTTGGTTTCTCCGCCCGATTTGACTTCCACCGGTTGCATGGAAGCAAGCTGCGGCGCAATTCCCGCGCCAAGGTCCACGACGGCGGTGACGACATAAAGACCGCGGGGCAACTCCTTGAGGGTGAATTGGCCTTGCGCATCGGTGGTTCCCGCCGGATTTCCACCGACATAGGTGTTGCCTGAATCAATCACAATTTCCCGTCCGACCTCCGGCGCAATCTGGATGTAGCCAATTGCCGCATTGGCGGCGGGCTTGCCGTCCTTGCCCAAAACAATTCCCGATATCGAACCCGCCGCTGCCAGCGTAATCGGGGCGGGCAGTTTGGTTTGCATCCCGGCCTGCACCTCGACGGGCTGCCAATAACCGGACTGCCCATTCGCGCTTGCGCTCACGCCATACTGGGTGCCCGGTGTAAGATTCCTGATGGCAAAAGCGCCGTGGTCGTCCGTTTCCCCGCCCGCGGTTCCCGACAGGACATTCCCATTGCGGCTGTAGGAAATTTTGGCGTGCGGCACCGGTTGGCCGGCTTGGTCCAAAACTATTCCCAATATTCCACCCGACTGCCGGCCGTTGATTGACTGCAAAAAGGCCTCGGCGGTCACCAACCCGCCGTTATAAATCAAATCCGGGCCGCCGGAATCGGACTTGAGCCAAAGCACATCGGTTCTTTGGGGCATGCTCCGGGTATTGCGCGACCCGAAGACGACCAATACCCGCGCCTCGTAGCGCCCTGCTTGCACCCGGTCGAGTGCTGCCGCTTGGTCGAGCATTTGCGCAGTGGCCGCGGCCCGCCCTGCACCATAGCTGCTCGAGCGCGCCACGCCGGGCGACGCAATCCGTTCCGTGGCTTCGGACACCACTTTGCCGCCAGATTCGACGAGATACATCCAAGTGTCAAGGACTGGCGCAAAATCCAGTTGTCCCTCTTTGGTGACATTCACGGTGGGCACGCCGTAAGCATCCGTGGGTAAGGTGTAAGAAGGCAGTCCCGGCCGGATTTTCACCGTCGCGGCGTCAATCTGCACGTTGGGCAGAGGCAACCGCAGTTCCCTACGGGCGATGTCTTCGCCGTTTGCCGGGCCAGGGGAAAAATAAAGGCCCTTCGTCTGCCCCGCGGGAGTTTCGATGGTGTTGGCCGCGGAATTTGCGCCACCAGCAGAAAGCCCGGCCGCAGCCCCCAGCGGCTCCTTGACCGGCGCGGGCGGTGGGGCCACCTCCGGCACGATGCCTTGGGCACGAACGTTTAACGCGGCGGCGAGTAACCCAACCATGAACCCACTTCGGCGAAAAATTTGCGCTGCTTTGCTCGAGCATTTTCGATTTTGAATGACGCAAACTAGGCGCAGCGCAAGCGCGCGCCCTACAAGCTGCCGCAAGGGCAGCCTTGTAGGGCTTGTGCTTGCGCGACGCCTTTCCGATGTTTCCAAGTAAATCAAAAACGCTCTGGTAGCAGGAAATCGCCTTATCGGCGTCGCCTCGGATTGGACGAGGGGGTTAAGAAAAAAGTCAGAAATTGCCTCCTTAAGCCCCCTCCAAGAATCCAACTGGCGGGTGAGATGGGGACACTGAAAATCTGACGTCATCTTACCTGCCAAAATGAGCCGTTTGAGTTTTACCCGCAAGGGTATTTGTTTGGCAACTGACAGAGTTCTACCACCGTCTCATGCCTGGTGAGACGCTGATTTGGGGGGTCGAACCACCGTCGCTTCTGTCGCCTCATTCGCCTCAGTCGCCTGGATTGAGCCATAAGCAGGATTCCTCATCGTGCGGGGCGGGGATTAGAGTCGATGACGAAAACGGTGGCTACGAAGTTAACATGAAAAGCCAGCCCCCTTCGTCTTCGTTTCATTGTCAGCCGCCCACGCGCCCCCGCGGTGGTGGCGCGGGCATTTGTTTGATGAGTCCAGGCAATTTGGTTTCGACCCCAGCCTTGACCTCAACGACAACTCGATTGGTGCTCGCAACCGAATAAAAACCAGGAGGCAGATTCGTAATCACAAAATCGCCATGTTCGTCCGAGATGGTCGCCGGTAATAAAAGGCCCGCATCAATGAAATTGGCATCAAGCGAACCCACAACCTTGACCGAAATTAACGCATCAGCAAGGGGCTTGCCATCGACGGTTTTCACGGAGCCAGCAATTGTGCCAGAATTAGCCGATCCATTCGTCAGGGCATTGGCTGATAAAACTGTGTTAGGCAGTGATCCTTCTGATCGTTGAATTGCAGGGTTGGGAGGGCGAAATTCGCGATAATTCACCGCCAAGTCCACCCAGGCTGCAACGACCGCACGCACGATGCGGTCACGGCTGCCGCCGATGTCCCCAAGGATGGGGCGACCATCATATGGATTGCCCACAAACTCGTCGAGCCCTTTGGTGAGGAGTTGTTCCACGACAAACAAATTTGGAGCCCCGTCTGGATCAAGAATCGCAGACCAAGGCCGTATCCATGGGGGTTTAATTTGGCCATCGAATTTTGAATCATGCGGATGCAACGCCAATGAATTACCCTCTGGATGGGCCTTAACATAATCTAAACCGCTTGCGACGTCTGCCTTCGCTTGAAGTATGTCCGCCGTGGTCTTAATAAAATATCTTATCGTTTCGGGAGGAGTCTGCCTGAGCGCAGCCAGCGCTGCATCCAATTGTGCTGCTAGAGCCTGCAGTCGGCTCGTCGCCGTATCCGCTCCGGTGACAGCCTTCCGTTTGTTTTCAGCAATAGTAAATGCCGGGGTCTGCTCGGGGGTGTACTCGCGAACCGTCGATGGCGGGACTGGCGGAGGGGGTGGAGGCAAGGGCAGCGGCGAAGGGATGCTCGATGTTGCGAGTACCGGTGCGGAATTGCTTGGGGGAATTGCGCTATTTTCGACCTTGGAATCCTGCGCATGGGACCAAGGAACGACGATTGCCATGATAAGAATCGAACTGAAAGCAACCCACCTTTTAGGGGTTGCCTGGTTTTGGAGGTGAGGGTTAGGAGGCAGGTCGGAAAGTGCCCCTTTAAGCCCCCCAGAGAAAAGCGGTTGATGAGGGGGCATAAAATTCGAATTTTGAATGACGAATTTTGAATTGGGGCCGGGCCGTTTGTCTGCGTGGCGGCATCTTGGCTCGTAAAATGAGCCGATTGAGTTTGGCCCGCAAGGGTATTTGTGCGGCGGCCGGCAAGGCTCCGCCGGCGTCTCGGTGGTGAGACGCTGTCATTTGGTACCGCCCCTCAGTCGCTTCTGTCGCCTTGGTCGCCTCTATCGCTTTCGTCCCGCCAGAAGACCGGTTCGTCGTCGGGTGGGGCTGGATCGCCGTCGAAGACGAGGAGGAGTGGGCGGCGTTTTTGAAAAAGCATGGCCTGGCTTATGACGAGGGCCAACTGGGTGAATGAGGGTTTCTTTCGTCCTTGCGGGACTCAAGGATAATAATTTACGGCTGCCCAGCATTAAAATGCTGGGTTAAATTCTTTCGCCCCTGCGGGGCTTAAGCCAGTAGTACTATTTGCCGGGCTAAATCCAATCGGCGCAGCGGATGCGCGTAAAACCGTGGGCCAAATTGCCGTAGCGCAGGAAGGAATGATTCACCGGCCCGGCGGCGACCAAATAGTTTCGCATTTCGGGTTTTGGGTTTTGAATTGGAACCTGAGCGGAATGCTGGAGTTATAAATGGAAGCGGAGGTGTCTTTCAGGATGACGCATTTTACGCGAAACCCAAAACTCCAAACTCGAAACAGGTATCTACTACTGCGCCGTGGCAATTGCCGCGGAGCCAGCCTTTAGGGGAATGGCGACACCGGTGTCGCGCAGATTTTTTCCGTCCCAGGAGAATACTTGAATGTTTTTCTCGACCATGTTGCCGACGAGGATGGTTTTACCGTCGGCGGAAAAGGCGACGCCTTCCGCCATATGCCCCGTCAGCGCATGGGCCAGTGGGGTGAACTTCCCGTTGCTGAGGCGGAAGAGCAGGAGTTGGCCGTGGTCGTGGTAGAAGGGCGTGCCGGGAGCTTGATTGCTGCCGTCCATGGAGAGGACGGCGCAAATGGTGCCATCCGGGGAAAGTTTAATGCCTTCCGGAGTTTGGGGTACGGGGGCGAGGTCCACGACGCGGGCGGGCTGGGCAGCGAGGTCAATCAAACCGACGGTATCGGTATCGCCGTTGCCATTGCCGACGTTCCCGACGACGGCGTAGTGGCCGTCTTTCGTGATATTCATGCCATAAGGCCGGATGCCACTTTTGAGGTCGCGACCGGCGAGCGTGATGGGAGGCGCCTTGGTGACGGTGCCGCTCAACAGAGCCGGAAGGTCAATATTCAAGACCACGATGCGGTTTTCACCGTCAAAGGAGACGAGGGCGTGCTTGCTGTCTGGCGTGATGGCCACCATGCCGAGCGCGGAGGCAGCATTGCCAATAGAGAGGGTTTCCACCTTCGTGACGGTCTGACCTTTGATGGTAAAAGCGGAAATTGACCCATCGCCGCGATTGGCGACCATGGCCAGATTTCCCTCGCGGTTTATGGTCATGCCGGCGGGGCCTTTGCCGACGGCCATGGTGGTGAGGAGGCGCGGGGGCCGGGCTTTCAAATCCACGACGCTCAAGCGGTTGTCCTCGGTGGATTTGGTGGGGTCGGCGGGGTCCACCTTCATGCAAGCCGTGACCAGCGCGAGGCTTTCGTCGGGCGTGACGGCGACGCTAAATGGGGGCCCGATGACGCTGCCGGGCACGTCAATTTCCGCCACAAGCTTGGGCGGCGAGACGGCGAGGTCAATGATGGCCAGGGTGTCGGGCGGGGCATCCTTAACGGGCATATTGACGCCGTTGATCAAGACCATGTGGGCATCATTGGTGGAAACGGCGAGCTCCGCATGGGCGGCAAGCGTTAAGGAAAGGCAAATGGGAAGCAGGAGGCGATATTTCATGGGATGGGGTGGGGGTGGATGAAGATGTAAATAAAATCCCATGAGAGGGCGAACAAGCAATTTTCCCTTGCGCTTGGCGCGGGGGGCACAATGTTTGCGGGCATCGTGATTAACCGTCAACGCATTTTTCCCCTTGTAGTCTTGTTGCTGGTCGGTGTTGGGCCCGTGGCCCGCGCCGCCGACGCACCGGTGAGTCCGGTGCCTGGCGCCCTTGCGCCGCATGAGGTTTCCTATGCTGATGCGGCCATGCTGGGGGTGGTGGAGGGCATCACCGAGTTTTTGCCGGTGTCTTCGACAGGACATTTAATCGTCGCCAGTCATGAACTTGGACTGGATGCGGAGGCCGTGGTGCCTGATGGAAAGGGCCAGCCCATCCTGACCACCCACCATGGCGAAACGAAACCACTGACGCTCAAGGCCGCGGTGGACAACTACAATATCATCATTCAAGGCGGCGCGATTTTGGCGGTGCTTTTTCTCTATTGGGGGCGGATCGTGAGCCTCCTGCGCGGCGCCATGGGCCGGGACCCGCAAGGTCTGGTGGTGTTGCGCAATCTCGTTATTGCCTTTATTCCCTCAGCGGCCGTGGGATTGCTCCTGGAGCATTGGATTGACGCGCATCTTTTTACTTACCACGTCGTGGCGGCGGCATTTGCGGTTGGGGCGGTGGCCATGCTGGTGGCCGAACACTGGCGCAAGAAAAACCAGCCCGCTGATCCGACCGCGCCGGGTCCCGAACTGCACGAATTGTCCTGGCCGCAGGCGTTGTTCATCGGGTTGTGCCAGATTGCCTCGCTGTGGCCGGGCATGAGTCGCTCGATGACCACCATTGTCGGCGGTTATTTTGCGGGGCTGCGTCCGGGGCGGGCGGCGGAATTTTCGTTTCTGCTGGGGTTGATGACGCTGACGGCGGCCTCGGGATACAAGGCGGTGGGGCATTATGCCGAGCTGCGGGCCGCGCTGCCATTGGGGCCGCTGGCGTTGGGTATAGTGGTGGCGACGGTTTCCGCCTTCGTGGCGGTGAAGTGGTTTGTCGGCTGGCTGACAAAACATGGCCTCGGGGCATTTGCGTGGTACCGGCTGGCGGCGGCGGTGGCGATTTGGGCCGTTTTGTAAGGCACTTTCCCGGCTTGACCGGGCCGGGGAGGATGGGCAAGCTGTCCCTTCTGCCCAGGCGCGAACCCGCGTTTGCGGCTTCTTATTTCCACTTTTTGACACCATGGCCAATCCGAAACGCAAACAATCCAAGCGGCGCAGTGCCCTCCGGCGCGGCGCCAACCGGTTCAAGGCCCCGCAAGTGGCCAAGGATCCCACCGACGGCACGGTGTTTTTGCCCCACCACGTCAATCCCAATAACGGGATGTACCGCGGCCGGCAGGTGCTGAACGTCGAGGTCTAACTTCCCGCGTCCGGCGATTAACGACGGCAGCGAAAACTCTTTTACCCCTCGCTGTGAGCGCAGATTCCGGCTCAAGCTCCCCCAGCAAATCCGGCCATACCCTGGCGATTGACGCCATGGGCGGTGACCACGGCCCGGCCGAAGTCGTAGCGGGGGTCAAAATGGCCCTGAAACGTGGCCATTCCCTCGCCCGCATCATTTTGGTGGGCGACCGCCCCACGCTGGAGCGCCTCGTGGGTGACGAGGACATGCGCGGCGACGACCGGGTGGAGATTTTCCATGCCTCCGAAGTCATCGGCATGGATGAGAAGCCAATTGCGGCGCTGAAACAGAAGAAGGACTCCTCGATGGCGCGGGCCATTGACCTGGTCAAGGAAGGGCGCGCGCAGGCGGTGTTGAGCCAGGGTAACACCGGCGCTTTGATGGCGGGCGGGACATTGCGGCTGCGCCCGATGGAAGGCATCAGCCGTCCAGCGCTGGCGAGTGTCATTCCCAGCCGCGGGCATCGCTTTGTGTTGATTGACGCCGGGGCCAATCCGGATGCCGATCCGGTGCACCTGCTGCACAATGCCCTGCTTGGCAAGGAGTATGCGCATTGCGCGCTGGGCATTAAGAATCCGCGGGTGGGGCTGCTCTCGATTGGCACGGAAGAAGGCAAGGGCAACGAAAAGACGCTGCAAACGCATGACTTGCTGAAGGGCGCGAATGGCGTGCTCAATTACGGCGGCCCGGTCGAGGGCTTTCAACTTTTTCGCAATGAAGTGGACGTCGTGGTGTGCGACGGTTTCACCGGAAACATTCTCCTGAAGACGCTCGAGTCGTGTTTCGACATGCTCAAGAGTTTTCTCAAGGAGGAACTGATGATGAATCCGGTCCGCCAGGCGGGGGCGTTTCTCTCCAATG
>Ga0265320_10001740_pt1 | contig 15450 bp, 11 predicted proteins | sample 4827metaG_FD_202087 | JGI IMG/M metagenome (GOLD analysis project Ga0265320, IMG submission 202087) | Rhizosphere microbial communities from Carex aquatilis grown in University of Washington, Seatle, WA, United States - 4-8-27 metaG | ecosystem: Host-associated > Plants > Roots > Rhizosphere >...
GATGCCCTCGCGCCGGTCGAAGGTCGTTTGGGCCAGCGGCAAGCTCAAGCCCTCGTCGCTGCGCGCCAGCGGACCCTGATCTTCGTCCCAGCGAATCACGCGAAATCTACGCTCGTTTGTCGCGGATTCGACCTCGCCCCAAGCGGAACCTTCAAAACGCTGTCCGCCCGCGCGCCCGGGCGGGAAAAAGACCACCGCGCCGCCTTCCTCGATAAACGCGCGCAGGCGCTCGGCCGTGGCGCCCTCCGGCAAAGCGTCCTGCCAGATGAGCAGAGTATTCTGCGCCCAGTCGGCGTTTTGAGCGGCGGACGGAGTCGTCAATTCCGCCGCTTCGCGAAGGCCGTTGGTTGAGGCGGAGGCGGCGAAGCGGAAAAAGCGGCCATTCTCGGCGTCGGCGCTGACGACGCTCGCGCGCAACGGAGTCGGACTGCCAAAGACGAAAAAGGCGGCGTTGTCGCGCCGATTGGCGTCGGCCGGCAACTCGAGGCTGCCCCAACCGCCTGAGAGTTTGGCGCCCAGCGGGGCGTTGTGGCGCCAGCGCAACGCCTGTCCGTCGATCGCGACTTCGATTTGGGCGCGGGCGCCATCGAGGTTGAACTCGAGTGGGACCGATTCCGGCGACGTGGCGGTGCGTTGGAGATCCGCCACGATTTGGACTTGGCCTTGATCGCCGCGCTGACGGCGGAGAACTTCCTTGATCGAAATGGAGCGATTGGCTTCTGGACGTTGATCGACGGCCAGCAGCCGAACTTTTACCTTCTGCGGCAGCGCGGCCAATTGCGCGGTGACGGTGCGCCACCGGGCGTCGTCCGGGAGCCAATTGCTGCGTTGCAAATCAGACGCGATCCAAATTTCGGTTCCCCCCGCGTGGTTCTCGATCATCCAGTTCAGCGCGGCCTGGGCCATCGCCGGAATATCGGCGGCGGTGTCGGTCGGAGCAACGGACGGAAGCTCGGCCAGGTGGGCGACGTTATGGAGGTCCTGCGGCGCACGGGTGGCGCTTTCGATGAGGACCAGGTGGGTGGTTTCCTCGAATGATTTGGCGGAATCCGAAAGCAGTTTAACCGCCTGTTCCCGGCGGCTGATCGGCGCGCTGGGCAGGCGGGTTTCCATGCTGGCCGAACGATCCAGGAGCAGCAGCACGGCGTCGGGCGCCGGCGCCAGGGCCCACCCGAGCCACCCGCCGGCCAGCGGGCGGCCGAGGAACAAGACGAGGGTCAAGACCGCCAGCGTACGCAACAGCAAGATCAGAATCTGCCGCAGTTTGTTGTGGCCCATCGAACTGCGTGTCGCGGCGACCAGAAAGCGCATCGCGGCCCAGGCGCGTGACCGATGTCGCAGCCGATTGATCAGGTGGATCACGATCGGCAGCAAGATCAACGGCAGACCCCACAAGACAATCGGTTGGAGGAATGTCATCGGCAGCGGTTTAACTTGGCGTCAGGCGGTTCATCGGCCCGAGCGGGCGCCCGCGCGAGCGCGTTCCGTCAGAAACGACGCCAGCGCCTTTTCGTAATCCTGATCCGTAACGACCTGACGATAATCGGCGTTGATTTCATGACACGCCGAGCGCAGTCGAGCCAGGAAGGTCTCGAGCTGGCGGATGTATTCATCCCGAATCAACGCCGGTTCGGTCACCAGGCTAAACGCGCTTTCCAAATCCACGAACCGAACCGGCCGGTCGAATTGGAAATCCAGCTCCACGCGGTCGAGCATTTGGAAGACGGTTAAATCGTGCTTCTCAAAGCTTAGATGCTGCAGCGCGCTGATCATCGGATCGAGGTCGCAGAAGCAATCGGAAAAGACCATCACCCACGCGCGCCGCGGGATCTTTTCGGCGACGGAATGCAACGCTGGCAGCAGACCGGTCTCACCGGCCGCCTCAACGCCTTCGAGCGTCTTGAAAATCAATTGCAGATGCGCCGGGTTGCGGCGGGCCGGGATGTCCAAAAGCGTCTTTTCACCGACGCAGACCAATCCGACCGCGTCTCCTTGGTGAACGAGCAGGTACGCGAGCGTCGCAATCAGCCGGCGGGCATAATCGATCTTGCGCCCGTGCGCGCCGGCAAAGGACATCGAGCGGCTGCAATCGAGGACGAAGTAACAACGCAAGTTGGTCTCCGCCTCGAACTCCTTCATGTAGAAGCGGTCGGTGCGCGCGAACACGCGCCAGTCGAGGCGCCGGATATCGTCGCCCGGTTCGTAATTTCGGTATTCCGCGAACTCGACGCTCGAGCCTCGGTGCGGGCTGCGGTGCAGGCCGGAAACGGCGCCCTCCATGGGCAGCCGCGTCAGCGCTGGCTGCCCCATCAGGCGCGCCAGGACTTTGGAATCCAAGAGTGGGAGCGGGGAGCCTTCAGCCACGACGAGTCTCTCCGCGGACTCCCTCCAGCAGGCGGTCGATCAGATTCATGCTGTTCACCCCTTCGGCCTGCGCCTGGAAATTGGTGAGTATCCGATGGGTCAATACCGGATGCGCGACGGCTTCCAAATCCTCCATGCGAACGAGGTAACTCCCTTCCAGCACGGCGCGGGCCTTGGCGCCGCGAATCAGGTACTGTACCGCGCGCGGGCCAGCGCCCCAAGTGACCCATTTTTTGACGAAATCGGGCGCGTCAGGGGCGTTGGGCCGGGTGCGGCGAACCAGCTCGACCGCGGTATCATAAATATGATCGGGCACCGGAACGCGCTGCACGACTTCTTGAAACGCGAGCACCTGTTCGCCGGTGATCAGCTTGGATAACGCCGGCGGCGCCTGGCCGGTCGTCTCGCGCGCGATCCGCCGCTCTTCTTCCAGGGTCGGGTAATCGACATGGATGAAGAACATAAAACGATCTAGTTGCGCTTCCGGCAGCGCGTAGGTGCCTTCTTGCTCGATCGGGTTCTGCGTCGCCAGCACGAAGAACGGCGAAGGCAGTTGAAAAAAGCGGCCCGCGACCGTCACGCGATGTTCCTGCATCGCCTCCAGCAAAGCCGATTGCGTCTTCGGCGGCGTGCGATTGATTTCGTCCGCCAGCACGATGTTCGCGAAGATCGGCCCCTTGACATACACGAACGCCCGCCGACCCGGTTGATCCGTTTCTTGCAGAATATCGGTGCCGGTAATATCCGACGGCATCAGGTCGGGCGTGAATTGAATCCGATTGAATTGCAGCGACATGACCTGCGCCAACGAATTCACCATCATCGTCTTGGCCAGTCCGGGAACGCCCATCAGCAACCCATGTCCGCGCGCCAGAATGCAGATCAATAATTTCTCAATCGCTTCCGATTGGCCGATGATGACTTTCGCCATTTCGGAGCGCATCTGCTGATGCAAAGAGCGGAGGTGATCGATCGCGGCCACGTCGCCGTTGACCGATAGGGGGGCGGAAGTGGCGCGGTGGTCTGGCGCAACCGTCGTTTCCGGCGCCGACCGCGCGCGCTCCGGTTTCATTGAATTCATTCGGTGTAGTGAAGGCGAGCCGCAGGGGATCGGTCAACAACAGAGTTCACCAAACCGGAGCCGCGGCGCGGGCGGTTGTCGAGCGTGGCTGTCATTCGTGGAGAGACTGTTCACGGCGGCTCTTCCCAATGCCCGAAGCGATTCGGCGGCCGGTGAATCGTATCGGGATAAATCAGATACACGGTATTGTGTGAATTGGCCCACGCCTCCACCACCGCGCCGCGCGGAAATACGCGCCGAACTCCAGTCTTCGTGCCGGGATCGTTCACTACCACGTCGCCGTCCGCCGTGAAACCGACACAGACGACAAAATGCCCATCGTTCTTCCCGCGAGGCTTGCCCTTCAGAATGTTGTAGGAGACTGACAGCGCCACCGGGACGCCGGCCTCGATCCAGTCCTCCAACTCGGCCACATCACCCAACCGGGTCACGTAGGCGCGCATCCCGTCGAACCCGCCAGCGAACGCGGTGTTGAACGGCCAATTACCCGTTCCAGGCCAGTTCGGGTCGTACACTTCCGCGGCTACCGCCGGAACATTGTTCGACAGGGCGGGTTGTTGCAAGACCGAGGACCAATGCCGCAAAATCATGGTCGTGCTGGTCGGACTGCACCAGACGGCGCCGCCGGGAAAATCCATTTGGGATTGCTCCGGCACCGGCAGAGAATGTCCCCACGCGGCCCGATTTGGCGCTACCGGAGCCGCCGCCGACTTGGTATCAAGGAACGAAAGTCCCAGAAACTTCAACGCCTGGAGCGGCGCTTCGTCTGACCCGGTGAAGGTCAATCGCAATTGGACTTCCCGGGCCGGGTGTTTGAGGGAGAGCGTGTCGGTGAGAACGTCGCCCACATCGTCGCGTTGGTCTTTGAGGCTCTGGCGCGGATTGCGCGCACGATCACCCGACCAGACGCCGAGCACGTAGAACTTGGTCGTTTGATGGGGAACGATCGGCCGGGCCTCCACCGTGAGGCTGGCCGTCGCCGCCTGTCGGACGTTCCAGGAGACCACCAGTTCATCCCAGTCAACGGCCGCGGAGATCACCGGAGACAGCAAGACCTTGGCGCCGCCCGCGGGTTCGTTAGTTTGGCTAAAGCCTTCGAAGCGGTGATAACCAATGAATTGCCGACCGTGGTATTCGACCGCGCGGAGCGGGATTTCACCGGCGACGACGCAAGCAAACGCCAGTAGGGTCGTGCCCATTCGAGTGGTCATGCGGGTGGGGGGACGGTCAGCGCCAGTTTCCAGCAGTAAATCATGATCCCCGCCAACAGCGCGCTGGCCGCGAGATTGGCCTTATCGCTGTGGGTGAACCGGGTGGGTAGCAGGGACAGCACGACGCCCAGCGCCACGCCCGTGACAAACCCGCCCGCGTGCGCCACCACGTCCGCGTTCGGGTCGAGCCCGAGCAACACGAAGAGCATCAGGCCGCCCAGCGCGCAACCCAATATGTAACGACCGGCTTTATAGCTCTGACGCAACAGCGCGACCGACTCTGCCGTCAAAAGTCCAATCGCACCCATCACGACTCCCGAGGCGCCCAACCCGTGAAATGGTTCCGGGTAAATCAACAACCCACCGACATTGCCCATGACTCCGGCCAGTAGCGCCGCCAACAGTCCAAAACCGGCGCCAAACCGCGCCATCGCCAGGCCGAGCACGAGCATTCCTACGCCCGCGTTGCTAAAAAGGTGATCCCAATCAGCGTGCAGGGTCGTCGCGGTAACGAGGCGCCACCATTGGCCTGACCGCACCAGGGCGCCGTCCATCATGCCCGCGTTTTGGAGCAGCGAGCCGGTATAAAGGTTGAACGCGTGGAAGAATACCAGGAGCAGGCACCAGACCGCGCCACCCCAATGAAACGAGACGCCCGGCCAACGCAGATTCTGGCGCCACGCCCAGCCGTGATTCTCGATCCGATATTGGCGAATCGCGGCGCGCGCCCGCTCCTCGTCTTGGGCATCGACGATCAGCCACCAACCGCCATCGTCAGCGGTGTGCTCAATGACGGTTCCGATGTCCTGGCTAGCCAAGACCAAACTCCAGTCCATCGCCTGCCGTTTGGACCGCGCAGCGATATTTGCCGACGTCGCTTCCATAGCTCGCTGGGCCTAAAGTAGCCCATTTCGTCCAAAGGAAAAGGGAACAGATTGAGCAAGTTATTAGCGGGCGCCCGGCGGTTCGGCGTGGCTTGCAGCTTGTCCCGTCCTCAGTCGGTCTGCCTCCGGCCGGCTGGGCCAGTTGGCCGCGGTGGGTAACTCGTGCGTGCGGCTCCCACCGCCGTCACTTCAGGCCGACAAAGTGCCCGGCCTAAAGACTGTTGGTCATCTCCTTTAGTTGCTTGGTGGCGATGCCGACGGGACGATCCAAGGGAATTCCGGCGCAGGTCAGGATAGTGGTGAGCAGGTCACCTTGATTGCCCTTGGTATCGGCCAGGAAACGGCCCGTGTTGAGGGAGCCGCCGCCCTTGCCGGCGATGATGAAGGGAAGGTTTTCGCGCGCGTGCTTGTTCCCGTCCTCCAGACCGGAGCCCCACATCATGATGCAGTTGTCGAGCAGCGTGCCGTCGCCTTCGCGCAGGCTGTGCATCTTCTTCACCATGTAGGCAAACTGGGCGATGTTGAAGGCGGTGATCGCGGCGACCTTCCGGACCTTCTCGGGTTCGTTGTTGTGATGGGTTTGGGAGTGATGCTCGTTCCTGAACCCGAGTTCCGGGTAGGAAACACCGTTCGGCGTCGAGCCAATATAGGTGCTGACGCGGGTCGTGTCGGTTTGAAACGCCAGCACGTTGAGGTCACACATCACCTGCATGTACTCGCTCCGTTTGTCACCCTCCGGAATCTTGACCTCGATCGGCGGGGAATCCGAAGCGTTGCGTTTGCTCACGCTGACGCCCGCCTTTTCCAGCGCCGCTTCCTTCTGGCGGAATTCGATGGCGGCAATGCGGCGTTCGACGGCCCGCACGCTGTCCAGGTATTCATCCAGTTTGTGTTGATCGCCTTGGGGCAATTTCCGGCGCAGGTCTTTCGCGCCTCCGATTACCAGGTCCAGCATCTGCCGATCCAGCGGGTCCGCCTGGACGAGGTGTCCGGGGCGGTCGGATTTTCCGAAGAGCCGGTTCAGCACGCCGCGCGGATTGATCTCGGCGGGAACGGCCTGCGTGGGGGAGCGAAAGCTGCAGTGGGAATAATACCCCTCGTTGAGTCCCTCCTGGTTTTCCTTGTGCGTCTGCGGCATCGTGGCCAGCTCCAGGGACGGCAGTGACGTGAAACCACCCACGAAATTGGCCGCGATCTGGTCCGCCGAAATCGCAATGTTAATCTGGTTCCGCGTGTTCGCGTCCGGCAGCGCGGCCGTGAGCCAGGTCGATAACTCGAGCGCGTGCGGCGCCCCGTTGAAGGGAGCGATGGGAACCCCGGAGATCCCCTTCATCAACAAACACTGGTCCAACACCGGAGTCAGCGATTCCAGCGCCGGTGGCGGCGACAACAGGAAGCTCTCCGCGTCCGCCGGCCAGAACTGATCCATGATGACCCCGTGCGGCATGTACATGAATCCGAGGCGAACCGGCGGTTTGTATGGCTTTGCCTGGCCAGGTTCTCCCCAGCCCATGCATTCCAAGAGCGGCAGCGCGAGTGAAGCTCCGATCGCTTTCAGGCAGGTGCGGCGATCAATTAGAAAGTTACTTCTCATGGGATGATGAGGATGTTGATATGGGTTGTTCCTGGATTTGTCGATGGGAATCCTTAACCGCCACCGCTGGTTAAAACGGGCGCAACTTCGAGCTGTTGACGTATTCGAGTGGTATGGACCGAACATTCGAGGCTGAAGTGCTGAAAGCACGCTATTGGATAGCCTGGGATGGAGCGAAGCGAAATCCCAGGAAACCGACCCCGATAATAATCTCTGGGTCCTGTAAGGACGGGACCTCTTAGCTTCGCTAAGCCAGCCGCAAAGCCAAGAACTGCATCAACGCGAATTTGCGACCGCTCAAAACACCCCCGCCGACTCGTTGCGCCGAGCGCGTGGCTTAAAATCTCACCTTCCGGGCTGTCCGCATGGGCCGGGAACGGGAGGGCCCGGCCCTTCGCGGTCTGCAGGTAAAAAACCTCCGCTGCGGTCCGTGGATTCCGTCCCACTTCTGCCAAGGCCGCTCCAACCTTACGTCTCAGTTCGGGGTCAATCCGGCGTGTGGCTTTCGCCCTCATGCGCTCAATGTGGCCCAATCGTGCCTCTTGTCAACGGTCTGCCGCAGGGACTTGCCTGAAAGACGGTTGGCTGGCGACGCCCAAGGAAAAATAGATTGATGAAGGTTTCTATTGCCATCCAATAGGAAAGCGCGTAATCATGACTTTCGTGAGAACCAAAGCAGACGATTGGCCGGGAACGCCGGCGTCTCCGGTTTTGAAAACGCTGGAGCGCCAAGGCCGATTGCATCGGTACGGCATCGCTCCCCTGATCGAGCAGACGAACGACAATCTGCACTCCCTGAAATGAAAAGACTTCGTGAATGGATTTCGAGAATTGGCGGCCTGTTCAACCAGGGGCGCAAGGACCAGGAACTCCAGGAAGAGCTGGAAAGTCACATCCAAATGCACACGGAAGACAATCTTCGATCGGGCATGACGCCGGAAGAGGCACGCCGCCAGGCAATGATTAAGCTGGGAGGGATGGAGTCAACCAAGGAAGCCTGCCGGGACCAGCGCGGCCTTCCTCTATTCGAGACACTCTGGCAGGACATCCGTTTTGGCGCCCGGCAATTGCTCAAGAACCCTGGCTTCACCGCGGTGACCGTACTCACCCTCGCGCTGGGTATCGGGGCGAACACCGCCATTTTCAGCGTCGTGAACGCGTTGTTGCTTCGTCCGTTGCCGTATGCGAATTCCGACCGCCTGGTGATGTTGTCGATCAACTCCAAAGGCGGAGATGGCGGCGACACCGACTTCGCGACGTTTGTTGATTGGCGGGAGCGCAGCCAATCTTTCGAACGGATGGCGTCGGTTCTTTCGTGGGGTGGGGTGATGACTGGGCTGGGCGAAGCCGAGATGGTCGGCGGGATACGCGTTTCGGCCGATTACTTTCGCCTGCTCGGCGTTGCGCCGTTGCTGGGGCGCGACTTCAGCCCGGAAGAAGATCGTCCCGACACGCGGTTCGTCGTCATCCTCAGCCACGCCTTATGGCAACGCCGCTTCAACTCCGATCCGAACATCATTGGCAAACCGATCAAGGTGAGCGACGAGACGTTTACCGTCATCGGGGTGATGCCGCCGGGCTTTGAAGATTTGGTCGCTGCCAATTTCTACGGGCCGGCCCAGGTCTGGGCGCCGGTCGGTTACGCTGGGACAGAACCGTTCGCTTGCCGCACTTGTCGGCACCTAAGAGCCTTCGCTCGTTTGAAATCGGGCGTGCCCTTCGCGCAGGCTAAAGCCGAAGTGGACGCGGTGATGAATGTGGTGGTGCGCGAGCATCCGGAGAGTTACGCGCCGGATTCCGGCGTCGCCCTGATCAAACTCCAGGATAAGTTTGTCGGCGGGATGCGACGGACGTTGATCGTGCTGCTGGCGGCGGTCGGATTCGTCCTGCTGATCGCCTGCGCGAACGTGGCCAATCTGCTGCTGGCGCGCTCCACTCAACGCGAGCGGGAGATTGCGCTGCGGCTGGCGCTCGGCGCTCGTCCCTGGCGTATCGTGAGGCAGTTGCTGACCGAAAGTCTGGCGCTGTCGTCGCTGGGCGCTGGATTGGGATTATTGCTGGCGATGGGAGGGACGCATCTGCTGGTCAGACTCAGCCCGGTGACGATGCTGAAATTGCAGGATGCGAAGACCGACGGGAGCGTGCTCGGCTTCACGTTGCTGGTCTCGATTTTAACCGGCGTCCTGTTCGGATTGTTTCCGGCGCTTCAGGCGTCGAAGTCCGACGTTCAACTCGCGTTGAAAGAGAGCGGCAAAAGTTCACCGAGCGCAAGGCAAAATCGTTTGCGCGGGTTCCTGGTCGTCACGGAGATCGCGTTGTCAGTGGTGTTGATGGTCGGCGCGGGACTGCTGATCCGAAGCTTCGAGCGGATTCTAAGCGTGCCGCCCGGATTTGAACCGCGGAACCTGTTGACGATGACGGTTCCGGCGAGCGGCGAAAGATACCGGCAGGACGGACAAATCGCCGCGTTTTATCGCAACGTTCTTGACCGCGTTCACACGCTGCCGGGCGTCGAAGCCGCCGGCATTGTCAGCGTGCTGCCGTTCAGCGCCAATTATGATAACTGCGGTTTTTTCATCGAAGAGAAGCCGCTGGCGAATCCGCCGGAAGCGCCTTCGGCGCGACGTTACGGCGTCAGTCCGGATTACTTGCGCGCGATGGGCATCCCGTTGCTGCGCGGCCGGCAATTCAACGAGCAGGACAACGCCAACGCGCCGCTGGTCGCGTTGATCGGCAAAACGGCGGCGGAACGCAATTGGCCAAATGAAGACCCGATCGGAAAGCGAATCCGGCTGGGCGGGCCGAAGGATGCCTTGCGAACGATTGTCGGAATCGTCAGCGACGTTTGCCAGCAGGGGCTGGATGACCGGCCGGGGATGCAGGCTTATGTGCCGCACGCGCAGTGGATTGGCTCTGACATGACGCTCGTCATTCGCACCGCGGTTGACCCGACCGGCTTGACCGCCGCCGTGCGCCAGGAAATCCGCGCCGTTGACGCCGGCCTGCCAGTTTATCAGATCGCCACGATGCGCCAATTGATCTCCAGCTCAGTCGCCCAACGCCGGTTTACGCTGCTGCTCGTGGGCGTGTTTGCCCTCGTGGCGTTGTTTATGACGGCGATCGGGATTTACGGCGTCATCTCGTACTCGGTCGCCCAACGGAGGCAAGAGATTGGCATTCGGATGGCCTTGGGCGCCCAGCGCTATGAAGTCATTCAACTGGCCCTCGGGCAGGGATTCCGCCTGGTGCTGTTGGGGCTTGCCCTTGGCATCGGTGGAGCTTTCGCGCTCACGCGGGCGCTGCAGCGCCTGCTTTTCCAGACGAACACCAGCGACCCGCTCACGTTTGCCCTAGTCTGCGTCACGTTGGGCGTCGCCGCTACCATCGCTTGCTGGCTGCCGGCCTGGCGGGCGGCCAAGGTGGATCCCATGGTGGCGCTTCGTCAAGAATAGGGATTTCCAGCAATTGTCCCCGCAGACGGCCCGGCAGGTTACGACCGCACCGCGGATTCGAGTGAAGCGGGAGCCTGCTTGGCTGAGATCAACGGGCGCCCAGAGTTCAGGTTGAACTTGCCGGGCGAGGCACGAGTGTGGTACACTGCCTGTATGTCAGAAACGGTGACCATTCGCCTGAGAAGGCCAAAATCCGAGTTGCTGAAAAAGGCGGGAGGCAACCTTAATCGGTGGTTGAACGGGCTGATCGACCATGCCTTGGATGAGCCGGCTCCGGATTGGGACGCACATTTCCGGCGTCCGCGGCGGAAGTTCCGCTGCACGGCGGATGAAGTGAGAAAAGCGGGTCGATGAATTTTGCGGACACGAACTGGCTGGAGGCGCTTTATTTCGAATCTCCGGAAGCGGAGCAGCAAGCGCGCGAGTCCACGAGCCTAGTTGTCGGGCGCCACGCGGATTCTAACGTTTGATGAGACGCTTAAAGCGTTGGCGACAGCGGAAGGAATCGAACTGTTTCCGCAGTTGAGTTCGGCAGGCAAGTCCATACTGACTACATTGACTCGAGGGCGCGGAGAGCCGGGCGTCCCAAACGAAGCGATGCCAGTGATTCGAAATGCCTCACCCGGCGTCATTATCTTCTCATTCAGCGACATCGCTCGATCCCGGCAAACGGTTAATACTCTTTGCGGGCGCGCGATCTCCGAGCATCATCGTGACCGCGAATAATGCTCTGCTGTGAAACCGGCCAAACCCATTTATGTCGAGATTACGATAAAAGGATCGCTCGACGAGATTTGGCGTCTTACGCAAACGCCTGAGTTGCATGCACGATGGGATTTGCGGTTCACGGAGATCCGTTATTTGCCAAGGCCCGGTTTCGATGAGCCACAGCAGTTTCTTTACGCGACGCGCATCGGCGCCGGTCTCAAAATCGAGGGGCGCGGAGAATCGATCGGCTCTCGAACAGGCGACTCGGGCGAACGCGCAAGCAGTCTCAAGTTTTGGTCGGACGATCGTAAATCCCTGATCAGTGAGGGCTCAGGTTATTGGAAGTACATCCCGGTTTCCGGCGGGGTGCGATTCCTGACTCTTTACGATTACCGCGTCCGCTTCGGCGTACTGGGCGAATTGGGAGATCGCTTTGTCTTCCGCCCCGTGATGGGCTGGGCGACCGCGTGGAGCTTCGATCGACTCAGGCTCTGGGTCGAAAGCGGCCTCCCAGCGGACGCGGCGCTCCGATCTGCGGCGGCTTACTTTCTGGCTCGGACCGCGGTCGCGTTTGTTTGGTTCTGGCATGGACTCGTGCCGAAACTCCTGTTCCGCCATCCCGATGAAGCGATCATGCTAACGGACGCGGGAGCAAGCGCGATTACGGCGAGGCTTGGCGTCTCGATCGCCGGGATGGTGGAAATTGCCCTGGCTTTATGGGTGCTGCTGGCGTGGCGTTCACTCCTCCCAATGGTTGTGACCATTGGGCTCATGTTTACCGCCCTGATCGGAGTCGGTCTCTTCTCTCCGCGAATGATTGGGCTGCCGTTTAACCCCGTTACTCTAAACCTCCTGGTCATTAGTCTTGCCGCCGTGGCTTGCGCTGCGCGCCGTTTCACTCCGAGCGCGAGCCGCTGCCGTCGTAAATGGGCGTCCTGACATGCCATCAATTTATCAACTTGCGCTCGGCGACCAATTTCACGAGCTCCATCCGCAAATCCAAAAGCGCTTCGGGTTCTCCAGCTTCGACCGCATCGGATGCATTGGGCGTGGATTCATGGACGAGATCTGGCATGGCCGCAGCTACACGCTGCCTTTTCTTTTTGTGGGCGCCTGGCGCCGGATCATGTTTCCCGAAACAGCGCGCAATGTTCCGTTTCAGATTGAAAACTACGCTTATGTGGACAGCTTCGGCCGTGAAACTGTCACGTGGTTGCGCACTTTTGAAACGCGCAAGCGCCGCCGCTTCGACGCCTATATGATCCATAGCGCGCAGCGTGGCAAAATCATCGATTATCTTGGCACCCACCAGCATTTGGCCGTCGAGATCGACCTGGGGGTGGATGCAAAAACGTGCGGCCTACGCCTTTCGTCCGGGGAGCAACGCTTTTACGAAGGGCCGGTTTCCTTCCGCTTTCCCATGCTCTTCTCCGGCGTCGCAAGCGTTTGTGAATGGTACGATGAAGGCGCGGGCAAGTTCCGTATCGAAGTCAAAGTAACTAATCGCCGGTGGGGACCCCTTTTCGGGTACCGCGGATCGTTTCAGGTCGAATGGATTTCCCTCCAGGAAGCCCCGGCCAGCGCCAAACCCAGCCGGGAGGAGCGGCGCGATTAGAGTCGGATCGGCCGCTCCGGAAGTTACTTCTCAGCGGATGAGAATGCGATTTGCTCTTGGATCCGTCGATGCGTGAATGGATAGCTGGTGACGATTTCGGTGATGAGCGTCTGCATACGGTAGCCATCCTTGGCGATGGTTTCCATGAGATGATCCACCACGATTTCGTCGTATCCTTCTAGCTGGCGGCACAAGGCGTAGGCCAGCAGTTTCTCGGTTAGGTTACGGGCCAGGTCGCCAGGTCGCGCGGCGATGATGGCCTTCAGGTCCTTGGGGGACGCAAAATGTTTTCCGCCCGGAAGTTCGCCCACCGCGTCAATCGCCCCTCCAGTGTCATCCTGGTTGCGCCACCGCCCAATGGCGTCAAAATTCTCGAGGCCGAAGCCGATGGGATCAAGAACCCTGTGGCAATTGGCGCAAACCGGGTCCTTACGGTGCAGTTCAGTGCGCTGGCGCAACGTCAGATTCTCGACCGTCTGCTTGTCCTGTTTGTCGAGGGCCGGAACGTTCGGCGGCGGCGGCGGCACATGTTCTCCGAGCACCTGTTCGAGCACCCACACGCCGCGCTTGACGGGACTGGTGCGGTCGGGAAACGAAGTCACCGCCAGAATGCCGGGCATACCCAAAATGCCCCCGCGATTGGCGTCGGTCAACTTGACCTTGCGCCACTGGGACCCGGTAACCTTTTTATCCAGGCCGTAGAGTGTGGCCAGGGTTCCGTTGAGGTACGTGTAATCATCGTCCACCAAACTGACGACACTGCGGTTTTCCCGCACGATGCTTTCAAAGAACAGCCGGGCCTCGTGATACATCGCCGAGCGCATCTGGCCGGTCATTTGGGGGAATTTGGTGGTATCGAAGGTTTTGCTTTCCAGGCTCCCAAGCCCGAGCCACTGCGCGCCAAAACCGTCAAACAACGCGCGGGAACGCGGATCCTTCAGCAGACGCTTCACTTGCGCCTTCAGCGCCGCCGGCTCATGAAGTTTCCCGCGATCGGCCAGCGCCGACAGTTCCTCATCGGGCATGGTTTCCCACAACAAATACGACAAACGGGACGCCAACTGATAATCGTCCAGGGGAACAATCGGGCGCCCCGATTCAGCCTCCATCGCGGGCGTGATGAAGAGGTATTGGGGGGACACGAGGATCGCTTTGAGCATCAAGCGCAGGGCATCCGGGTAGGCGAGTTTATTTTCGCGCGCGAGCTCGAACACGCGCAGCAGGACATCCAGTTCCGCGTCCGCGGGAGGCCGACGATAGGCGGCGCGGGCCAGGGAACGGGCGACCTTTCTCGCCGCCGCCCGCTCGTCGTCGCCGGGACCCGGCGTTTTGCCAAAAAGCTGCTTTTGTAACTTGGTGCGCGGGGCGTTGCTGGAGGCCAGGACTTTCGCCAGCGCTTCATTGGCGATCGCGAGATATTGCTCCGACTGGAGCGATGACAGGGTGTTGAGATAACCCTCCCCGAATACTTCGTCCGGCAGTTCATCGGCCACCGTCGGATTCACGCCGAGCAGATCATGCAGCGTGTTGCCATACTCGACCTTGGTCAAACGACGGATCACAAATGGACCCGGATCCTTCGAACTGAGAAACTTGAGCTGGCCGATCCCGCTCAGAAACTTCTGCCGCTCCTCGTCCGTCGGTTGCTTTTCCACGTTGTCCGGTGGCATTTCGTGGGATCGCACGACGGCGAGCGCCTGCTTCCACCGTTGACTGGACGCGGTTTCGCCGGGGTTCTTGAGCGCCGGTCCGAAGTTGATTCCGCCCCGCTGTTTGTCCTGGCCATGACACCGCGTGCAGTAGGCGCCGACGAATGGGGTGACCACTTCTTTGAAGGACTTCCTGGCATCGACCTGCCGTGAGGCGAAATCCGCGTCGGCCGCAGGCTGCGCCGCGGCATGCGCGGGCGATGAAAACGCAACGACAATCACGGCCATCGCCACCACTTTACTGCCTAATCTTTCGAGTCTCTTCATTCGTTTCCCAGCTCGGGCTGAGACTATAAGATCGCGCAAGGTGCCGCGGCCCTGCGGCCGCTTTAAGGGCTAACCGTCACGCGACGCTGCGGCCGCCGTTGATCGCTAGGTTTTGTCCGGTCACGAACGACGAGGCGTCGCTGGCCAGAAAAACGACCGCGCCGCCGAGGTCTTCGGGAACACCCCATCGCGCGGTTGGAATCGTGGCAAGGTATTGGTCTTTGTCTTCCAACGCGGCGTCCGCGTGGCGTTCGACCGGAATCCAGCCGGGCGAAATCATATTCACCGTGATGCCAAAGGGCGCCAATTCGCGCGCCATGCTCCGGGTAAATCCATTCTGCCCGCCTTTGGCCGCCACGTACCCGCTAAAATTCGGCACGCCAAGCTGGAAGGTTTCGGAGCCGATATTGATGATGCGCCCCCAACGGCGCGCTTTCATCCCGGGCAGACCAGCGCGCGTCAGCAGGAACGGGCTTTTGATAAAGAAATCGACCATCAACTGGTAAAAGGCCCAGTCGTATTCCTCAATCGGACGTTGCGGTTGATCGCAAGTCGCGTTCGCCAC
>Ga0265320_10001741_pt1 | contig 15447 bp, 14 predicted proteins | sample 4827metaG_FD_202087 | JGI IMG/M metagenome (GOLD analysis project Ga0265320, IMG submission 202087) | Rhizosphere microbial communities from Carex aquatilis grown in University of Washington, Seatle, WA, United States - 4-8-27 metaG | ecosystem: Host-associated > Plants > Roots > Rhizosphere >...
TGCGGATCCTCATCGTCGGGGCAAGCGGCTACGTCGGCGGCCGGCTCGTGTCGGTACTCCGCGCTCGCGGCCACGACCTGACCCTGGCCAGCCGCGACGCCAGGGTCCTCGCGGATCGGTTCCCGGACGAACGGGTCGTCACCGCCGATCTACTCGACGCCTCGACGCTCACGGCGGCCCTCGAGGGGATCGACGTCGCGTACTACCTGGCCCATTCGATGGGCGCTGCCGAGCGCGGCTTCGCCGATCGCGATCGTCGAGCTGCCCGCAACTTCGCCGAAGCCGCATCCCGGGCGGGCGTGGCCCGGATCGTCTACCTCGGTGGCCTCGGCGACGACTCAGCGGACCTCTCGCACCATCTGGCCAGCCGCCACGAGACCGGTGCCGAACTGGCCGCCCACGGCGTCCCGGTGACCGAGTTCCGGGCGGCGGTCATCGTCGGATCAGGCAGCGCGTCGTTCGAGATCCTGCGTCACCTCACCGAGCGGCTGCCGATCATGATCACGCCCCGCTGGGTCAATACTCGGTGCCAGCCCATCGGCATCGGCGACGTGCTCGACTACCTCGTTGGGGCCCTTGACCACCCCGAGGTGACCGGGATCGTCGAAATCGGTGGCCCGGACGTCCTCTCGTATGGCGACATGATGCGGAGATACGCTCGCGCGAGGGGCCTGCGACGGCTCATGATCCCGGTCCCGGTTCTGACCCCCCGACTCAGCTCGTACTGGGTGAACCTGATCTCGCCGGTCCCGGCATCGATCGCGAGGCCGCTCATCGAGGGCCTCCGCAACGAAGTGATCGTTCGGGATCCGGGCCCGGCGACCAGGTTCGGCCTTACGCCGCTGACCTACGCCGAAGCCCTCACGGACGCCATCGAGCGGACGGAACGCCACGACGTCGAGACCACCTGGTTCGATTCGTTCGCCACCTCGGACGGGGCGCGGAAGCGATCGCTGACCACCTGGGAAGGGATGATCATCGACCGCCGGGCGCTACCCGTCGCGACGTCGCCGGCGCGCGTGTTTGCCGAAGTCGAGCGGATGGGCGGCGACGCGCGCTGGCCGTATGCAGACTTCCTGTGGCGATCGCGCGGCCTCCTCGATCGGGTCATCGGCGGCGTCGGCATGCGCCTCGGACGGCGCGACCCCGAACACCTGCGGGCGGGCGACGCCCTCGACTTCTGGCGGGTCGAGGCAATCCGTCGTCCGACCCTTCTCCGCCTGCGTGCCGAGATGAAGGTCCCGGGCCGGGCATGGCTCCAGTACAACGTCGTCCCAGACGGGCCTGGTTGCCGGATCACCCAGACGGCGTTCTTCGAGCCGAAGGGCCTTCCGGGCTTGGCGTATTGGTATGCCCTGTACCCGGTCCATCGATTGATCTTTCGAGGGATGATCCGCACCTTGTCACGACGAGCCACCTCGGTGGGTGGGCCCGTGGGGCCGCCACGACCGTCGGATCAGAGTGATGGGGCGACGGAGCGCCGCCCTGGATTGCGCGGAACCGTGGGGCACAATGGGCCGCAATGAGCGGCAACAACCGGGAACCCGGAAGGACAGTCCTCAGCAAGGGCTTCGCGATCCTCAGCGCCTTGCACACCGCAGAAACGGGCCTGACCCGACCGCAGCTTGCCCGGCGAACCGGATTGCCCATGACCACGGTGCTGCGCATTGCAACCGAGCTCCGGAGCGTCGGCGCGCTCGAGCTGGACGAGCACGGGGCGTACCGACTGGGGAGTCTCCTGTGGGAGATGGGCACGCTGGCGGCGAACCGTTCGTCCCTTCGCGAGATTGCGTTGCCATATATGCAGGACCTGTACGAAGCGACCCACGAGAACGTTCAACTAGCCGTGCTCGATGGGTACGACGCCCTGTACGTCGAGCGGATCCGCGGGCCGAAATCGGTCCCGATCATCTCCCGACCCGGCGGGCGCCTGCCACTGCACGCAACGGGCGTGGGCAAAGCCCTGTTGGCCTTTTCCTCGCCGGAATTCGTCGACCAGGTCATCGAGCGCGGCTTGGCCCGCATGACGCCGGCCACGATCGTCGATGGCGACGCCCTTCGTCGGTCCCTGGCCGAAGTCCGCGAACGCGGCTATTCGATGACTCGGGACGAGATGACGATGGGCACGGTCTCGGTCGGGGCGCCGATCTTCGGACCGGAGGACCAGCTGGCCGGCGCCGTGTCGCTGGTTGTCGCGACGCGGGGCGCCGATCCACGAGCCCTGGCTCCGACGGTCCGGGCTGTCGCCAGCGGCCTGACCCGGAGGGTCTCCGAGGTCTGGGACTCGAGCGAGGTCAACCGCCTCTGAGGGCTCGCCGATCCGTCGCCCTCGTCCGACCAGTGGACACCCGGCTTGTCAGCGCATGGCCGGACATCTACGGTCAACTCGCAGATCCGTGAGGGCGTCTGCCCTTGACCCAACCGATTCGGAGCGCTGCCGGCGTGGATCGCCTCATTTCCCGGGACGTCGCACCTGCAAATCGTGAACCTGCGCCCGTTGACCCGCCCTTCCTGTTTCCGGATTACGTCAGCTCGATCCTGCGCGTGCCGAACCGGACCTTCGGGATCCTGCCCCGTGGCCTGACCGAGCTGTCTGGTCCGGTCTTTGGTTCGGGCCGGGTGGAGGCGACCGACGCCGATCTGACGCGCAAGCACGCGGGCGATCCGATCGGCGAGCGGATTCTTGTCGTCGGTCGGGTAATGGACAGTGACGGCCGCCCGGTTCCCGGGACATTGATCGAAGCCTGGCAGGCGAACGCCGCCGGGCGCTACGCCCACGAGCTCGACGACCATCCGGCACCTCTCGATCCGAATTTCTCGGGAATCGGTCGGACACTGACCGGGCCGGACGGATCGTTCCGGTTCACGACGATCAAGCCCGGGGCCTATCCGTGGCGCAATCACCCCAACGCCTGGCGGCCGGCGCACATCCATTTCTCGCTGTTCGGGATTGCGTTTGAGCAGCGCCTGGTCACCCAGATGTACTTCCCAGGCGACCCGCTCCTGGCGAGCGATCCGATCTACAACTCGGTCCCCGACGCCGCCGGGCGCGATCGGCTGATCGCGGCGTTCGACGCGGCCAGCACGATCCCCGAGTGGGCCCTCGCCTACCGCTTCGACATCGTCCTTCGAGGTTCCAACTCGACCCCGTTTGAACCGGCAGACCACAGGGACTGAGGGCACCCAGCTTGAAGGCGACGACCCAGGTCGCGATCATCGGGGCCGGTCCGGCCGGTCTCTTCCTCGGCCACCTCCTCGGCCTGGAAGGCATCGACTCGATCATCGTCGAGAACCGCTCGCGCGAGTACGTCGAGCATCGCGTGCGCGCTGGCGTGCTCGAGCAGGGCACGGTGGACCTCATGGTCCAGACCGGCGTGGCCGGACGTCTCGCCCGCGAGGGCCTGGTCCACCACGGCATTGAGCTGCGCTTCAATGGCTCCGGGCACCGGATTCCGTTGTCCGACTTGACCGGAGGCCGGGCGATCACGATCTACGGCCAACAGGAGGTCGTGAAGGACCTGATCGCGTCGAGGATCGCCGGCGGCGGCGCCATCCAATTCGAGGTCGAGGACGTCCAGCTGTCCGGGATCGACGGCACGCGGCCCTCGATTCGATTTTCGGACGGTGCTTCGGACATGACCGTGGACTGCGACTTCATCGCGGGCTGCGATGGATTCCACGGGACTTCGCGGGGAACCATCCCCGAAGCTGTCCTGCGCACATACGACTACGAATTTCCGTTCTCCTGGCTGGGAATCCTCGCGGCGGTTGCCCCATCCGCCAACGAGCTCGTCTATGCCCGCCACGAACTGGGTTTTGCGCTCCACAGCCTGCGATCGCCGACCGTCAGCCGGCTCTATCTGCAGGTCGATCCAGGGACCGAAGTCGGCGACTGGTCGGACGATCGAATCTGGGCGGAGCTCCGGGCCCGTCTCGCGACCCGTGACGGCTGGCTGCTCCGGGATGGCCCGGTGATCGAGAAGAACGTCGCAGCGATGCGCAGCTTCGTCGTCGAACCGATGCAGTTCGGACGCCTGTTCCTCGCTGGTGACGCTGCCCATATCGTTCCCGCGACCGGAGCCAAGGGGCTCAACCTCGCCGTGGCCGATGTGTACGTCCTGGCCCGGGCCATCGTCGCCTGGTACCGCACCGGGTCATCGACCCTGCTCGATGCCTACTCCGAAACGTGCCTCAGGCGTGTATGGCGGGCGCAGGAATTCTCGAACTACATGAGCGCGATGCTCCACCGCTACCCAGGCACGGATCGGTTTCGAGACCGGCTGCAGGTGGCACGCCTCGACGCCGTGACCACGAGCGACGAAGCCGCCCGGGCGCTGGCGTCGAACTACGTCGGACTACCGTTGCCCTAAAGCCGATCGGCGAGATCCGTTTCGGCGTCAATGACCTCCTGGGCAGCGGCAAATGCCGCGTTGCCGGCTGGGACGCCGGCGTAGATCGACGTGTGAAGGAGGATCTCCGAGATCTCCGCGGCGGTCACGCCATTCCTGAGTGCTGCTCGGACGTGCATCGGAATCTCGGCTTCGGCCCGCAGCGTGGTCAGGATTGCCAGGGTGATACACGAGCGCGTTCGGCGGTCGAGGCCGGGCCTGCTCCAGATATCACCCCAGGCGGCCGACGTGATGAACTCCTGGAACGGCGCAGTGAACGGCGTCGTCCTTTCGATCGCCCGGTCGACGTGGGCATCGCCGAGCACCTCCCGCCTGACGCGCATGCCGTGGCCCAGGCGCGGGTCCTCATCGTGGGCCAAGCTTCACCTCCGCAAGTGCTCCAGGATCGCCTCGGTCACGACGGCCGCCCGCTCGACATTGAGCAAGTGTGCGGCACCCTCCACGACCTCGACGCGCGAGCCGGCGACAGACGCAGCGATCTCGATCGCCGCGGCGGGCGGGGCCGCGGGGTCGTCGGATCCTGCGAGCAGCAGGGTGGGCGCCTGGACGTTCACCAGCGCACTCCTGAGATCCATCGTCGCGATCGCCTCGCAACAGCCGGCGTAGCCCGCGGCAGGGGTCGCGGCGAGGCTGGATCGCAGCATCGACTCGATCGCGGCGTCTCGGTTGACGTAGCCCCAACGTTCCACGACGAGGTCAGCAACGGCCGCGGTTCCGCCGCTCATGACCGCGGCTGCCCGGTCGTGCCACGCCTGCGGGGAGGCCGGCCGCGAGACGGCACAGGCGGCCACCAGCCGTTCGACTCGCTCTGGTGCGTGGCCCGCCAGCCACAGCCCGACCATTGCCCCGAGGGACAGGCCGACAATCGAAGCACGTTCCACCGACAGTCGGTCCAGGACGCGGAGCACGTCGGCGCCCAGCTCGCTCAGCTCGTACGGGCCACGGGGAACCGGCGAGTCACCGTGGCCGCGCAGATCGAGGCGGATGACGCGCCAGGCTGCGGCCAGGCTGGCGATTTGGGGATCCCACATCCGGTTCGACATCCCGATCGCGTGGGCGACCACGACCACCGGTCGGTCGGGCGGACCCTCCACGACGTAGTGCAGATCGACTCCCTCGGTCACCGCCGACCTCGCTGGTGGGCATCGACGGCCGCCGCGGTCAGGGTGACCGCATCGCCCACGTAGGTGGCCGGGTCGAGCAGGGCTTCGAAGGAGACCTGGTCGAGGCCCGTCCGCCCGGCATCCACGGCGACCAGGGCCGCGGCGAAGCCCTGGCTCGCGGTAGTGAGCTCGGCGGCCCGCGCAACGAACTCCAACGCGGCGCTTCTGCCAAGCAGCGGAGTGACGACGTCGACGATGCGCTGGGACAGCATCAGACCGCCATCGGCCGCCAGATTCGCCGCGATTGCCTCGGGCCGGATCACGAGTGAATCGAGACAGTCGCGCAGCCAGCTGCTGGCCGAACCGGTCGCCACGAGGAGGTCCCTCAGCGGCAGCCACTCCGCGTGCCAGGCACCCGCGGCCCGTTCGTGCTCATGGGCCATCGACCCGAGCAAGGTGGCGACAAGACCCGGCGCTCGCTGCGCACTCGCGATCGCGGAAACGGCGGCGATCGGGTTGCGCTTCTGGGGCATGGCCGAGGACCCACCTCGGTCCGCCCGACCATCGCCGACCTCGGCAACCTCGGACTGCGACAGCAGGACGACATCTGAGGCGACCTTGGCGACGATCCCGGCGGCAACGCCCAGGGCGCTCGCCAGCTCACCGATCCTGGAGCGCTCCGTGTGCCAGGGCAGCTCCGGGCTGGACAGCTGCAGCTGCGCCGCGAGCTGGTCGGCGATGAGGCGGCCGTTGCCCTCGAACGCCGCACGCGTTCCCGTCGCCCCGCCGAGCTGCACCGCCAGGCGGTGATCTCGAACCTCGGTCAGCATCACGATCGCCCGATCGAGACCGACCAGCCAGCCGGCGGCTTTGAGGCCGAACGTCGTCGGCGCGGCACGCTGCAGGAGCGTCCTGCCCGAGATCACGGTCGTTCGGTGGCGAGTTGCCAATCGCGCGGCCGCATCGCCCGCCGCGCTGAGGTCGTCGACAATTGCCGTCAGGGCCCGCGCCGCGATCGCCATGGCCGCGCTGTCCATGATGTCCTGGCTCGTGGCCCCGCGGTGGACCGAGGCCGCTGCCTCGTCGCCGACCGCGTCGCGGAGCATGCCGACCAAGGCGACCACCGGCGTGCCGGTGGCAGCGGCTTCGGCTCCGAGGCGTTGGATGTCAGGCGCCAACCGCCCGGCGGCTTGCTCGATCGCCTGGGCGTGCGCCGGCGGAATGAGGCCGGCAATCGCCGACGCTCGGCCGAGTGCCACCTCGACGTCGATCAGGGTGGCTACCCAGGCCGCATCGCCGGTGATCTCGCTGACCCGGCCCCGCTCGAGCACCTCGGAGAACAGGCCCCGACGCTCAGAGCTCAAAGAATGCCGTCTCATCATCCCCTTGCAGGCGAACATCGAAACGGTAGCCATCCGCGGCGGGCCGTGCCATCAGGGTCGCACGGGCGCGGGCGGGCAGTGCGTTCAACAGGGCATCGCGCTCGTTCTCCGGATGATCTGGAAAGTAGATCCGGGTGACCAGCGGCTTCAACAGTCCGCGGGCAAAGACGGCGACGCTGATGTAGGGCGCGGACGGCCCATCGGCCGCGGCCACGGGACCCGGGCGCAGGGTCAGGATCTCGAAGTGGCCGCTCGGATCGGTCGCCGACCGTCCGAAGCCACGAAACTGGCCGGACTCCGCCACATCGACCGATGCGAACCTGCCGTCGGGGCCGGCCTGCCACGTCTCGACCAGGGCATCAGGCACTGGCCCACCTGCGCCGTCCAGGACCTGACCCCGAATCCAGACAGCCCCGGGCGTTCCGACGGGTACGACCAGCGGTCCGTCTGGCCACGGCAGCGCCATTCCAAAGTACGGGCCGACGGTTTGCGAGGGCGTACGGAAGCGGTACGACCGGCTGATCTCTGAACCTCCTGGATCCCGGAACGGCCCCCAAACGGTAGCCGGATCGGCACCTGCCCACAATGATGGCGTCCACTGAGTGGACGCATGCCTTGCAATGGCCAGAGGCCTTCCATAGGGTCGTCTGACCATCGCCGATGGGCCGGATGGCACGTGTACGGGTGAATTACACGACCCGCGGGCTGCGCCGCTCGAGCTAGGTCGAGCCGCAGGATGGCCCGGGTCGTGTCGCCCGGAGAGGTGCGCGAGGAGGAGAAAGCTTCGATGGCCGATCTCGACCGACAAGCGGGTCCGGTTCTTTCGCGGAGGCGGGTGATCCAGGCCGCCGTGGTTGGCGGACTCGCGGCAGGCCTCGGTTCCTTGCTGGCTGCCTGTGGCATCAAGACGGGGGCGACCACGGCGCCGAGCGTCGCCCCATCGACTGCCAGCCCGGCAGCTGGCTCGAGTGTCGCGCCGAGCGTGCAGCCGTCTGCGGCGGCGATCCCGTTCAAGATCGGCTTCGTGAGCCCGCAGACCGGCCCGGCCGCGGGGTTCGGCGAGCCTGACCCGTACACGATCGGGCTGGTCCAGGCGAAGCTTGCTGCCGGCTTTGCCGCCGCGGGTAAGAACTACGCCGTCACGATCATCCAGAAGGACAGCCAATCCGATCCGGCCAAGGCGGCCCAGGTTGCCAACGACCTCATCAACTCCGACGGCATCGATCTGATGCTGGCAACGTCCACTCCCGAGAACAACAATCCGGTCGCGGATGCCTGCGAAGCGGCGGGCGTGCCCTGCATCTCCACGGTCGAGCCCTGGGAAGCCTTCTACTTCGCGCGTCAGAAGGATGCGACCAAGCCCGTGCCGTTCAAGTTCACCTACCACTTCAGCTTCGGGGTGGCCCAATTCGCCACGACCTACCAGTCGATGTGGGGCGGGCCGGTCACCACGAACAAGAAGGTCGGGGTGATGTGGCCGAACGACGCCGACGGCAACGCCATTCGGAGTGCGCTCGGCCCGGCGCTGACGAAGGCCGGCTACACGATCGTGGACCCGGGCGCCTACGAAGACGGGACCAATGACTATTCGGCCCAGATCGCGAAGTTCAAGGCCGAGAACTGCGAGATCTTCAACACGTTCCCGATCCCGCCCGACTTTGCGACCTTCTGGAAGCAGGCAGCCGCCCAGGGCTACGTGCCGAAGATCGCCCAGATCGCCAAGACCGGTCTCTTCCCGTCGCAGATCGAGGATCTCGGCGATCTCGGGCCAGGCCTTGCCAGCGCTGCCTACTGGACCCCAACGTTCCCGTATTCCTCGAGCCTGACGGGAATCTCGTCGGCCGAGCTCGGCAGCGGGTACACCACGGCAACCGGCAAGCAGTGGAACCAGGACCTTGGCACGACCATGGCCCTGTTCGACTGCGCAACGAGCGCAATGGCGGGGGCCACCGACCCCAAGGACAAGGTCGCCCTCGCCGCCGCGATCGGCAAGTTGAACATCACGACGCCGGTCGGCAAGGTGGACTTCACGTCGGGTCCCGTCCCCAACGTTGCGGTCTCGCCGATCATCGGCGGCCAGTGGGTCGCGACCCCGTCGGGACCGTTCAAGGTCGATTTCGTCATCGTCGAGCATGCCACCGACCCGAACGTGCCGATCGCAGGTGCCCTGACCCAGTATCGGTAGCCGCAGCAGGAACCGTTGAACGCAACGTCAACGTTGAACGAGGAGCCCATCCTCGCGGGCCGCACAATCGAGAAGCGGTACGGGCGGCTCCTCGTTCTTGATTCCGTCGAGTTCAGCGTGGGTCCCGGCAGCGCGGTCGGGATCGTCGGGCCCAATGGGGCTGGCAAGACCACCCTTCTGGACGTCCTCGCCGGCGCTCAGCCGCCAACGTCGGGAGCGGTCTTCTTCCGCGGTCGGGATATCACGGCGACGGGCGCCGCGGATCGCAGCCGGAGCGGCATCGGCCGGACCCACCAGGTGCCGCGCCCATTCGGGGCAATGACCGTGTTCGAGAATGTCTACGTGGGAGCGACTGCCGGGGGCGGGTTGCGTGGCTCGGCTGCCTATGAGCGGGCGATCTCGGTGCTCGACCTGTGCGGGCTCCTGAGCCTGGCCAACCGGCGGGCGTCGTCCCTGGGCCTGCTCCACCGCAAGCGACTCGAACTGGCCCGGGCACTGGCCGCGGGCCCCGAGGTGCTGCTCCTGGACGAAATCGGCGGGGGCCTCACCGATGCCGAAGCGGACGAGCTGCTGCTCACCATCAAGCGCCTTCGCAAGCAAGGGATTGCGATCGTCTGGATCGAGCACATCGTCCATGTCCTCGTTCAGGCCGTCGATCGTCTCGTGTGCATGGATGCCGGTCGGGTGATCGCGGACGGCCTCCCCGAAGAGGTCCTCCGCGACGCCAAGGTCATCGACGCGTACCTGGGCAGGCGAGAATGAGCCTGCTCCAGATCGAGGAGCTCGATGTTCGCTACGGCGCACTGATCGCCGTGAGGAGCGTCTCGCTGGCCATCGACGAGGGCACGACGGTCGCCCTGGTGGGCGCCAACGGGGCCGGCAAGACCACCCTCCTGCGGGCAATCGCCGGCGCCCACCGGCCGTCGTCGGGCACGGTCCGCTTTGACGGGGCAGACGTGACGAACGTTGCAGCCCATCGACGGGTGCAACTCGGGATCGCCCTGGTCCCCGAGGGTCGCCACCTCTTCCCCGGCCTGACCGTCGAGGAGAATTTGCGAGCTGCGGCAGGCAAGGGCCGCGCCGGTTCATGGAACCTGGACACCGTCATGGACGCCTTTCCGATCCTCCGGCCGATCGCCCGACGGCGGGCCTCGGCGTTGTCCGGCGGCGAGCAGCAGGCGACGGCCATCGGACGGGCCCTGATGTCCAACCCGCGACTCCTGCTCCTCGATGAGGTGTCCCTCGGCCTCGCCCCCCAGGCCGTCGACGCGGTCTACCAGTCGCTGACGGCGCTGATGGCCTCCGGTGCGGCGACCGTCGTGCTCGTCGAGCAGGACCTCCGGCGAGCGATGTCCGCGTCGAGCCGCGTGATCTGCATGCTCGAAGGCAAGCTGATCCTCGACGGTCCGTCGACAGGCCTCAGCCGCGACGACATCACCGACGCCTACTTCGGGCTGCGGCGCCAGGCAAGCGCAGTCTCGTGATCTGGGTCAACGCACTCGTGGCCGGGGTGCTGCTCGGCGGCCTGTACGCACTGTTCGCGTGCGGCCTGTCCCTGATGTACGGCGTGATGGGCATCATCAACCTTGCCCATGGCGATCTCGCCGTCCTCGGCGCCTACCTCGTCTTCGTCCTGTCATCCGCGCTCGGTATCCCACCATTCGTGGCGCTGCCGGGCGCAGTGATCCTGATGGGCGGCCTGGGCTACATCCTCCAGAGGACGATGCTCGAGCGCAGCCTGAAGGCAGGTCCCCTCGTACCGTTGCTCACCACCTTCGGCCTGGCGATCGTGATCCAGAATCTGCTCCTGCAGATCTTCACCTCCGATTCGAGGTCCCTGGACGCCGGCGCGCTGACCACGGCGAGCATCCAGATCACGGAGATCACGATCCCCCTGCTCGGCATCGTGATCTTCCTGGTCGCCATCTGCCTGCTCGGAGGCCTCCAGCTGTTCCTTGCGCGGACGAGCCTGGGTCGCTCGATGCAGGCCACAGCCCAAGACTCGGACACGGCCGAGCTGATCGGGATCGACTCGAAGCAGATGTACGCACTGGCAACGGCGATTGCCGTTGGAACCGTCACCATCGCCGGAACCTTTTTCGCGATGCGCTCAAGCTTTGGGCCGCTGTCGGGCCCGAGCCAGCTCATCTTTGCCTTCGAGACGGTCGTCATCGGCGGCATCGGATCCCTGTGGGGGACCTTGGTGGGCGGGATCGTCCTTGGGGTTGCCCAAACGGTTGGTGCCCAGATCAATCCCCAGTCGTCGATCCTGGCCGGGAACCTGGTCTTCCTCACGGTCCTCATCGTCCGCAACAGCCGGGCGTTCGGCCGGGCAGGTCGCTGATGGCGCTCGCCGGGGTGCGCGTCGAACGGTGGACCCGGGGGTCGGTGCTCAGATCGGGCATCATCGCCCTCGCGATCGCCGGTCTCTTCGCCGTTCCAACGCTGTTCGAGCCGGACATCACCCAGCGCCTGACCGGCCTCTGGATCCTCGTCCTCATGGGCGCGATGTGGAACGCCCTGGCCGGCTACGGCGGCCTCGTATCGGTCGGGCAACAGGCGTTCATCGGCGTTGGCGCATACGCCACGATCTACTTGACCCACGCGGGAATCGAGGGCTACACGGCGATGGCCCTGGCGATCGGCGTGACCGCGGTCCTCGCCCTGGCAACCTCGTTCCTGGTGCTTCGCCTGCGGGGTGGGGAGTTCGCGATCGCCATGTGGGTGGTCGCCGAGGTCTTTCGGCAGGTCGTCTCGTTCGACTCGTCGGTCGGCGGTGGGACCGGCATCTCCCTGACCGCGTTGAACGTCTACGGACCGGACTACAGCCGCGCGTTCACGTACTGGTGGGCGCTGGCCGCGATGACCATCGGTCTCGTCGTCCTGTTCCTGCTGCTACGGAGTCGGTCCGGTGCCGCGCTCCAGGCCATCCGTGATGACCAGACAGCCGCGGCCTCACTTGGCGTGCGGGTCCAGACGAACAAGCGGATCGTCTTCGTCCTGACGAGCACCGGCTGCGGAGCGGCTGGCGCCGCCATTCTCGCCAACCAGCTGTTCATCCAGCCGAACTCCATCTTCTCGGTGCAATGGACCGCGATGATGATCTTCATGGTCATCGTCGGCGGACTCGGGACGTTCGAGGGACCGGTCCTCGGCGCGGCAATCCTGTTTGCCCTGCAGACCCAGTTCGGCGATGGCGGGGTCTGGTACTTCGTGGGCCTTGGGACGTCGGCAATGCTCTTCGCCCTCTTCCTGCCGCGGGGGATCTGGGGCACCATCGCCGACCGCTTCGATCTCAAGCTGGCGCCGATCGGCTACTGGGTTCGGGGTAGTGCGCTACCTCAAGCAGCCAGCCCGGTGCCCGATGCAAACGACGAAGGCCGCGAGCGCTCTGATGAGGTCATGAAATGACCATCAGTGCCGCCGTGGTCGAAGGGAAAGGGGCCCCGTTCGCCGTGGTGCCCGTCGAACTCGGAGACCTTCGACCCGATGAGATCCTGGTCAAGGTGCAAGCCGCCGGTGTCTGCCACACCGACATCGTGGTTCGCGACCAGTGGTACCCGGTGCCGCTGCCCGGTGTGCTCGGTCACGAAGGCGCAGGCATCGTCGAGCAGGTTGGCAGCGCGGTAGCTGGAATTGCACCGGGCGATCGAGTCAGCCTGAGCTTCAATTCCTGCGGCATCTGTCGCTACTGTCTGACCGGCAAGCCTTCCTATTGCGCCGACTTCTTCGGACGGAACTTTGGCTCGAGCCGTCCCGACGGGACCAGTCCACTCAGCCGCGCCAGTGGCGTCGTCCATGGCAACTTCTTCGGGCAGTCGAGCTTCGCGACCTCCGCCATCGCAAACATCAGGAGTGTCGTCAAGCTGACCGAGGAGATCCCGTTCGAGGTCGTCGCCCCATTCGGCTGTGGAATCCAGACCGGGGCAGGCTCCGTCCTGAACGCACTTCGTCCACCAGCGGGCAGTTCGATCGCGATCTTCGGTGCTGGTTCCGTGGGCCTGGCTGCGATCATGGCCGCGGCACTGTCGGGCTGCACCACGATCGTCGCTGTCGACCTGGTGGACTCGCGGCTTGAACTGGCTCGTGAGCTCGGGTCGACCCACTCGGTCGACGCGAAGCACGAGGACGCCGTGGCCCGGATCCGGGAGATCACGGCCGGTGGGGCTGACTTCAGCCTCGAGGTCACCGCATCGCCGAAGGTGCTTCGCCAGGCGGTTGAGTGCCTGGCCCCGACCGGCCAATGCGGTCTGATCGGGGCGGCGGCATTTGGGACGGATGTCGCCCTGGATATGAACAGCATCCTGATCCCGGGCCGGACCGTGAGGGGCCTCGTCGAAGGCGACAGCATCCCCCAATTGTTCATCCCGCGGCTCGTCGAGCTCTGGAAGCAGGGCAAGTTTCCCGTGGATCGGATCATTGCCCTGTATGACTTCGATGCGATCGATCAGGCTGTGCAGGACGCCGAACATGGAAGAGTCATCAAACCCGTCCTGCGCATGGCGTAGGCAAAGCGAGAGGAGCAGGTCATGACCACGCTGACCCCAGCAGCCGAATCCACCCATCGCCAGATGTTCATCGGCGGATCCTGGGTGGAGGCCGCTTCCGGTGCGACCTTCAACAATATGAATCCATACACAGGAGCGACCATCGGCACGGTCGCCGCCGGCGAGCGAGTCGACGCGCACCGAGCAGTCGCTGCAGCGGCCGAGGCATTCCCGGCGTGGGCTCGCACCGCGCCGGCTGTGCGCCAGCGCATCTTCCTCGACGCAGCCGCGATCCTCGAGCGACGTCGGGACGAGGTCGTGGCTCTCCTGGCGCACGAAACCGGCTGCACCTTCGGCTTCGCGATGTTCCAAATGGGATTCGTGCCCGGCCTCTTCCGCCAGGCCGCGGGGCTCGCCTATGCGCCGCTGGGCCAGGTCCTGCCGTCGGATAACCCAGGCACGTTCGCCATGGGGATCCGCCGTCCAGTTGGGGTCGTTGCCGCGATCGCTCCGTGGAATGCCGCTCTGATCCTGTCGGCCCGCTCGATCGCGGCACCGCTCGTCGCCGGGAACACCGTCGTCCTGAAGCCATCCCAGGATTCGCCATTCGTGGGTGGCCTCCTGTGGGCGGAGATCTTTGCCGAGGCCGGCCTGCCGGACGGCGTCTTGAACGTCGTCACCCATGCGCATGGCTTTGGAACGGTGATCGGGGATGAATTCGCCGAGAATCCCAACGTTCGCCGGATCAACTTCACCGGTTCGAGCAGCACCGGTCGTCGAATCGCCGAGGCGGCCGGGCGCAACCTTAAGCGGGTTGTCCTCGAACTCGGCGGGCAAAACCCGCTCGTCGTGCTTGCCGACGCCGACATGGAGTACGCAATCAACGCCGCTGCGTTCGGGGCATACCTGCACCAGGGGCAGATCTGCATGTCCACGCGTCGAATCATCGTGGAGGCCCCGATCGCCGACGAGTTCACCGCGCGCCTTGCCGCGAAGGTCTCGGGCCTGAAGATGGGCGATCCGGCCGAAATGGACACCATCATCGGCCCCCTGATCAATCAGGAAGCCCTTGATGCCGTCGCATCCAGGGTGCAGGCTGCGGTCAAATCGGGCGCGCGGATCCTCGCCGGCGGGACGTCGGACGGCCTCGTCTACGCGGCGACCCTGCTGGCGGATGTCCCGGATTCGAGCGACCTGGCGCGTCACGAGACCTTTGGCCCGGTTGCCGTGCTCGACGTCGTGGCCAACATCGATGAGGCGGTCGCACGGGCAAACGCAACGGCCTACGGGCTATCCGCCGGGGTGATCACGAGCGATCCGGACAGGGGCCTGGCGATCGCCGACCGAATCGAAGCAGGCATCATCCACGTCAATGACCAGACCGTCGGCGACGAGCCGCAGATGCCGTTCGGTGGCGTCAAGGACAGCGGCTGGGGTCGGTTCGGTGGCGCGGCCGCGCTCGACGAGTTCACCGAGCTCAAGTGGATCACCGTCCAGAGCGGCAGTCACCCATTCCCCTTCTAGGCAGTCCTCAGGCTTCCTGACGCTCTTCCACGACCATCAGCGCATCGAGGGCGATCGCGCCCTGGCCGTGCGGGTAGACGACCACCGGGTTCAGGTCGATCTCGCGGATCGACGGCTCGGCGCGGAGGATCGCGGCCACCCGGGCGACGATCCGGGCCACGGCCTCGACGTCCGACGGCGGCGCCCCGCGGAAGCCGCGCAGCAGTGCAGCCTGCTTGAGCAGGAGCACTTCGCGGGCGATGTCCGCAACCGTCAGATCGGGCGGCAACACCCGGACGTCCTCGAGCACCTCGGCCTGGACGCCCCCGAACCCAGCCAGGAGGACCGTGCCCCAATCCGGATCGTTGCGCCCGCCCA
>Ga0265320_10001743_pt1 | contig 15429 bp, 12 predicted proteins | sample 4827metaG_FD_202087 | JGI IMG/M metagenome (GOLD analysis project Ga0265320, IMG submission 202087) | Rhizosphere microbial communities from Carex aquatilis grown in University of Washington, Seatle, WA, United States - 4-8-27 metaG | ecosystem: Host-associated > Plants > Roots > Rhizosphere >...
TCTCGTGGAAAAGGACGCGGTGCTCAAGGGCACGACCAATCAGGACGATTACCCGCAAATCTTCACCCGCTGGGAAGGCGTCGAGCGGAAATGGACCTGCGCGTTCCTCAACTTCGATCGGATGACCAATGTGTTCGTGACCGGCGAAGGCACAATTGATGGCTCCGGCGATTTATGGATGCAGCGCGGCGGCTTCGGCCGGCGCGGTCGGCGCGGAGGAACCAATTCAATCCCGGCGCTGACCAATTCCGTCTCGTTGGCAAACAGTTACACAAATGCGTCCGGCACGAATGGCTTTCCGCGCCGGGGCCGGCCGCGGTTGATTTGTTTCAGCAATTGCCGCAACGTCCGCATCACCAATCTGCACTTGCATCAGCAGGCCGTCTGGTGCCTGCACTTGTTGTATTGCCGGAACGTGGTCGCGGACAACCTCGACATCCGCGCCTTCCAATATATCCCCAGCTCCGACGGCATTGACGTTGACTCCAGCCGCGACGTGAAGATTTCGCGCTGCGACATCTCCTGCTTCGACGACGACATCGCCATCAAATCCGGCAAGGATGCGGACGGGTTGCGGGTGAACCGGCCGTCGGAGTACATCACTATCAGCGATTGCACGATCGGCGCGGGCGGCGGGATTGCGATGGGGTCGGAGGTGAGCGGGTCCGTCCGCCATGTGCTGGTGCAGCGATGCAAATTCAGCGGCACCGGCAGCGCGGCGCGCATCAAGTCGCAACCCAGCCGCGGCGGCGTGATCGAGGACATTACTTGGCGGGACATCCAACTCGACAACGCGCGCCAGGCGTTCGATTTCAACCTGGAATGGCGCATGGTGCCGCCGATTTCGCCGCCAGCCAAGGTGTTGACCGTGGCGCGGAACATCCGGCTCATTAATTTTTCCGGCACCGTGCAGTCCGGCGGCGTCATTCATGGTTTGAAAGGCAGCCCGATTCTGGGCGTGCAATTCAAGAACTGCAACGTGACCGCGCAGCGCGGCCTGATCCTCGGAAATGTCCAAGCCCCGGACCTTTCCGGCCTCCACCTCAAGGTCGCGAATGGCGAGCCAATCATCCACGGCGACGTTGCGGAGCAAGTGGAGAACGGCCCAAACCCAACTCCGAATTAAACCCGGAAGCGCGCCCGGCTTGACCGCAGTTTTCAGCGTATCAGGGGACCGCCCGATCGCAGGGCGAAAAATTACGCTCGAACAACCAAACGGCAGGTGATAAGAAATGGAAGACGTTTACGAGCAAACCGCGCATCGCATTTCTTGGCTGGGCATCATGGGCGGCGGCATTACCCGGCGCATTTTGAAAAATGGATTTCCGCTGGCGGTCTTCAACCGCAACGCGGCAGACTTGGAAGTCGGCCGTATTGCGGATTTCTAATCTGCCGATTGGCCACGGTTGGTGCGACCTACCGGCTTGGAAACCGGCGACACATCAGGTTTGGAAACCTGCGCGACAGACTTTTTCAGAGACCTCAACCTGTGAAAAACAGAATCGCCATTGCCTTGCTCGGAATTTTTTCCGCCGCGAAGGTTTTCGCGGCGGACTCAAATGCTCCGGCGCTTTGTCTCGACCCGGCGCAGCACATCGAGGCGCGCATTGACGATCTGATCGCGCATCTCGACCTTCGCGAGAAAGGCGAGATGCTTTCCACCACCGCCCCGGCGATTGACCGGCTCCGTATTCCTGTTTTTAACGGCTGGAATCAATGTCTCCGCGGCGTTCAATGGTCCGAGCCGACCACGCTTTTTCCCTGTCCCATCGGCCTGGCCGCGTCTTGGGACACCCGACCGAGTGCATCGCTAACCGCAGAGCAGGCCAAGGCAGCGGCCATGCGATTGGCCAACGACCAAGCTTTCTCGCTTTATCATTGCCGACCTTTCCACGACGGCCAGCCAGCACAGTTTGTAGCCGGTCATTGGCTTTGGGTAGAGCAGCAGGGATTCGGACATAGTGATATTCAAGCCACCGTCGAGCTTGCGCTTGAATTTCTAAGCAAAGTGCGTGTCACAAAGTTCCACACGGTTGTCACGAAGTGGTTGGCCTTTGCCGGTCTCCTCGAAGAGTTTTGTGGCGGCTTGATCAGCAGCGGGAATTAAACTCACTAAAAGATTGTCTCAGGGAGCGGGAACTACCTCGCAACCATAAGCTTTGGCGAGGGCGCTCTCTGGAGGTCCGCTTTCGCATACTTCTCCCGCTCGGGAGCGACCCGCCAGATCGTCCCATTGCCGTCCTCGGTTACCAGCAACGCACCGTCGTGAGCCACCGTTACTCCCACCGGCCTTCCCCAGACGCTTTGGCCGTCGACAACAAAGCCGGTCAGGAAATCGTCATACTGTCCCGTGGCCACGCCGTGATTCAGTAATACGCGGATAACTTTGTAACCCGTGCGAACGCTGCGGTTCCACGAGCCATGCAGTGCCACAAATGCGTCGCCGCGATAATCCGCCGGGAATACCGCCGTTCCAGAGGTCGCCGTGTAGAAGGTCATTTGCAGCGAGGCTGAATGCGCTTGTTCGATGACATCGGGCACGATGGCTTTGCCGATCAGATCCGGGCGCTCGCCGGCATGCCTCGGGTCCTCGTGGTTCCCAATGTAAAACCATGGCCACCCGTAGTAACCCCCTTCTTTTACGCGAGTCACGTAGTCCGGCACCAAATTGTCCCCCAGCCCGTCCCGCTCATTCGTGGACACCCACAAGTCCCCGGTTTCCGGGTTCACTGCCAGGCCCACACCATTGCGCACACCCGTCGCGTAAGTGTGCAAAGGCTGATGTCCCTCCGGGTCTGTCACCAGGATGTCGGCACGGTGCGTCTCCGGCCCCCACGAGGCCCCCAGACCGTTCTCCGCCTCCCAGGTTTTGATTTCCTCCGGAGTCTTCTTGCCCATTTGCTCGGCCACGTTCGAGGCAGACCCCACCGAAATGAACATTCGTTTGCCGTCCCGCGAAAACACCACATCCCGCGTGGAATGGCCGCCGGTGCTGTCGGTCAGCTTCGGCACGATGATCTCAGGCCCGGCGCTGGCCTTGAGATCTCCGCTCTGGTAGGGAAATCGTACTACCGAATTGTTGTTCGCCACATAAATCCACTGCGGTTTGTCGCCGGGCGGATAAAACGAGATGCCAAACGGACCGGAAAGGCCTTCCGTGAAAATCTGATTCTCCGTTGGCGCTTCGGCCCCATCCGCCGAGCGGATCACTCGAATCCGGTTGCGCCCCGTCTCGGCGATGAAAATGTCCCCGTTCGGCGCTGTGCGCAGGAGCCGAGGGTTGTTCAGGCCTTTCACAAATAACTTCACGGCGAACCCTGGCGGCACGGCCAAGGTCGCATTCGTCGGGGACGCTACCACTTGCGGGCCGTTGCCGGCGGACTTCGTGTCAAACGGTTGCGGCAAATCGGCCGTCTGGAAATGATGCTGAGCTCCCGGCGCCTCGCGCTGCCAGTCGTTCGGGTCAGTTCCACCAGCCGTTTCGGGCAGAATATCGTACTTCGGTGTAACACCGTCAGGAATTTTCAGCGTTGCGAGGTAAGCGATTACATCCGCGCGATTGCCCGAGTCTGCAACGGGGATTGGCATCGTTGTACCTGGCACCACTACCATCGGGTTTGCCAGAAAACGATACAACGTGGCCAAATCCCATTTGAAACCCGACTGGCGGATCGCTTTGGTGTAACTGAAATTTGGCAGCGACCCCGCTGGCCGGCCGACGACGCCAACTAGGCTTGGCCCTTGTTTCATGAGTACCAAGCCATCCGGCCCCAGCACGGGCGAATGACAAACGGAGCAATTGACCTGGAAAAAGGCTTTACCCCGATCGGCATCGCCCCGGGGCATTTCCTGGGCGCTGACGCTTACTGATGCTACTGCAGCGACCAACAGCACGCTCGTCAGGGCCGCTCCTTGCAACAATCTTTGAGATGATGGGATTCGCATAATTACACTTCTTGCTCTGAACAAGTTAAAATATGACTAAGCGAAGATTAGCCCAAGGTGCGGATATGGCAAGCCGTCACGACCGTCATGGCGGCACTCGCGGTTTGGGTAGAACTCCTGTCGTTGAACAATTCGCTGTGCCAACTCATTGACCAATAACCCCAGAGCGGACATCTGCCGGCGAGCACGGGCGAAGTTTACGTTTGCATCCGCGCCGAGGATGTCATTTTAGTCAAAGGCAGTGACAATCCAAGCAGCACGCGCAATCATCTGTCTGCCATCGTCCAGTCCGTGACCCGCGAAGGTCCGCTCATGCATGTTGAACTAGATTGTGGTTTTACACTCACAGAGTTGTTGACCAAACAGGCTTGCGAAGAACTGACGGTGATACCCGGTGACCACGTTATTGCTCTCGTGAAGGCTCCGCATGTTCACCTGATTCCTCGTTGAACGGCGACTCAACCTGGCAAGTGCGAGACATATATCAAATCAGGGCCGCACCATTCGCTTCTCCGGCGTTCACGGGAATAGCTGTTTTCACGATGCTGTGAACACAGCCTATAACGTGAACATGCTCAGGCACCCTTGCCGTTTCAAATGTGAAAACAACGTTGAAGATAAAAACCAAAGTGCTTGCTGTAAAATGCGCAGCAAGCAAGGACCGCTACCACCGCGGGTCTTTCCAATTTCCTGCCGCAAACACCGCTCCTATTCAAGTCTTTGATGGACAAGGCTTTTAAGGAATAAATGTCATTTGATTTTCCCAAGAGGTGGGTGATATTAGATATACATATACATTGGTTTATGGGTTCTTTGTTCCAGATTGTATACACGAGCGTTGCTAGTGAATCGTTCAGCATGGCCGATTTGAAGGAATTGCTTAAGGGCAGCGTCCACCGAAATACGCAGGCGGGCATCACAGGGTTGTTGCTCTACTATGACGGGACTTTCATGCAGACGCTGGAGGGTGAGGAGTCGGTGGTGATCGCGCTTTTCGCAAAGATGAGTCGTGACCGGCGTCATCATCATGTCATTCCCCTGATACATGCGCCGATTAACCGGCGGGACTTTTCCGAGTCGGCAATGGCGTTCCAAGATTTAGATGCACCAGAACTCCGGAAGCTTCCCGGCTACAGCGATTTTTTGAACACGCCTCTGAACGGAGATTTGCTTGAGCCCGACATCCAGCCAGTGCTTCAGTTGCCCGGATGTATGCCAGGCGGTCGCCGTTCCTGAGTTCCAGCGCCATCTGGTCGCCGTTGGCTATTTTCTTGCAGGCAGTTCAATGCGATGGGCAAGGCTCTAACGCCGATATGCTGAATGGCCGCAGCAGCCTTTTTCTGCCTCTCACGAATTTCAAGAATTGATGGCTCATTTGTCTGATATTCACCAGGCAGGTCTGGAAAACCCATGTCCATCGCCCAGGCCGAAAGTAGCCGGCCTTCATAACGCGGCTCAAATGGATGAAAAATGGCGCAGACAAGCCAAAGTAGAATTCCCAACGGGATGAGAACCCACCATTTCCGAATTGTCGTAGGCGCCTTCATTTCTCACCCGCACTGGTAACGGTCTGGTCTGTCAGCAACCTGCTTGAATCTGAATTCAGAACCGGGGCAAAAAATCACCACCACTATGGCGAAGGTTTTCATGGCTCAAAAATAATTCCCATGAACAAAATCGTTCCTGTTTGTTCATCCGCAATCAGGAATAGAAACGGACGATCCACAATCATTTTGAACGGCGGAGGTGGCATCGGTTCCGGCCCTGATGACACTGGTAAGGCAATTCCTGTGACAGCCGCCGCTTCGGTGCCTTCTTCACCGACTTCCACAAACGTTCGTTGCTGAACCGCTGAGATGTAGAGGGGGCGGCTGGATATTCCTGAGAAATCCGCATTTCCAAACGGGTCAAACGCCGCGTTCATCCCCAGCGCCTTCAGCGGTTTCTCCAGCTTCACACTGTACTCCTGCTTGAACTTTGGCAAAACAACGGTTCCTTCCCGGTCCTCAAATCCCGGGCGGGTAACCCGCTCCCATTTGTCCCCGGTCATGATGGCCACGAGCTTTTCGGGGCTGGAGCCGGGATCAGGCAGAAATACATACATCGCCAGGTTCCATCCTTCATACGGCAGTCGTACGGCCTGATAGCCCGTCCCCTGTCGGTAGGGAAATTTGCGGCTCTTCTCCATCATCGGAACCTGCTTTTGGTCACCACTCCGCAGATGGAATATCCGGGCTTTCGTATTTCCACGGTCAAATGGATCTTCCCATTTCCCTTTGAAATAAACCGCATTGGCCAGAAATAGTTTTGGTGGTGGAGACATTATCCCGTCCGCAATATGGGTGATTTTCCCACGCGTCTTTTCACTAGCCCACGAGTTTATGATGTCAATCGAGTGGGAGTTGGTGAAGTCGAGCGGGTCAACGGTTGCTCCGAAGAATTGTTGATTGCATGAGATGAAATCCGGTTTGGCGGGGATTCCTTTTTGATACCAGATGGCGTCGGCAATCGTGAGGATATTGTTGGTGTTCGAGTTGTTCAGGGACTGGTCAATATCCCGGCTGGCCGTATTCACGATGGTTTGCGACAGAGAAGTTGTGCCCAAAACCTGTTGCATCTCAACCTTGGTCTGGCCGCCAGCCCCGTTGCCGGCCATTTGCAGCACCGTGGAAACCCCGAACGGTGAGATGAACAGGTTTTCACCCGGTTGGTCCTTGGCGAGCTGCTTCAACAATTTGAAGGCAAAGAAGCCCTTGCCATTTGTCAGGACACCGGCCATGAACTCGGCCGGGTGGTAGCACTTGAGCCAGGCGGCCTGATACGCCTCGACTCCGTAGGCGGTGGAGTGCGCCTTGCAAAAGGCGTAACCGGCGAATCCGGTGACGAGCTGCCAGACTTCCCCGGTCTTTTCGGGTGGACGACCGCGTGAATTGGCAGAGGCGACGAACTCCCTGCGGATCTCCTCGATGGTGTCGCGTTTGTATTTGTTGAGGGCGCGGCGGAGAACATCGGCCCTTCCGGGCGGCAGTCCGGCGTAGCCCCCGACGACCACAAGACAGTCTTCAAACGCCGCCAATACCTGGCCAAGGTCAACCAGAACGCGATGGGCAGCTTCGATCTGGCGGGGGCTGTAATCGTCCCGTTGGCGCGGCTCGGGATTCACAGCAAACCTCGCGCCTTCCAGGCACGCTTGAGATTTTGTTCCAGCAACGCTTCGGCGGCCTCTTCGCCTCGTCCGCCGCAATGAAACAAATCCACGTAGGTCTGCACCGGGTTGGTGCAGGACAATCGCTGCTCTCCCATGGTGCCGCCTTCCTGTAGGTAACCGCATTGCTTGGCGCGCTCCGCCCAAGCATAGCGGTAGGAATGAAGAGAGACACCTGTGATGCCCAAACCCACGCAACGGCGTTTGAATTCCTTTGCCCGGTGCTTTTCCATCCACAAGGCAACCTTCGGGAACAAAAGTCCCTGGGTCGGAAGCGTGCGTAGGATTGCTTCAACCGCCGGACCAAAATGAATAAATGCTGGAGTTCCAGTTTTTCTGCGGGCGTAGGCAATAACGCGGTCAGACCAATCAATATTTTCAGCCGTTAGATTGGCAACATCGGTTTGTGAGCCGCCCAAGTGCCAGCAAAGCTCATATAACGCCCGGAGTTCCGAATTCCTTTCCCGTCCGATAATCATGCGGTGTTCGTCCGCTGTGATCGCCCGCTTGGGCTGGTATTCAATTTTGGGCCAAAGCCGTTTGGGGACGATCGGCCAGGCCAGCCAGTTCATTGAAATGCAAAAGTTGTGCAGTTCGCGCAGAAGAACATTTGTGCTGACGGTGCCTGCCTTGAGACAGGCTAAAAGTTGTTCCGCCTGCGTCTCGACGATGACCAAAGGATGAATCAGATCAAATGCCGCCTGTCTGGAGCCACGTAGCCAGCGATCCTTGGTCGTTCCTCTTTTATGTTCAATGATGGCGTTGAAGGCGTCTCGCCAGGTTCGAGTTGAAACCCCGGAATCGGTTCCCGCCAGATATGCCTTGGCGATCTGGAGATTCAGTTGCGGTTGACGGGCAGATTCATTGCGGGCGTTGAGTAGGGACATGGCCTCGGCGCGGTCCTTGGTGCCCAGGCTCTCCTGTTTGCGGGTTACGGTATCTTCGACATAGAACATGCCGCCGAGCTTGCGGCGGTAGAGGATGAAGCGACTTTTCATAATTTCGGATTTTTTGTCCGAAAGTTATGAGACCGTACGTAGCTTTTGGTGTATCAGCTACACCAGACGGGCTGCGAATCCCGTTATTCCCAGTGGTTGACCAGTATTGGCCCGGTTGCAAACCAGTTGTAACCCGGTAATCATTTCACTGGCACTTTCACTGGCACTGCCTTCCTCTGGTTGCACCATCTTGTTGAAAAACAACAAGTTAGAATTGGTGCCGGTGGTGGGACTCGAACCCACACGACTTTTTACGGTCCCAGGATTTTAAGTCCTGTGCGTCTGCCATTTCGCCACACCGGCGCCTCCGGAAAACGCTAGTCGCGATTTGAAGCGATTGAAAGCGTGAATTTGAAGATGGATTTAACCGCATGGAACGCCAATGACGCAGAGATTTGCTGCTTTGGGAAGAACGGGAAAAGTGGCCGATCATCAATGAGGCCCAGATGGTGGCATAGCACATGGTGACCATTCCTGCTCGGGGAGTGAATACGACTTTAGGGCAGCCCTGCGGTGTCATTCTCAACGCCAAAAAAAACTTGCCCTCTTTCCAAACTCATCCCAAGCTTCACCAACAAGCTCAACTAAACTGAGTTCAAAAGGATTGTTATGGGACGCATTTACAACAACATCGTCGAAACAGTCGGGCACACCCCGCTGGTCAAATTGAACAAGGTCACCGCCGGCCTGCCCGCCACGATTCTCCTGAAGTGCGAATTCTTCAACCCGCTCGGCAGTGTCAAGGACCGCATTGGCCTGGCCATGATCGAGGACGCCGAAAAACGCGGCATCCTCAAAAAAGACACCGTTATCATCGAGCCCACGAGCGGCAACACCGGCATTGCGCTTGCCTTTGTCGCGGCGGCGAAAGGCTACAAGATCATTCTTACCATGCCGGAAACAATGTCGGTGGAACGCCGCACGTTGCTGGCAATGCTCGGGGCGAAGCTGGTTTTAACTCCCGGCGCCGAAGGCATGAAGGGAGCCATTGCCCGGGCGGAGGCCCTGGCCAAGGAAACGCCAAACGCCTGGATTCCACAACAGTTCAACAACCCCGCCAATCCGGAAATTCACAAAAAAACAACCGCCGAGGAAATTTGGGCGGATACCGATGGCAAGGTGGACATCCTGATTGCAGCGGTTGGTACCGGCGGCACCATCACGGGTTGCGTTGAAGTCATCAAGCCGCGCAAAGCATCGTTTCAGGCCATTGCCGTGGAACCGAAGGATTCGCCGGTGATTTCGCAGACGTTGGCTGGCCAGCCGCTCAAACCCGGTCCGCATAAAATCCAAGGCACGGGAGCGGGCTTTGTTCCCCAGAACCTGCATTTGAAGGATGGCAAAGGAACGCCGCAAATTGCTGAATGTGTCCAGGTTGCCAATGATGACGCCTTCGCCATGGCGCGGCGGTTGGCGAAGGAGGAGGGTCTTTTGGTCGGCATTTCCACCGGAGCGAACGTGGTGGCGGCCATCGAAGTGGCCAAGCGGCCTGAAAACAAGGGTAAATTGATTGTGACCATTGCCTGCTCGACTGGCGAACGGTATCTGAGCACACCACTGGCCGCTGAAGCACGGGCGGAAGTGGGCGGATAGGCAAGTGGAGATAGGGCAAAACCGGTCCTTTCACAACTTAATACTGACCACTCCAATGCCGCATTTTCTTTCAAATAAGTGTTGCATCCAGAGGGTTTGCCCGTAATTATTGGGGTGTCGAAGGTTTTAAGGATCCCGCTATGCGGGATTGCCTCCCAAGATTCAAAAATTCAAAACTGGTTTCGGGATAATTCCTGCCTTCGCGTACACATATACTATGAGCAGTTCAGACAGCAGCAACAACGGCGATAAAACGGCCAATTACGGTTCCGGCTATCTGGAAATTTCCGAGAAAGGTTTCGGTTTCCTGCGCACGGTCGCCAACCATTTTCATCCCAAACCCACCGACATTTTTGTCACGCCCGACACCATCCGGCGCAGCTTTCTGCGTGAAGGCAGCCATGTTGAAGGCCCGACCCAGCCGCCGCACCGGGGCACGAGTCCGCAGCTCAAAGCGGTGGACAAGGTCAACGACATGCCGTTCGAGGAATACACCAAGGCGGTCCGCTTTGAAAACCTCACGACGATTGACCCGATTGAAAAATTCAAACTTGAAACCAGTCCCGACCTGATCGAAACGCGGGTCATTGACCTCGTCACGCCGGTGGGCAAGGGTACGCGCGGCCTGATTGTTTCTCCACCGCGCAGCGGCAAGACCACCATTCTCAAGCAAATCTGTAACGCCATCACCACGAACCACCCCGAAGTCCATGCCCTCGTGCTGCTCATCGATGAGCGGCCGGAGGAAGTCACCGATTTCCAGCGCTCGGTCAAGGCCGAGGTCGTGGCGTCGTCGAACGATCAGGATCTGGAAACGCATGTCCGGCTGTCGCGCTTCATGATCGAGCGTTGCCGGCGCATCGTGGAATCGGGCAAGGACGTTTTCGTGTTGATGGATTCGCTGACGCGCATCGCCCGAGCCTACAACAGCGTTCACGGCGGCAGCGGCCGCACGATGACCGGCGGGGTGGACGCGCGCGCGCTGGAAATTCCCCGCAAGATGTTCGCCTCGGCGCGCAAGATCGAGAACGGTGGTTCATTGACCATCCTCGCCACGGCATTGGTGGACACCGGTTCGCGCATGGATGAACTGATTTTCCAGGAGTTCAAAGGCACGGGCAACATGGAATTGATTCTGGACCGCAAACTTTCCGATCGCCGCCTGTATCCCGCCATTGACATTCCCAAGAGCGGCACGCGCAAGGAGGAGAAACTCTTCCCGCCCAAAAATATCGAGGCCATCCGCAAATTGCGCCGCATGATGGTCGATTTAAACCCCATCGAAGCGATGGAAACGCTCACCGCCGCGCTCAAGAAACACAAGACCAACGACGAGTTGCTCGCCAAGCTCGAAAAGGGCAGCTGAGCCCGAACGCAGGCGGACAGGCGGAACGGGCATGTTCGGATTTCTCATAAAACGCCGCCGTGACCGGATCCGAAGCCGGCCATTCCCTTGCAAATGGCGCGATATTCTTCTGCGCCTTTACCCCACGTATTCCCGTCTTTCTCCGGCGGATCGCGAGGAATTGGAAGGCCTCATTCAAATTTTTCTGGCTGAAAAACAGTTTGAGGGTTGCGGCGGGCAGGAAATCACCGACGAAGTCAGGGTGTTGATTGCCGCGCAGGCGTGCTTGTTGCTCTCGCACCGCGACACGGAGTGCTATCCCCGCCTGCGGAGCATCCTCGTCTATCCTTCCAGCTACGTTGCCAAAACGTGGCATCTGAGAGGTGATGGCAGGACGATTGTTGAAGGAATCCAGGCACGCGAAGGTGAATCCTGGTCGCATGGGGCGGTGGTTCTGACGTGGGATGGAGCCATAGCCGGAGCCATGGAATTGGACAAGAACCGAAACGTGGTCCTACATGAGTTTGCCCATCAACTGGATCAGGAGGACGGAATTGCCGACGGCGCCCCGTTGCTGGGCGGGCCGAGTTTTTGGCAGACCCTCCAGCGCTACCGGACGTGGGCCAGAGTCCTGAGTGAGGAATTTCAGCAACTTCGCCGCGCGGCGGAAGGTGGCCAGGAAACGGTGCTGGACATCTACGGCGCCCAAAATCCGGCGGAATTCTTCGCCGTGGCCACGGAATGCTTTTTCGAGCGACCCGGCCGGTTGCGGGAACGGCATCCGGCCTTGTACGCCCAATTGAAGGATTTCTACCGGCAGGATCCGTCGCAATACGCCCCGGCTCGCCTCGAAAAAGATGAAATTTCAACCTAAATCCAAATCCCGGTCGGAAATGACGGACACGGGAGCGCTCCATTCGCGTCCGCCTTTGGAACGGATGATGCGCATCCATCAGGCTCTTTTGTCCGGTAAATTTCCCAATGCCTCCACGCTCGCGGGTGAAATTGAAGTCGCCACCAAGACCATCCATCGCGACATCGAGTTCATGCGCGACCGGCTCGGCCTTCCAGTGGAATACGACGGCGCGCGTTTCGGGTATCATTACACCGAGGAGGTCAGCGCCTTCCCGAACATCCAGATCACCGAAGGCGAACTCCTGGCGCTGATCGTCGCGGAAAAGGCGCTCCAGCAATATCGCGGTACGAATTTCGAAAAACCGCTCCTCAGCGCCATCAGGAAGATGGAGCAGTCGCTGCCGGACACCATTTCGCTGAATCTGGCCGACGTCGAGCACACGATTTCCTTCCGCACCCGGGCCGAACCGATTTTGAATCTGGAAATCTTCGATGCGCTGGCCAAGGCCGCCGCGCGCCGGCAGCAAATCGAGCTGGCTTACCGCAAACCCGGACAGCCGCAGCCGGAGAAACGCCTGGTGGATCCGTACCATCTGGCGAATATCAACGGCGAGTGGTATCTGTTCGCCTACGACCACGCGCGCAAAGACATCCGCACCTTCGTTCCGGCGCGCGTGAAATCCCTGAAACCGACGGGCAAAATCTTCGAGCGCCCGCAAAAATTCTCCCTTGAAAAACGATTGCGTGGCAGCTTTGGCGTCCATTCCGCCGAGGGCGATTACGAAGTCGTCCTCCGTTTCAACGCCCGCGCCGCGGATTACGTCCGCGAAAAGAAATGGCACGAATCACAGCAGCTGCGGGAACTGAAGGGTGGGGGAGTCGAGTTGGAGCTGAAGCTTTCCAGTCTGGCGGAAATCGAACGTTGGGTTTTGAGCTGGGGTGGGGACGCGCGGGTTTTGAAACCGCGGGAACTGGCTGAAGCCGTGAAATCCGCGGCCAAAAAAATTCTCGCCGGATAACACGCCAGCTTCATCCTGGAATGGGGCCGGTTGGCCGCCCCGCAATCCTCAAGTGTCGATGGAACCCGAACGATCGGGAAGGTCGGATTTTCTTTCCAGGTTTTTTTGCTTCACCGACTCAAGATGTTGGAGTTCAGCCTTTAGGTGGTTCGGAACTGGGCACAGGTCAAAGCATGAACTCCAACAAGTTGCCGCCGTGAAATCGAAGGCCCTGATTTTCTTTCTGTCAGGGCTACATTCGTCTTGCTTATCTTCAAAGTAAGGCGTAAAAACGGCTGGTTGGTCGCACAGAAAGGAAAACCGATGAAAACTCGAACTCAGATTGTCTTCGTTGCGCTGGCATTGCACGCCGTCCTCAACTCTCAACCCTCCACCGCCTTCGCCCAAGGCACCCTGTCTCCGCCCGGCCCGCCCGCGCCGGCGATGAAATCACTCGACCAGATCGAGCCGCGCACGCCGATCGCGTCGCTGCCATTCAACGTCACCAACGCGGGCTCGTACTACTTGGTCGGCGACCTGAGCGGCGTCGCCGGCTCGAACGGCATCACCGTCGCAGCCAGTGACGTGGCTTTGGATCTGCGCGGTTTCAGCTTGCGGGGTGTTGCAGGTGCCGGCGCCGGTGTCCTGGTCAGTGGCCTGCGCAGCAATCTTTGGATCCACGGCGGCACGATCCGCAACTGGCCGACGAACGGAATTCAGGCTTCCAGCGTCGAGCTGGGGCGGTTCCAAAACCTCCACCTCATGAACAACGGCGTGGCCGGATTGCTTGCGGGCAACCAGGCGATGGTCGAGAGCTGCCAGGCCAGCGGCAACAGCTCGCACGGATTTCTTATCGGCAGCATTTCCGAGGTGCGGGACTGCATCGCCCGCGACAATTTCGGCGACGGCTTCAACGTCGGCGGCGCCAGTGTGATTACCGGATGCGTCGCGGATAAGAATGACGACGGCATTGATCTGACCATCGGTTCGGTGGCCAGTGGTTGCGTCGTCAACGGCAACACCAACGGTATCCGCACGGCTTCACGAAGCACCGTTATCGGGTGCAATGCCAGCGATAACCACGTGGATGGCATCGTCATCCCCGACAACGGCTACAGCCTGCTGCTGAACAACACGTGCGCGCTGAACGGCGGAGCCGCAATCCACGCCGGCTCCATTGCGGTGGGAACGCGCATTGAGGGCAACACCATCATAACGAGCGGCTATGGCATCCGCGTCGAAGTTGCCGGCAACCTGATCATCCGCAACAGCGCTCGCGACAACGGCACCAACTACTTCATCGTGACCGGCAACTCGGTCGGGCCAACCAATACCGCCGCGACAATCCTCACCAACAACAATCCGAACGCGAACTTTTCCTTTTGAATGATCCCATGAATCGATTCCTCGGCGACGGCTGTCCATCAGATGGACTGGCTTGCTCCCGGTTGAGTCCCGGCAACTTGCCCGGCGCCAAGCCCCGCCGATCTCAGCGCGTCGGGAATCGGTGATTGGAAATTCAATTTCAACTGGAACAACCCCTGCGAAACCCATGCAACGATCCCCCAACGCAACACGAGTCCGCACCCTGGCCCTCTCGGCCATACTGCTCTCAACCCTCAACTCACAACTCTCAACCGCCTTCGCCCAGGGCACGGCGTTCACCTATCAAGGCCGGCTCAACTCTGGCACGAATCCCGCCAACGGAACGTATGATTTTGTGTTCGCGATTTATGGGTCGCCAACCGGGACGATTGACGGGTTCGCCAACCAGACCAATTCCGCGACCCCGGTCAGCAACGGCTTGTTTACGGTAACGCTCAATCTCGGTCAGCCCGGCATTTTCACCGGGCCCGACCGCTGGCTGGAAATTGACGTGCGCACCAACGGCAACGGCGCCTTCACCACGCTGGCCCCGCGACAGAAATTAACGCCGACCCCTTACGCGATCACGGCGGCCAACGTCGTGAGCAACGGGCTGGCTGCCGGCACCTACGGCAGCGCGGTCACGTTCAACAATGCCGGAAACAGTTTCAGCGGCAATGGCAGCGGGCTGGCTAACGTGAATGCGCTGACCCTGAGCGGGATTGGGTCCACTGGCTTCTGGCAAACTGCGGGCAACGCCGGCACCACTGCCGGTCCGAATTTTCTGGGCACGACGGACAATCAACCATTGGAGCTTCAGGTCAACGGCCAGCGTGCTCTGCGGATCGAGCCAACCGGCGGCGCGGCCCCAAATCTCGTTGGCGGTTATTATCAAAATAGTGCCGGGGGTTTTCACGCCGTGGCCATCGCTGGCGGCGGCACCAGCGCTTCGCTGAACCAGGCGGTGGGCGATTACGCATTCATCGGTGCGGGACATGGAGCGCAGGCGGGCTCGTTCAGCGCGATTGTGGACGGCGGCTACAATGTTGCCCCTGGGCAATTTTCATTCATCGGCAGCGGGCTGCGGCAAACCAATCTGGCCGACTTTTCTTTCATGGGCAGCGG
>Ga0265320_10001744_pt1 | contig 15420 bp, 20 predicted proteins | sample 4827metaG_FD_202087 | JGI IMG/M metagenome (GOLD analysis project Ga0265320, IMG submission 202087) | Rhizosphere microbial communities from Carex aquatilis grown in University of Washington, Seatle, WA, United States - 4-8-27 metaG | ecosystem: Host-associated > Plants > Roots > Rhizosphere >...
TAGGGGAAGCGTGCGGTGTCGCCGAGATACAGGAAGTCCTCGTGGGGAAGCTCCACCAGCAGCTCCTGCAGCACGGTCAGTCCGCCGACTCCCGAGTCGAACACGGCGATCGGACGCTCGTTGGGGGCGCGCATGGGTGAGGACACCGCGGCCATGATCCCAGATGGTCTGACGCTATCGTGGGTCCGTGCGCGCGCTGGTGGTGTCGAACATGGCGGCCTCGCGCGAAAACCCGGCGCGTGGGGTGTTCGTTCGCGACCAGGTGTCCGCGCTGGCGCGGATCGGCGACGTGGACGTCGAGCTGTTCGAGTTTCTCCCCGGCGCCCTCTCCTACCCGCTCGCCGCTGCCGCGCTGAGGCGGCGCTTCGACGGGGACGACTTCGACATCGTGCACGCGCATTTCGGCCTGACCGCCTGGCCGGCGCTCGCGCTGCGCGGCCCACGCCACGCCGTCACGCTGCACGGAACCGATGTCCGTCACCGCCGCTCGCGGCGCCTCACGATCGCCGCCCTGCGCCACATGGACCTCGTCGCAACGGTGTCGGAGTCGCTTGCGCTGGAGCTTGGCCCCGTCACGCCGGCGCCGGTCGTGCTGCCGTGCGGCGTTGCGCTCGAACGATTTCGCCCGATCCCGCGTGAGGCGGCTCGGCTCGCGCTCGGCCTGGATCGCAGCGCTCCCTGCCTGCTGTTCCCGTTTGACCCGCAGCGCTCGTCCAAGCGCTTCGACCGCGCCCACGAGGTGGCCGGCGGCGTGCGCGTGATCACGCTCGGCGCGACGGCGCCCGACCACGTCACGCTTGCCATCAACGCCGCCAACGCCGTGATCGTCCCCTCCGACGCCGAGGGGTTCGGGCTGGCCGTGCTGGAAGCGCTCGCCTGCGACGTTCCCGTGCTCGCGACACCGGTCGGCGTGCACGCCGAGGCTCTCGCAGGTATCGACGGCACCCTCTGTGCGCCCTACGACCGGGACCGCTGGGCAGCGGCGCTGGCGCCGATACTCGCCGAGGCGGACCCGCGCGTGAACGGCCGCGCGCGGGCAGCCGAATACTCCTCCGAGCGGATGGCGGCGCGCGTCGCCTCGGCGTGGCGCTCGCTGCTCGCGAGCGACCCCGAGACCGACTAGCATCGGCGTCGTGGCGGAGATCGGATCGGTGCAGGCCGACGCTGTGGAGGCGTCGGGGACAACTGTGCGCCCAGTCGGCGCGACGAGCTTTCTGCAGCGCGCCGTGATTCGCCGGCGCGTGCGCTTCCTGCGTCGCAGCCGGGAGCTGGCGCTGCACGATCTCGGTGGCTTCATGTTCGAGGCCGACCGGCTCGGCGAACCCCGCGAGGAGGTCCTCGCGGCGAAGCTGGCCGCGCTGCGTGCCCTCGACGACGAGCTCGCGACGCTTCAGAGCGCTCTCGATCTGCGGGAGGAGGTCACGGTGCTGCACGAGCCGGGTATCGCGTCCTGCCCGCGATGTTCCACGCTCCACGACAGCGCCGCGAACTACTGCCCCTCCTGCGGTCGCCGCACCACCGGCGAACAGGAGTGAACCAGGAAGCGGGACGGCGCTGCGAGGCCTGCGGCGCCGTGCTCTCCGACCGCCAGCGCTGGTGCCTGGGGTGCGGCAGGGCGACGCTCACGCCGGTCGCGCCGGCGCCCGGCTGGAAGCTCGCAGCCGCAACCGCGGTCGTGCTGGGCCTGCTCGCACTTGTTGGCGTCGGCTACGCGGTCTCGAAGCTGCTTGCTTCGTGAGCGCCGGCGCGTCGCGGGCGCGTCATTGGGGCCCGTCGGAGCTGAGCGCCTCGAGCGTTGCGGCAACCGATCGGGCGAGCGCGCCAAGCTCGTAGCCACCCTCGAGCACGACACCGAGCGGCGCTTCGAGCTCCTCCCCCAGCCGGCGCATCGCGGTCGTCATCGTGGCGTAGCCGGCCTCGGTCACCAGGCAGTCGGCGAGGGGATCGTCGGCGTGGGCGTCGTATCCGGCCGAGATCAGGATCAGCTGCGGGCGGTACTCGCGCGCTGCCGGGATCACGCGCGAGTGGACGAGCTCGCAAAAGGTGTCATCGCCGGAGTAGGCCGGAACCGGCAGGTTCATCGTGAATCCCTCACCCGCACCGCCGCCGCGGTCGCTCGCGGGCCCGCTGCCCGGGTACAGCGGCGACTCGTGAATCGAGACGTAGAGCACCTCTGCGGTTGAGTGGAAGAGGTCGTTGGTGCCGTTGCCGTGATGGACGTCCCAGTCGAGGATCAGGACGCGCTCCAGTGAGTGCGCGGTCAGTGCGTGCAATGCCGCGACGGCGACGTTGTTGAAGATGCAGAACCCCATCGCACGCGCGCGCAGAGCGTGATGGCCGGGCGGGCGCCCTGCCGAGAACGCCGCCTGCGCATCGCCCGACAGCAGCACGTCGACCACCGCCACGGCGCCGCCAACTGCGCGCATCGCGGCCTCCCACGACCCCTCGCTCACGAGCGTGTCGTCGTCGATCTGGCCGCCGCCGACGGCGCACAGCCGCTCCAGCGCCGCGACGTAGCCGGCGTCGTGGCAGCGCTCCAGCAGCTGGCGGTCCACGCGCGGCGACTCGCGACGCTCGAACCCGAACCAGCCGACCTGCTCGAGATGTCGCTCGATCGCGACGATTCGCTCGCGGCGCTCCGGGTGCGCGCCCGTGTCGTGCTCGGCGGACGCCGGGTGGCTGAAGAAGACGCACGACGCCATCGCTGTACGGTACCCCCGAATGTCAGACGCCTCCCGGATCGAGGCCGAGCTCGCCGTCATCGGCGCCGGAGCGGCTGGGCTGTACGTCTCGCTGTGCGCCGCCGCGGCTGGAGCGAGCGTCGCTCTGATCTCGGCCACCACGCTCGCGCAGACGGCGAGCTACTGGGCGCAGGGGGGTCTCGCGGCCGCCCTCGGCCCGCAGGACTGCGCAGCGCTCCACCAGGCCGACACCGAGCGAGCCGGACGCGGCCTGGTCCGCCCATCGGCGGCCGCCGTGCTGTGCGCCGAGGCCCCCGACCGCGTCCACGACCTCGAGCGGCTGGGCGTGAACTTCGACACCGACCGCGCCGGCCGCCTCTCGCTCGGGCTCGAGGGTGGGCACTCGCTGCGACGCGTCGTGCACTCGGGCGGCAGCGCGACCGGCCGCCGCGTGGTTCGCCAGCTCTCGGCGCTCGCTGCACAGCAGCCGCTGATAACGGTGCTCGAGCAGGCCCGCGCGAACGCGCTGCTGATCGCCGACGACCGGCGCGTCGTCGGCCTTGCGTGCGAGGACGGCCGCACGGTGCGCGCCCGGGCTGTCGTCATTTGCGCCGGCGGTGCGGCGGCGCTGTGGTCGCGCACGACGAACCCGCCGGGCTCACTCGGAAGCGGGATGCTGCTGGCCCACAGCGCCGGAGCGAGGCTGGCCGACCTGGAGTTCATGCAGTTCCATCCGACCGCCGTGATCGGCGTGCCCGGGCGCGAGGGGTTCCTCGTGACCGAGGCGATCCGCGGCGAGGGCGCGCACCTGCTGGACGCCGACGGTGAGCGCTTCGTCGACGAGCTCGCGCCGCGTGACGAGGTGTCGGCGGCGATTCACGATCTGCTCGAGCGCACCGGTGCCGCGTCGGTCTCGCTCGACATGCGCTCGGTCGATCCGACGCTCTTCCCGAACGTCGTCGACGCGCTGTCGGAGGCCGGGATAGATGTCAGCACGCAGCTGATCCCGGTGGCTCCGGCTGCGCATTTCATGATGGGCGGAATCACCACCGACCTGCATGCCCGCTCGACGCTCGCCGGGCTCTACGCGGTCGGCGAATCGGCCGCCACCGGGCTCCACGGCGCAAACCGGCTCGCCTCCAATTCGCTGAGCGAGTGCTTCGTGTTCGGCGCACGCGCGGCGAGCGCCGCGCTCAGCGATCCGGCCGGCGCGGCGGTCCCGGCGCCCGCCGCGGTGACGCTCACCAACACGGTCACGCAGGAGACCCGCACGGCGCTGTGGCTTCACGCCGGGCTGCGGCGCGACCGCACCGGCCTGGAGACGCTGCTCGACGACCCCTACCCGCTCGCGCGCATGGTCGCGGCATGCGCGCTCGCCCGCCGCGAGAGCAGGGGTGCGCACCTGCGCTCCGACTTCGAGCACGCCGATCCGCAGCTCGACGGCATGCACACGATCGTCTCCTCCGACGGCCAGATCAACTTCGAACGCTGGGACTGAAGCCGGCGGCCGGCACGGTCGCCGGCGCTGCGTGAAACGCCTCGAAGTGCTTAAGCCGCGCATAACATCTGCGGTCGGGCTGCCTTCACACGCCGGGTCCATACTGCCGCTCGTTGACACCCGGACAGACGCTCGTCCGGGCGCTTGCAATTCGAGAGAAACGGGCGGCCATGTACCAGTTCAGTCGCGGCATCTACCGAGAGCTCGCACCGCTCGTGGACCGGAGCCAGGGCGCTCGCAACACCTTCGAGGTCCGGCTGTCGCTGCTGCGCGCCTGCGAGGCCTGTGTCGAGCGACTCGCCAGCGACCGCCACTACTTCGCGCGGCCTGCCCGCACGCTGTTCAGCGACATCCGAAGCTATTTCCCGGTCTGCCGCCAGGAGCAGGTCTACCAGGTCGTGGAGCACTACATGGCGCTGGCCGACGAGTTCGTCGCCGCGCTGCCACGTAACGGCGTCGACCCGCAGGGCAACCCGCTGCAGTGCCGTGCCGTGACACGCAAGGGCACCGCCTGTCAGCGCGCGCCGCTGCCGCTGAACGGCTACTGCCCATCGCATCAGCACCTCGCCGAGACCGAGGACTGCGAAGTCGCCGCAATCGCCGCGTAGGCGGTCACGAACCGGTCCCAACGCAGTAGTCTGCGCCGCGTGCCGGCCACGCGCATCGGCTTCATCGGGCTCGGAATCATGGGCTCGCGGATGGCTGCGAACCTGCGCCGGGCCGGGTTCGAGCTGACGGTCTGGAACAGGACGGCGCAAACGGCGCACGACTGGGCGGCCGAGCACGGCGGCGCCGTCGCAGCCTCACCGGCGGCGCTCGCGGCCGAAGCCGAGATCGTCTTCACGATGGTCGTCGACGGTCCGCAGGTGCGGGAGCTGCTGCTCGGCGACGACGGCGTCGCGGCCGGTGCGGCCCCCGGCCTGCTCTGCGTTGACTGCTCCACGATCGGCCAGGCGGCGGCCGTGGGGATCGGGGCGGAGCTCGCGACCAGGGGCCTGCGCATGCTCGACGCCCCGGTCACCGGCTCACTGCCGGGGGCACGCGATGCGACCCTCCTGATCATGGTCGGCGGCGACGCGAGCGACCTCGCGCAGGCGCGCCCCGCCCTTGACGCGATGGGTTCGACGATCCTGCACGTCGGTCCGCTCGGCGCCGGGCAGGCGATCAAGGTGATCAACAACTCGGTCGCGGCGGCCAACACGGCGACCGTCGCGGAGGCGCTGATCGCCGGGCAGGCGGCCGGCGTCGACCTCGACGCGCTGGTGGCCGTGATGGACGGCGGAGCCGCCGGCTCGCGGATGCTGGCGCTCAAGCAGGAGCCGATGCGAACGCACGACTTCTCCCCCCTGTTCCGGCTCGCGCACATGATCAAGGACGTCGAGTTGTGCCTGGGCGCCACGTCCGTACCGTTCCCAAGCGCGCAGCGCGCGCTCGACGACATGCGCGCCGCTGAACGGATGGGCCATGGGGACGACGACTTCGCGGCGCTCGTCGAGGCCGTCGAGGCGAGCGCAGGCCTGCGCCTCGGCGCCGCCGGCGCCTGACGAGCGCGCTCGCCCGCTGCTAGCCTCGCCGCGACCGATGGCCCGCGTCGTCCACTTCGAGATCCACGCCGATGACCCGGACCGCGCGGAACGGTTCTACAGCGAGGTGTTCGGCTGGACGATCACGCGCTGGAAGGGACCGCTCGACTACCGCCTTGTCAGCACCGGCGAGGGAGCGCCCGGGATCGACGGCGCGATCATGGCCCGCAGCGAACCGGGCGGCGCCGGCGTCGGCGGCTATGTGTGCACGATCACCGTCGATGACATCGGCGCCACCGAACGCCAGGTCCTGGCAGCCGGCGGCCAGCGTGTCCGCGACCGTCAGGCAATTCCCGGCATCGGCCTGCACGCCTACTTCCGCGACACGGAGGGGAACATCTTCGGCGCGCTGCAACCGGCCGCACTGCGCCCGGATCCGCCGCCCGATTGACTCCAGGCCGGAGGTCCGAACCGGCTCGGCGGTGCCGCTGCGAGCGTGCGCAGGCGCGTGAGAAGTACCCAATATTGCAGGGAAATTTGGAGATTTCGGAAGTGTTGCGTATCCTTCATAGGTCGCCGGCTCCGCTCTGACGCGACCGAGCGGCGGCGGATTCGTCCTGACCGAAGGTTTCCTGATGCCGATTGCATTCAAAGAATGGGCCGTGACCGTACGAGCGCTCGCCGAGGGTGAGCAGCTCGTGACCCTGCGCAAGGGCGGAATCCGCGAGCCCAACAAGCACTTCGAGGTCGAGCACGATCGTTTCTTCCTGTACCCCACGTTCGATCATCAGCGAACGGATCTCGTGCGCGAGTCCCACCGTCCCGAGTTGCGTCGCGCACTCGAAGAGGGCGTCTGGGCCGACGGCGAGCCTGTGCTCGCGAACGCGCGCAACGGGCTCGCGCTGCTGCCGCCCGACCGCGTGCGGATTCGCGCCTGGGCCGAGGTCGCGGCGCAGTACACGGTGACCGATCCGCGGATCGTCGACGCGCTGTCCCCTTTCTACGTCTGGACCTCCGACTACGCCGAGAAGCGCCTGGAGTGGAAGCGCCGCCACCCGCTGCACGTGCTGCTGCTGCGCACCTACCGGATCCCCCGGCCGGTCACGGTCAAGGTCAAGGACGAGTACTCCGGCTGTCGCTCGTGGCTCGAGCTTGCACGCGAGCTCCCGTTCGAGGGGACCCCCGTGCTCGCCGACGAGGAGTTCGAGCGCGCAGCCGAGGAGATCGAGTCGATCGCGCTCGGTTCCCGCCAGCCCGTCTTCGCCTGAGCAGACAGTCGCGGGACGCCGCGTGAGGGGCTTGCGCGTGCGAAGCCGGCGGCCGGATCGAGCCGAGCCGACTCGTGCCCTGGACTGAGTCGAGCTCACTGCATTTCGAGGCGCGCCACGAGGACTCCGACGAGCGTGGCGCCGCCGCCGTGCTCGAGTTGCTCGAGACGACGCGCGACGCGCTGGGGCGGATCTTTCCGCAGGTGCCCGAGGAGGTCACGGTCGTGATGCACGCGACGCCGCTGGCGTTGAGCCTCGCCGCGCCGGCGCTGCCACTGGCGTGGCTCGCCAGCCGTCCACCGGCCCGCCGCTACCTCGCGGGCTGGTGCGCGACCCGCACGCTGCACCTGCTGGCCCCAGCCGCGCTCGAGCAGCGCGCGTCCGCCGTGCCCGACTCGCGCGACATGCTGATGATGACCCCGGCGGCGCTCTACGCGCAGCTCGTGATCGCCGCCAACAACCGCAGCCTGCCGCCGCCACTGCGTCCTCGTCACGCCCGCTGGGCCTGGATGATCTGGGGCGCCGCCGCGCATTTCTCGGGCCAGAACGTCTTCGCACGACCGGCGATCGCGCGGCGCCTGCGCGACGACCCGGCGCCGCGCTTCCCGCCGCTGCTGCGCGACGCGGCTCTGCTCGGCGGCACGGTGTTCGATCTGCTGGAGCGCGAGCGCGGTGTGAACGCGGCGATCAGCCTCGCCTTCGCGCGCCCGAGCGGACCGCCGGCACGCGCGCTCGAGCAGGCGTTCGCCGGGCGCTCGCTGATCCACAGCCAGGGTGTGTGGCGGGCGCACCTCGCCCAGCTCGCCGCGCCCTAGCCGGGGTTCGCGGGCAGCGGCGCGGCCTCGCCCGGCCCGGCGCCCGAGCCACGCCCTAGTCCCAGACGTGCGTGGCCATGAACAGCACGACCGCCAGCAGCACGACGCCGAGCAGCAGCACCGCCAGCACCCGCGTCGCGCGCGGCGCGCTGACGCGGACCGAAGGCCCGGCGGCGATGTCGTTCGCGAGCAGCACCTCGCGCGCCGCCTCGAGTCCGGAGCTCGCGACGAGCAGCTCACGCGGCCCGGCGACCATGAAGTCCGGCACGTCGAAGCCCGCCGGGCGACGCATCAGGCTGGGAATGCCCTCCGACAGCAGCATGCCCTCGATCAGCTCCGCCTCCGCCTGGTTGCGGGTCCAGGCGACTCGCACGAGCGCGCCCTGCGCGTACTGCGGCTTGATCTTGCGCGCGCGCTCCTGGCGTTCGTTTCGCCGCGCCTCGCGGGCGCCGGCGTAGACGAGCGGCATGCCGCAGCGCAAACAGAACCGCTCGCCGTCGCCGTGCTCCGCCGCGCAGCTCGGACAGACGAGCGGCTCACCCATCACGACACGCTCAGCACAACCTCTTCAGGGGTGTCGGACTCGATCCGCCACGCTCGGACCTCGGGCGCCGGGCCCGCCACACCGACGATCACATAGATCGAGCCCGGCCAGACCGCCCCGACCCCGACAACGTAGGCGAGGTTTATGTCGGTCTGCGACGGATAGGGGGCGCTGCGCGTGTGGGAGTGGTAGATCGCGCCGTAGTCCCACCGCTGGCCGTCGATCTCCTCCTGGATCCGAATCTGGTCGCCCGCGTCCATGACGTAGCGCAACGGGCTGGCCGCCGCGTTTCGCGCCGGAAACACGCGCACCGCTTCGCCGTCGACCGAGGCCACGATCCCGCAGCATTCGTTCGGAGCTTCAGCCAGCGCGTGCGACACCATCTCGTCGTAGAGCGCGCGGCTGATCTTCATCGTCTGCGCGGGCGAACCGAGCCGACGGTGCACGGATGGTTCGGCGAACGCCGAACCATCGCCTGCCCGCCGGTGTGGGGGGTCACCACCAGAGCGTGTTCTCGAGGTTCTCGATCTGCTCGAGCGGGAGCGTGTAGAGCCCGCTCGACAGGTACTTCCAGCCGTCGTCGGCGACGATGAATACCACGTTTCCCTCGTCGAGCTCACCGGCGATCCGGACGGCCACGCGCGCGATCGCGCCGGAGGACACGCCGGCGAAGATGCCCTCCTCGTCGAGCAGACGACGCGTCCACGTGATCGCGTCGCTGTTGGTGACGAAGATCTTGCGATCGAGAACGCTGAGATCGATGATCGGCGGTATGAAGCCGTCGTCCAGCGAGCGCAGGCCCTGCACCGGCTCGCCCTGCATCGGTTCGGCGGCGACGATCTTGACGGCGCTCCCGAACGCCTCCTTCAGGCGCCGCCCGTTGCCCATCAGCGTCCCGCCGGTGCCGAGCCCGGCGACGAACGCGGCCACGTCGTCGAGCTCGTCGAGGATCTCGACCGCCGTGCCGTTGTAGTGGGCGAGCGGGTTGGCCTCGTTCGCGTACTGGTAGGGCATGTAGTAGCGGGAGTCGGCGGCGGCCAGCTCGAGCGCCAGCTCGACCGCGCCGTTGGACCCCTTGCTGCCCTCGGAGTAGACGATCTCCGCGCCGTACATCTTCAGCAGCTGGGTGCGCTCGGGTGTGACGTTGTCGGGCATGACGACCTTCAGGTCATAGCCCTTGTAGGCGCAGATCATCGCCAGCGAGATGCCGGTGTTGCCGGACGTCGGCTCGAGGATCGTCTGGCCGGGCGCGATCGCACCCCGCTCCTCCGCATCCTCGATCATCGCCCGCGCGACGCGGTCCTTGACCGACCCCGTCGGGTTGCGCGACTCGAGCTTCGCCCAGATGCGGACCCCCGGCTTCGGTGACAGGCGCTTCAGTTCGACCAGCGGCGTGTTGCCGATCGACTGGACGATGTCGCCGTAGCGCCCGCCGCAGGGACGGTTCTTGAGGTCGGGGAGGCTCATCGGCGTCTGTCGAGGATAGCGAGGCGCCTGCGGCCGGCTCAGCGGCCGCCGGCCATCGCCGGCAGGATGACCAGCACGTCGCCCTCGCCGACCGCGGTGTCGAGGCCGTCGAGGACGCGCACGTCCTCGTCGTTGAGGTACACGTTGACGTAGCGGTTGAGCTCGCCGTCGGCGCCGAACAGCTGCGTGGCGGTCGCGGGATGCGCCGCCACCAGCGCCGCCAGAACCTCGCCGACGCGCTCGCCTGCCGCGCTCACCTCACGCTCGCCGCCGACGGAGGCACGCAGGACCGGTGGAATCTTGATCGTGGCCATGGCGCGAGCACCCTACCCGGCGGCGGCGCAGAACGCCTCGTAGTCGGGGAAGACGCCCATCTCCTCGTCGCTGATCGAGTCGGGGTCGCGAGAGCAGACGGCGCATTGCGGGTCACGGCGAACCTTGACCTCGGTCAGCGTCGCGGCCAGCGCGTCGTAGAGCAGCAGGCGGCCGATCGCGGGCTCGCCTGCCCCGACGATCAGCTTCACGACCTCGGTCGCCTGCAGCAGGCCCATCGTTCCGGGCAGCACGCCGAGCACGCCGTTGGCGCCGCACGACGGTGCGAGCTCGGCCGGCGGCGGTACCGGGAACAGGCACCGGTAGCACGGCCCGTCGTAGGGCTTGAAGACCGACAGCTGGCCGTCGAAGCCGAGGATCGAGGCCGAGACGACGGGGATCTGAAGACGGACCGAGGCGTCGTTGAGCAGGTAGCGCGTCGGGAAGTTGTCGACGCCGTCGACGATGATGTCCCAGCCGGCGATGATCTCCATGATGTTGGAGGCGTCGAGGCGCGTCCTGTACTTGACGACCTCGACGTCCGGGTTCAGCGCCTTGATCGCCTGCTCGGCCGAGTCGACCTTCGCAACGCCGATCCGCTCGGTGGTGTGGATCACCTGCCGCTGGAGGTTGGAGAGATCGACGACGTCGTTGTCGACCAGGCCGATCGTGCCGACGCCGGCGGCTGCCAGGTAGAGCGCCGTCGGCGAGCCCAGTCCGCCCGCTCCGAGCAGCAGCACGCGCGCCTCGAGCAGCTTGCGCTGGCCGCTCTCGCCGATCTCGGGGATCAGGATGTGGCGGGAGTAGCGGTCGCGCTGCTCCGCGGTCAGCGTCTTGGGCACCTCGACGTCGTAGCCGCGGTCCTTCCACAGCGTGATCCCGCCCGTCATCGACTCGACGCGCTCGTAGCCGAGGTCGTCGACCAGGGTCTTCGCTCCGAGCGCGCTGCGGACGCCGGAGGCGCAGTAGAGGATCACCCGCTGGGAGCGGTCCGGCACGACGCCCTCGATCCGCGACTCCAGGTAGCTGCGCGGGACGTGCCGCGCGCCGGGGAGGTGTCCGGTGGCGAACTCCTCGGTCTCGCGCACGTCGATGATCGCCACGCCGTTTCCGACCAGCTCGTGCACTCCGGCTGGGTCGATCTCCGATATCCCGGCCTTGACCTGCCGAATGAATTCCGCGCCCGACGGGCTCATTTTAAAACTCCCGAACTCTTGTCTGGTTTCCTAGCTTTACAAAGTATAGCGCCAACCGCGCGCCTGTCCACGTTATCTTTGCGAAAGTGCCGCCGCGCCTTCGACTCGCCCTCACAGTCGCCGTCGCGTGTGCGACGGTGATGGTGGTGATCGTGATCCTCGCGGCGCGCGACAACGTCACGAGCACCTCCGGGACGCCCCTGACGAAGTCCGGCGGCTTCTACGGAGCGACGTTGCCGGCCGGCTTCCCGGCGGTCGACTTCGCGCTGCCAGACCAGAACCACAGGCTGATCCGCCTGAGTTCCTACGGCGGCCAGGTTGTGGCCGCGACGTTCATCTACTCGACGTGCGCGAACACCTGCCCGATCGTCGTGCAGGAGCTCTCGCAGGCGATCAACGAACTGCCGCACGCGATCGCGGCGCTCGCGATCAGCGTCGACCCCAAGCAGGACACTCCCGCGAACGTGCAGGCGTTCCTGACCAAGGAGCAGGTCACCGGCCAGCTGCACTACCTCGTCGCGAGCCGCACGGTGCTCGCGCCGATCTGGAAGCAGTTCGGCATCAGGCCGCAGCAGAAGGTGAGCTCGTCGAAGTCAGACCACACGGTCGATCTGGTGATCTTCGACAAGACGGGGCGCGCGCGCGTCGGCTACCAGGATCTCTCGACGATGGACCCCGACGCGATCGCCGCCGACATCCGCACGCTGCAGGCGCAACCATTGCCGGCGGTCCTGCCCAAGCGGGTCGACCTCTAGGGACCCCGCAAAATCCGTGCCCGACCCGAACGTCCTCGATCCCCATTTCGACGAGCCGCGCGAGCACCCAGGCTTCGCCGTGCGCCGCGCGCGCGTCGGGCGCCAGGCCGGGAGCCGGCAGATCGGCGCGAGCGTCTGGGAGCTGCCCCCCGGCCAGTCGGCCTACCCCTACCACGCGCACCTCGGCGAGGAGGAGCTGGTCATCGTGCTCGCAGGGCGGCCGAGCCTGCGCACCCCGGCCGGCTGGCGCGAGCTGGAGCCCGGCGAGGTGGTCGCGTTCGAGCGCGGTGAGGACGGCGCGCATCAGCTCGCCAACCGCACCGCAGAGGCGGTGCGCTTCCTCGCGCTCTCAACAAACGGCGAGCCCGACATCGTGCTCTACCCCGACGCCGGCAAGATCGGCGTCAGCGAGCGGCGCCCCGACGGCTCCGGCTTCGCCGCCTACTTCTTCGGCGAGCACGCCGTCGACTATTGGGACGGCGTCGACTCCTGATACCCTACCCATCAGGTAGGTTTTCGACGACATGATCTTCTCCACCAAGGCCGAGTACGGCGTACGCGTGATGGTCGAGCTCGCCAGACGCGGCGGCGAGGTGCCCGTCGCGCTGACCGAGATCGCCGAGCACGAGGGCCTGCCGCTGGCCTACCTCGAACATCTCGTCGCGCGCCTGCGTCGCGCCGACCTCGTGTCGAGCCGCCGCGGGGCTCACGGCGGGTACCTGCTTGCGCGCGAGCCGGAGCTGATCACGATGGCCGAGGTCGTCGAGGCGCTGGAGGGGCGGATCGCCCCGATCGAGTGCTACTCGTCCTCTCCCGACGGCTCGATTCACTGCGTGCTCGAGGCCGACCCCAAACGCGTCTGCACGTCGAAGATCCTCTGGACGCGCGTGCGAGACGCGATCGTCCAGACGCTCGAGGAGACGACGCTGGCCGACCTGATCCCCACCACTCCGAAGAAGGCGGTAGCCGCATAGTGGCCACTTCACTCGAGATCCGAAACCTGCACGTGCGAACCGAGGACCGCGAGATCCTGCGCGGCGTCGACCTGATCGTGCGCAGGGGCGAGCTGCACGCGCTGATGGGACCGAACGGCTCCGGAAAGTCGACGCTCGCGAACACGATCATGGGCCACCCCGGCTACGAGGTCACCGACGGCGAGATCCTCTTCGACGGCGAGAACATCACCGAGCTCGCTCCGCACGAGCGCGCCAAGCTCGGGCTGTTCCTCGCCTTCCAGTACCCGGTCGCGATCCCCGGCGTGTCGGTCGCGAACTTCCTGCGCCTGGCGATCAACGCGCAGCGCGAGGAGCCGATCAAGGTCAAGGAGTTCGGCCAGCAGCTTCGCCACGCGGTGCAGCTGCTCGACGTCGACGAGGGGTTCACCTCGCGCCACCTCAACGACGGGTTCTCCGGTGGCGAGAAGAAGCGCGCCGAGGTCCTGCAGATGGCGATGCTCAAGCCCCAGATCGCGGTGCTCGACGAGACCGACTCGGGTCTCGACATCGACGCCCTGCGGACGGTCGCGGAGGGCGTCAAGAAGCTCCACGACGAGCAGAAGCTCGGCGCCCTGATCATCACCCACTACCAGCGGATCCTCGACTACATCCGGCCCGAGTTCGTGCACATCATGCTGGACGGGCGGATCGTGATGGAGGGCGGCAACGAGCTCGTCGACCGGCTCGAGGCCGAAGGCTACGACCGCATCCGCGAAGAGGTGGCCAGCCGTGCCTGACGCGCCGCCGGCCAACGCGCCGGCGCCGGCGCCGGCGCGCAAGCCGGGCTCCCCGCCGCCGGCGACGCTGAACGCTGCGCTCGCCGGTCGCGGCGCCGGAGGCGCTCCGCTCGCCGAGCTGCGTGCCCGCGCGCGTGACGCCTATGACGCGCTCGAGCTGCCCCGCTGGCGACGGTCCGGCTTCTGGCAGACCTCCTTCCAGGAGCTCGACCTCGCTGCGCTGGCCCCGATCGAGCGAGCACCCGATCCGGCGTTGCCGTCGATTCTCGACTCGGCCGACAGCGCCGGCGTCCTGGTGCAGCGCGACGCCTCTGTCGTGCACGTGGCGCTCGACCGCGAGCTCGCCGAGCAGGGCGTGATCCTCTGCTCGCTCGAGCAGGCCGCCGACGAGCACGCGGAGCTTTTCGAGCGCTACTACCTGCGGCGGTTGCCGCTTGACCGTCACAAGCTCGAAGCGGCGAGCGCCGCCTTCTGGAGCGGCGGCGCGTTCCTGTACGTGCCGCCGGGGCTGCGCGTCGAGAAGCCGTTCCAGATCGTCTACGAGATCGCCGAGTCCGGCAGCGCCCAGTACGCGCACACGCTTGCGATCGGCGACCACGGCAGCGACCTGCGCCTGCGCCACTACGGCGTCGCAGCCGCCGAGATCGCCTCCGACGCGCTGCACGCCGGCCAGTTCGAGCTCTATCTCGAGGACGGCGCCCGCTGCCGCCTTGCCCAGCTCACCGATTGGGGCGAGGGCGCCGTCAGCGACTGCTCGACCTCCGTCGTCGAGGTGGGCCGTGACGCCTACTGCCACTGGCTGCCGGCGCTGCTCGGCGGTCACCTGATCCGCCACCACTACGAGCTGGCGGTCGCCGGAGCGGGCGGCGACATGGCGTTTCGCGGCCTGCTGTTCAGTGAGGGCGAGGAGCACCTCGACGTGTTCGCCGTCGACCTGCACGAGACCGGTCCCTCCGGCGGTGACGTGCACTGGCGCGGCGCCGCGACCGGCTCGAGCCGCGCCAGCTTCGAAGGGCTGATCCAGATCAACCCCGGAGCGCAGCAGACCCATACCTACCTGCAGTTCCACTCGATGATGCTCTCCGACGCCGCGAAGCTCGACGCCATTCCATCGGTGCTGGTCAGCGCGGACGACGTATCCGCATCCCACGGCGGAACCGTCGGCGAGCTCGACGAGACGCTGATCTTCTACATGCAGACGCGCGGGCTGTCGCGACCGCAGGCGGTGCGTGTGATCGTCGAAGGATTCTTCGAGCCACTGATCGTCCAGCTCGACGACGCCGCGCTCGAGCACCAGATCCGTGAGCGGATCGGCGCCAAGCTCGCAGCCGCGCAGGACGACATCGAGCGCTACGCGCTGGCCCGCTGATGGTCAGCGCCGCGAGCGAGACCGCCCTGGACGTCCGCGCCGATTTCCCGATCCTCAGCCGCCGCCTGGACGGGGGCCGGCTGGTCTACCTGGATTCGTCCTCGACGTCGCAGAAGCCGGCGGCGGTGCTCGATGCGCTCGACGACTTCTACCGCAACCACAACGCGAACATCCACCGCGGCGTCTACAAGCTGGCGCAGGAGGCCGACGCCCTGTTCGAGGGCGCCCGCGAGCGGATCGCCGCGTTCCTGAACTGGCCG
>Ga0265320_10001745_pt1 | contig 15415 bp, 16 predicted proteins | sample 4827metaG_FD_202087 | JGI IMG/M metagenome (GOLD analysis project Ga0265320, IMG submission 202087) | Rhizosphere microbial communities from Carex aquatilis grown in University of Washington, Seatle, WA, United States - 4-8-27 metaG | ecosystem: Host-associated > Plants > Roots > Rhizosphere >...
GCCTTCTCCCCCACCGCGGGCGACTTGGCGAACCAGGCCTGGCCCGCGGGCGATTTGTAGAAGGCCAGGATCGCGTCCAGTTCCTCTTCCGTATACGTGTCGGCATAGACCTTCACGTATTGCGGTTTGAGCGTGTCCCAGTTCAACTGCTGAGCGAGGATCGGCGAGATCTTCTCTTCGAGGGCGGCCTTGTCGGCGGGGGCCGTCACTGGGCGGGTGGTCTGGGTCTTGATTGTGGCCTGTGCGCGCTCCAGCACCTGCTTGAACCCCTGGTCCATCTTGGCGACCTGGAGCAGTTCCTGGGCCTTGGCCATCCTGGAGGCGTCGTCCGCCCAAGCGGCCCCGGCGAGCAGGAACGCCGCCGCGAATCCGATGACTGTTCGAGATTGCTTCATAGAACGAATATCATCTCATTTTCGGAGGCGCTCCTGGGCCAAGCTAGAGACCCCCGCGCGGCGACTCCAAGCGATGCACCTTCACCTCCGGGCACCAGCGGCAAAAGCTGGCGTCCACCGTCGACTCTGAGGTGGGGACTTCCAATCGGTGCCAGCGATGCAAACCGAGAGCGCAGAGCGCCTGCTTCAGCCAGTTCGATTCGTGCGTCCGATTAGGCCACAGCCTCGCCAGTGACGCCGGGTCGTTGCCGCTCATTGACCCTCCTACTCCTTCAGTTCCACAATCGTCGCCCCGGCCCCGCCCTCGCTCTGCGGCGCGGTGTAGAACTTCTCCACGTTCGGATTCTCGGACAGCAACTCCGCGATCATGCGGCGGAGGATGCCCATGCCGTGGCCGTGCACGATGCGGACTCGGTTCGCCGACGCCAGCACCGCGCTGTCGAGAAACTTGTCCACCAGATCGCGCGCTTCCTCGGCGCGCTTGCCGATTACGTTCACCTCTTGCGCGCTCACATACACTTCCGGGCCGGACGGCTTGAAGGTAACGCCCTGGGGCAGCTTCGAACCGCCTCCGCCCTCGGGCAGCACTTCGAGGACTTCGTCGCGCGAGACCTGCATCTTCATGAACCCGGCCTCGACCTCCAGGCGGTCCGCCCCGATCAGCCGCCGCACGCGCGCCGGCTCGCGGATGTTCTTCAGCCGCACGCGCGAGCCTTCGGCGATCTTCAGCGGCACCAGCTCGCCCGCCCGCGAGTCGGATTGGGTCGAGAGGATGGCGGTCTGCATTTCCTCGCGCAGCTCGCGCTTCACCTTGGACACGTTGCGTTGCGCCTGAGCGGACGCACGCTTCTGATCGCCGCTGACCGCAACCTTGCCGATGGCTTCCTGGGCCTGCGCCTCGAAGCGTTCGAGAACCAGCTCGGTCTGCCGCTCGATCTCTTTGAGCTTGGCCGTTTCCTTCTTCGCCCACTCCTCAGTCAGCGCCTTCTCGCGCGCCTGCAGCCGCTGGCGCTCTTCTTCCAAGGCATGCTGCGACGCGGCGACTTCCGTAAGGCGGCGATCGAGCTCCGCGAGGAAGCGCCCCAGGTCGCGCTCGCGCGTGCCCAGCGTGGCCCGCGCCCGATCGAGGATCTCGGCGGGAAGGCCGTGCCGGCGGGCGATATCGAGCCCCGCGGATTTGCCCGGCGCGCCCAGCCGCAGTACGTACGTGGGTTCGAGCGTCTCCTCGTCGAAGCCCATCGAGCCGTTGAGGACGCCCTCGGTATTCGCGCCGAAAACCTTCAGCGCCAGCAGGTGCGTGGAGGCCAGGGAAAAGGCGCCGAGCGACCGGCACCGGTCCAGGATCGCCACGCCCAGCGCGCCGCCCTCTTCGGGATCGGTGGCGCGGCCCAACTCGTCCAGCAGCACCAGGGAGTCGGAGGTGGCCTGCGCCAGGATGTCCCGCACGCGGCTCATGTGCGCGGAAAACGTGCTGAGGCTTTCCTGGATGGATTGCTGATCGCCGATGTCGGCCAGCACGCGGTCGAAGAAGGGGAACTCGGCCTCGACGCAGGGCACCGGGAGGCCGGCCTGCGCCATCAGCGCCAGCAGGCCGACGGTCTTGATGGTGATGGTCTTGCCGCCGCTGTTCGGCCCGCTGATGAGCAGCGTGCGCGTCGAGCCTTCGAGCGTGAGCGTCGCCGCCACCACCGTGCGCTTCTGGCGTCGCAGTACGTCTTCGAGCAGCGGATGGCGCGCCTCGCGCAACACCAGTCGGCGGGCGCCCTCCGGGCTGAAGCGCGGGATCACGCAGCCGAAATCGACGCCGAACTGCGCCTTGGCGAACAGCATCTCGAGCTCGCCCAGGATGGCCAGCGTCCGCTGGATCGGCGCGGCGTAGTCGCGCAGCCGCGACGTCAATTCGAGCAGGATGCGGTGCACTTCGCGCATCTCTTCTTCGGTCAGCCGCACCAGCTCGTTGTTCAGCTCGATGGTTTCGAGCGGCTCGACGAATAGCGTCTGGCCCGTGCCGCTGGCGCCATGAATCACGCCATCGATCTTGCGCCGCTGGCCGGCCACGATGGGCACGACGAAGCGCTCGTTGCGGATGGCGACAAATTCCTCTTGCAACTCCTCTTTGTGCGCGCGCAGGAAGCGCTGAAGCGAGTCCTGTATGGAGCCCTTCTGGCGCTCCATGTCGCGCCGCAGGCGGCCGAGCAGGACGCTGGCGTGATCGGCGACGGTGCCATCGGGCAGAATCTTGCCGGCCAGGTCCTTGAGCACCGAGCGGAACTCGCCCATGGCGGCGCCGCGCGCGCCCAGCTTCGGGAAGCGGTCCACCACGGCCAGCAGGACGGAGCGGATGTCGGAGGCGCGGTCGAGCAATTCGGTCAACGCCAGGATTTCTGTCCCTTCGAGCGATGCGCCCTCGATGTGGAGCTTGTGAATCGAATCGCCGGTGTCGGGCAGCGAGGAGAAGCGCAGGCGAACAGCGGCCCCGCGTGCGGCCGGCTGCGGACGTGCGGCGGCGCGGAGGTATTCGATGGCCTCGGCGGCATCGGCTAGCGAGCGTTCGGCTGTGGCCCGGTCGGCGGCCGGCGCGACTTTTTCCAGTTCGGCCAGGCCGGGCGCGCTCGCGACGTTGCGGCCGAGCAGACGGCGCAGGGCGTCGAATTCGAGAAGATGGGCGGTGGTGTTCATGCTAGGACTTTTTCAATCACTGCCAGAGTCCCTTCCGTGATGCGGTAGGCGGACAGCTCCTGCCGCGGCACCCAAACGGCGCGGCTGGCGTCACTCGCGGCGCGCAATTCGCCGCCCGTCACTTTGCATAGGTAATCGATCAACACGTAATGATACTCGGTCCGGCCGGCCGCATCGAGCATGATCCGCTCGAAGACCTCGGCGACGGAGACTGGCTCGACTTCGAGTCCGGTCTCCTCACGCACCTCGCGGCGGATGGCGTCCTTCAGGCGCTCGCCCACTTCCACCGCGCCGCCGGGCAACGACCAGGTGCCCTTCAGCGGCTCCTGCCCGCGCTCGACCAGGAGCACACGCCCGCCATCCTCGATGATCGCGCCGACGCCGAGAATCGGGCGTTCGGGATAGCGGCGGGAGCTGGACACAAATTCAGTATGGCAGAGGGGATCGCTCCCTCCATCAGACCTCCGCGTAGAAGCTCAGCACATTGTCCCCCTGGCGCACGGTGCGGGTGCGGCGGAGACGGCCATATTCCTCGTGCAGATCGTGGCGGACGTCGTGTTGCACGATCGTGAGCGGCGGCGGGGCGGCACCCAGCAGCGCCAGGGCGGCGGCGTATTCGGCGGGCGCGTCGTAGGGCGGGTCGAGGAACACAAGGTCGGACTTGAGCCGCTCCAGAACCACCAGCGCCTTTCCGCAGAAAACCTGCGCGCGCGCTTCGATGCCCAGCGATTGCAGGTTCCCGCGGATCACGTCCGCGGCCGCCCGGCTCCGCTCGATGAAGATGGCCTCGTGGGCGCCGCGGCTCAGCGCCTCGATGCCGACCGCGCCCGTGCCCGCGTACGCGTCGAGGAACGTCACGCCCTCGATACGCGGCGCGAGGATGTCGAACAGCGTTTCCCGCAAGCGGTCCGGTGTGGGCCGCAGATGCGGTCCCGAGAGCGACTTCAGCCGGCGGCTTCGAAACTCTCCTGCTATGACTCGCATGGTTGGCCAACTCCGCTAAGTCCAGGAAGGCAATTTGGGCCGCCGATGAACGCCGATGAACGCAGATAAGTCATTTGGTTTTGATCGGCGTTCATCGGCGTTTATCGGCGGCCACCAATGTCTTCTCTGCCATCTTCTCACCCCACCTGCGCCAAGCCGTAGCGGCTCTGCCAGTGGCCTCTCAAATACACAAGCGCCCGGCGGCGATCCTCGTCCGCCTCGGGCCGGGCCACCAGCGTCGCTGCCTCGCGGCGCGCAACCTCGAGAATCTCGGAATCGCGCAAAATGTTGGCGATGCGCAACGCAGGCAGGCCGGATTGTTTGGTTCCGAAGAACTCGCCCGGCCCGCGCAGCTTCAAATCCATCTCCGCGATGTGGAACCCATCGCTCGAATCCACCAGCGTGCGGATGCGCTGGCGGCCGATGTCGTTCAGCTTGCCGGTCACCAGGATGCAATAGCTCTGGTTGGCGCCTCGGCCCACGCGGCCGCGAAGTTGGTGCAACTGCGAGAGGCCGAATCGCTCCGCCTGCTCGATCACCATCACTGTCGCGTTGGGGACGTCGATGCCCACCTCGATCACCGTGGTCGAGACCAGCACCTGCGTCTCGCCGGCCTTGAAACGCTCCATGGCGGATTCCTTCTCCGCGGTGCTGAGCCGGCCGTGCATCAGTCCGATGCGGAGTTGCGGGAAGACCTCGACCGCGAGGTGCTGGTACATTTTCTCCGCGGCCTTCATGGCCTGCGTTTCCGATTCCTCGATCACCGGGTATACCACGTACGCCTGGCGGCCCTGCTCGATCTCACGCTTGACGAAGCTCCACACCTGCTCGATGGCGTCCTCCGCCGAATGCCGCGTGACGATGGGCTTGCGGCCCGGCGGCAACTCGTCGATCACCGAAACGTCGAGGTCGCCGTAGAGCGTCAGCGCCAGCGTGCGTGGGATCGGCGTCGCGGTGAGCACCAGCACGTCGGGGTGCGGGCCCTTCTGAATCAGCCTGAGCCGCTGCATTACGCCGAAGCGGTGCTGTTCGTCGACGATCGCGAGGCCGAGCTTCTGGAACTCAACGTCCTCCTCGATCAGCGCATGCGTGCCCACCGCGAACTGCACCAGCCCGGCCGCCAGCGCGCGCTTGAACTGCGCCTTCTCGCCCTTGGTGTTCGACCCGGTCAGCAGCGCGACCGTATAGCCGAGCTTGCGGAACAGGTCCTTGAAGTAAAAGAAATGCTGCGTGGCGAGGATCTCCGTGGGCGCGAGCGTCGCCACCTGCCAGCCGTTCTCGATCGCGATGATGGCCGCCTCCGCCGCCACCAGCGTCTTCCCGCTGCCTACGTCGCCCTGCATCAGGCGATTCATGGGCGCGGGCGATTCCATGTCCCGCGCGATCTCCCCCAGCACCTTCTTCTGCGCGCCCGTGGGCTTGAAGGGAAGCATCCGCTTGATTTGCTCGCGCACGCGGTCCGTCAGCTCGAACGCGATGCCCGGCTGCTTGCGGGCGGTGCTGTGCTTCAACGCGAGGCCGCACTCCAGCCAGAAGAACTCTTCAAAAATCAGCCGGAACTGCGCCTGCGAGCGGAATTCGTTCAGGAGGCGGATGTCCGCGCCCGGCGGCGGGAAGTGCAAATCGCGGAGCGCGGTCCGCAGGTCGGGCAGTTTCAGTTCGTCGCGCAGGCGTTCGGGAAGCGGGTCCGGCCCCACCGGCAGCGCTTCGAGAATCTGCCACAGCAGGCGCCGGAACACGCGGGTGGTGACCTTCTGCGTGGCCTCATAGATGGGAACGATGCGCCCGGTGTGAAGGCCTGCCTCGCCCTCTTCCTCTTCGCCCAGAATCTCGAACTCCGGGTGGAGGATGGAGAGCTCTCCCGAGTAGCTGTCGAACTCCACCTTGCCGTAGAGCGCGATGCGCTGCCCCGGCTCGATCACCTTTTCGAGATAGCCGCCATGGAACCACTTGCACACCAGCGTCGCGCCGGAGGCGTCCGTGAACACGGCTTCGAACAGGCCCAGGTTGCGGCGCCGGAAGCCGGCCAAGTGCGCGGCCTTCACTTCCGCCATGACGGTCGCCATCTCGCCGGGCGCAAGCTGCGCGATGGTCTTGACGTTGGTGCGGTCCTCGTAGCGGAACGGCGGGTAGGCCAGGAGGTCCTCGACGGTCTTCAGCCCCTTGCCTTCGAGCATCGCCGCGCGCGCCGGGCCGACGCCCTTGAGGTACATCAGCGGAGTGGAGAGCGCGAGCGAGATCATGACCGCTCTCGCTATCTTAGCGGGTTACACGTATGCGACGAGCGTCTCGAGCGGCGGCGTGACGAGAGCCTTCTCCATGTCCTCGCCGGTCTCGATCATGTGCCTCAGGTGCCGCGCGGCCAAGGCGGAAACCCAGGGATCGGCTACTGGCTTCCCCGTCTTCCGGGTTAGCTCGAGCAGGTCGGGGTGCATGAGCGCCACCACTTTGGTCAAACGCTCCGGGCCCGCCGACAGCTCGAACTTCACATCCACCGTATCGGCGTGACGGATCGAGATGGCGTTCTGAATCCAGAGGAAGTCCACGCGCCACACCCGGCCGGTGGGGTCGGTTGCCTCGAAATGTCGGAAGGTGCGCGGCTCCGCTCCCTGGCGGTCGCGGCTCGGTTGAATCGCATCAGGTGTGGGTGGCATGTTCACATCTCGCTCGAGTGCTGGCGCAGCAGCGCCAGGAACTCGTCCCGCGTTTCCTTGCGCTCGCGGAATGCCCCCAGCATCGCGCTGGTCACGGCGCCGGAGTGCTGCTTCTCCACGCCGCGCATCATCATGCAGAAATGCCGCGCCTCGCACACCACGCCCACGCCCAGCGGATCGAGTACCTGTTCGAGCGATTGCGCGATCTCCTGCGTCAGCCGCTCCTGAATCTGCAGCCGCCGCGCGAACATGTCGACGATGCGCGGAATCTTGCTCAGCCCCACCACCTTGTGCCGCGGCAGGTACGCCACGTGGACCTTGCCGAAGAACGGCAGCATGTGGTGCTCGCACAGGCTGAAGAACTCGATGTCGCGGACGATCACCATCTCGTCGTACTTCACCGTGAAGAGCGCGCCGTTGACCACCTTCTGAACGTCCTGCCCATAGCCGCTGGTCAGGTACTTCCAGGCCTTCTCGACGCGCTCCGGAGTCTTCGACAGGCCCTCGCGCGCAGGGTCCTCGCCGAGCTGCCGCAGGACCTCCTCCATCAGCGAGGCGATGCCGCGCTCCGAAACGGCTGCCGCATTCGCGGCCGGGTTGTCAGTCGTGTAGCTCAAATCGGTTCCTCTTCGTTTCCTGAATTCGGATTGCATCCAGCGCCGGCCCCGCGCCAGGGAACACCTCCGGCCATCGGGCCGAGAGCCGCGACTGGATCTCGACCGCCAGGTTCTCCGTAGTGGGCACGCGCTCCGCAAACGCCGGAACTTCCGCGTTCAGATCGTGGTGGTCGAATGGCTCCAGAACCTGCTCGCGAACCAGCGCATCGAGCGCGGCCAGGTCCGCCACACGGCCCGACGCCGCATCTACCGGACCGCGCACGCTCACCTCCAGCGCGTAGTCGTGCCCGTGCCCGTGGGGGTTGTTGCACTTTCCGTACAGCGCGCGGTTCTCCTCCGCCGAGAGCCCGGCCGCGTTGAGCCGGTGCGAGGCCGAGAACCGGTAGCGCCGCGTGACGCGGATCACGGCTGACCTCCGAAGTAATCCACGTACAGGTCTTCGGTCTCGTAGACCCGCACCGCGTGCAGGCGGACTCGCGGGCCGGCCACGCGCGGCTCGATCCGCCGCCACACTTCGATCGCCAGGTTCTCCGTGGTTGGCACCACAGTGTCGAAGGGCGGAACCTCGCGGTTCAGAAAGCGGTGGTCCATCGGCTCGACCACTTCTTGCTGGATCACTTCTTTGAGCCGCTTGAGGTCGTACACCATCCCGGTTTCCGGTTGGGGATCGCCCTCCAGCGTCACCTCGATCACGTAGTTGTGCCCGTGGCCGTGCGGGTTCGAGGCCGCGCCGTAAAGAGCCTGGTTCTCCTCGTCGGACAGCCCCGGTACACGGCACACGTGTGACGCGGAGAAATCAGCCCTCCTCGTGATCAGCATGCGCCCCCTACCCTACTGATACCGCCGCCTGCAAATGGTTACACTTAATGATAGGAAGTTCGAATGGCCCCAGTCAAAACAGAACGCGTCATCCAGGCTCTGATTGTCGTTTGCCTGGCCGGGCTGGTGTGGGTAATCGCCGGCATCTTTCAGGAACGGATCGTGGTGGCGGGCGACAGCGCCCCGCGGTTCAGCGTGACCACCGAGGACGGAAGGACCATCTCCCCCTCGAACTTCGGCGGAAAGCTGCTGGTGGTGCATTTCTGGGCCACCTGGTGTCCGCCCTGCGTCACGGAGACGCCGTCCCTCAACCAGTTCCAGCAGGCGTTCGCCAAGGACGGCGTGGTGGTGCTTGGCATCAGCGTGGACACCAACGCCAAGGCCTACCGCGACTTTCTCCAGAGGCACAAAATCTCGTTTGCCACTTCGCGCGACCCCGACGCCAAGATCGCCTCCGACTACGGAACCTTCCAGTATCCCGAGACCTACATCATCAACCGCGACGGCAAGGTGCTCGAGAAGATCATCAGCAACACCGAGTGGATGGACCCCGAGCGGCAGAACGTGATCCGTGGGATGCTCGGTTCATGATTCCAGGCCCTGCGCGGGCTGAGAGCCACGGCGGCACGCTAAACTCGCTGCTGAAAAAATCCGGGAAAACAATATGAGCCGCCGATGAACGCAGATGAACGCCGATAACTAATTTGTTGCCGATCTGCGTTTATCGGCGTTCATCGGGTGCCAGTAATGTCTTGGAGGTTCGAGGCCCAAGCGCAATCATGACCAGACGACAATTCTTTCTCACAGGGAGCTTAGCGATGGCCGTTACCGGCAAGTTGACCAGCAAGCAGCGGGTGGATCGCGCGCTGGCGGGCGGCGATGTCGATCGCCCGCCGTTCAGTCTGTGGCATCACTTTCGTTTGGCCGCGTTCCCCGGCGAGCGGCACGCCGAGGCGACGCTCGAGTTCCACCGTAAGTTCCGTACCGACATCGTCAAGGTGATGAGCGACTTTCCGTACCCCAAGCCGACGGGCGGAATCGAGGCCATCAAGCCCGACGCGAATCCCTTCCCCGAGCAGTTGCGCGCGCTCGACATCATCCGCGAGGGCCTCGGGGGCAGCGCCTATTTCGTCGAGACCGTTTTCAACCCCTACAACCAGGTCGCGAAGACTTTCTCGAAGCCCGAGGTTCAGCGGTTGAAGCAGGAGCAGCCGCAGGTGCTGCTGAACGCTCTCGAAGCCGTCGCCGCCTCGGAGGTCAACCACGTGCGCAAGGCGCTCGCCACCGGCGCCGCCGGCATCTTCCTGGCGATCGATTGCGCGGTGCCCGGAGTCCTCACTCCGGAGGATTACGCGAAGTTCAGCGAGCCCTTCGACCGCATGGTCCTCAACGCCGCCTCCGGCGCGCATTTCAACACCCTGCACCTGCACGGCAAGACCTACCTGGACCTGTTCTGGAAAGGCTGGCCGGCCGCCGTGATCAACTACGAGAGCCACTTGACGGGCGTCGATTTCGCCACGGCCCGCAGCCAGTTCTCCGGCGTGCTGATGGGCGGTGTCGATGAGACCAACTACCGCACGCTCTCCGAAGCCGAGATCGCGAGCCAATGGCACGCCGCCGCAGCGGCCGCCGGAAAGAAGTACATCCTGTCGCCGGGCTGCTCAGTCCCCGATCAGAGCACGGACGAGGAACTGGCGCGGCTGGCGCACGTGGTGGGGGCGTAAACAAAAAAGGTTCCAAGTGACCTACGGATGAGCGGTCTCGCCGGCCGGCATGCATCGGCCCCGAGCACGGACTCAGATCCGCCCGACAGCGTCCGTCTCCCTGCCACGGTTGCCCGTGACTGGTCGTTGCAGTCGCCGTCGGCGACCTGAGCAAGCCTACGGTTCGATGCGGCCTTTCGCTCCCCCCCAGCGGCTGCCCGTTTCCGGACCACCTCTGCGGGATTATCGTTCCCGGCCTGCACCTTCACCGTACTGCGGAGTGCGCGCCAACCGGTCCTCTTCCACGTTCCTCATTCCCGTCGCCGGGCCGTCGGCTCGCACAAGGGTTTGTTGCCACGCACTCCGTATTTCTAACGGTTCCTCGCCTCTCCGCTCCCCTTCGGGACCTCTCGATCCCGCCGGATCATCGCTCGCTGCGATTCGCCGCTCGAAAGCTTGCCTCCGCCGAACGCCCGCTTCCCGATTCTCCCTGCCGCTTCGGATCGCTCCGCCGCCTCAGATCATCGTTCCGGTTCGCTGCGTCCTGCGTGGCTCGCCAGCTCCGTAAACCTCTTGGAACCTCCATCATGTTGCACCGAAAGCCCTGGTTCGGTCAATACGAAAGATCGCTTAGTAATAGGCTTTTCCGCAGCTTTATCAGGCTTTGGACTCAGTCGATTACAGTAGTACGGTTCTGGAATTCGTGTGGATAAACCATTCCGCCCTGATTCTGATTTCGAGGGAACTCAGTTTCAGGCCTTTTCGTCTATAATCATGACCCCATGAAGAACCTTTGCCTCATAACCGCCCTCATCGCAGTCCCGGCCTTCGGCCAGATGTTCCGGGGAAACCTCGAACACACCGGCGTCTACAATGCCACCGGCGTGCGCCAGTTCAACCGCGTCCAGTGGCGCTTCGAAACCGCGGGCCGCGTCATCTCTTCGCCCGTCGTCGCCGGTGGCGCCGTGTACGCCGGCAGCACGGACCAGAACCTCTATGCCATCGACCAGGAAACCGGCGCGTTGAAGTGGAAGTTCCACACGGAGAGCTGGGTCACCTCGTCGCCCGCCGTCGCGGATGGCACCGTTTTCTTCAGCAGCTTCGACGGCACGTTCTACGCCGTGGACGCCGCCTCCGGCAAGCTCAAGTGGAAGTTCGAAACCGAAGGCGAGCGGCGGTTCGCGCACAAGCGGCTGCACGGTCTTCAGCCCAGCGGAGAGCTCATCGGCGACACGTGGGATTTCTACCTCTCCTCGCCCGCCGTCTACAACGGAGCCGTGTATTTCGGCAGCGGCGACGGCAACGTCTACGCGCTCGACGCGCCCACCGGAGCCCTGAAGTGGAAGTTCCACACCGGCGACGTCGTGCATGCCTCGCCCGCCATCTCCGGCGCACTGGTCATTGTCGGAAGCTGGGACGGCATCCTCTACGCGCTTCAGGCGGACACGGGCAAGGTCGCGTGGCAGTTCCAGGCCGGCGTCGATCCCAAGATCGGCAACCAGCAGGGCTTCCAGTCCTCGGCGGCCGTGGACAACGGAGTCGTCTACGTGGGCTGCCGCGATTCGAACGTGTACGCCATCGATCTCAAGACCGGCCAGAAAAAATGGGCCGTGAACAACGGAGGCTCCTGGGTCATCACGTCACCCGCCGTGAACGACGGCAAGGTCTACTACGGAACCTCCGACACGGGCCTCTTCCACGCCCTCGATGCCGCGACCGGCGCCAAGCTGATTTCCTTCGACGCCAAATTTCCCGTCTTCTCTTCGCCCGCCATCGCCGGCAGCACGCTCTACGTGGGAAGCTTCGACGGCAAGCTGCACGCCGTGGACCTCAAGACGCTGAAACCGCTGTGGGATTTCACCACCGAAGCGTCGAAGCAGAACGCGTCCGCTCTCACCGGGGCCGACGGCCGCCTCGACTTCGGCAAGGTCATCCGCTTCCTCTTCGTCGACGAGATGAACGCCGGGGTGGTCAAGCTTTTCGCAACCGGCTCGGTGGTCTCCTCTCCCGCCATCGACAAGGACGCCGTCTACTTCGGCTCGACCGACGGAGCTGTCTACGCGCTGAAGTAGAGCAACCTTCAGCTCGTCCCCTTGCTATGATTCCCCCATGCGAATCTCCGCGCTCTGCTGCTTGTTCGTCGCGGCGTCCATAGCCTTCGCGCAGCCCGTCGCAGGCAAACGCCCGCCCATAATCGACATCCACGTACACACTTTCGGCGGCTTTCCCGGCATGGGACCGATGTGCCCGTTCAACCCACAATTCCTGGCGTCGGACCCGCACTCCAAAGAGTCGCAGACCGGATGGGCCCCGCAGGATTGCACGCTGCTGCTCGAGCCCTCCAAGTCGCAGGCCGAGTACATGAAGGCCCTCCTGGCCGAATACGAGCGACTCAATGTCACGGCCGTCGTCATGGGCGATCCCAAATCCGTCCAGCAGTGGAAGGACGCCGCGCCCGCGCGCATCATTCCGGGCACTGCCTTCGACAACGGCATCACCCCGGGCAGGTACGTGACGGTGGACGAGCTGCGAACGGCGTTCACCACTGGCGGGTTCAAGGTGATGGGAGAGGTGGCCCCGCAGTACGAGGGCATCTCGCCCAGCGATCCGTCGCTCGACAAGTACTTCGCGCTGGCCGAGGAGCTCGACATCCCGGTCGGAATCCACATGGGTACCGGAGGCTCCGGCCGCGCCAACGTAGCCACGCCCAAGTTCCGCGGCTCGATGGGCAATCCGCTTCTGCTCGAAGACCTGCTCGCGCGCCATCCCAAACTGCGGCTGTGGATCATGCACGCCGGCTACCCCATGATCGACAACCTGCTCACGCTGCTCCAGGCCAACTCGCACGTGTATGTCGATGTGGCCGGGCTCATCTGGAGTTACCCCTTGAAGGAAGTGCACACCTACATCCAGCGCATCGTGGAAGCGGGATTCGAAGATCGCGTGATGTTCGGTACCGACCAGATGATCTGGCCCGGCCTGATGGCGGCCTCGATCAGCGTCATCGAAGGCGCCACTTACCTCACGCCGCAGCAGAAGCGCGACATCCTCTACAACAATGCGGCCCGTTTTCTGCGGCTCGACAAGGTGGACGCTAAGTAGCGGACGCGGCGGGCCCTTCCTCAGTCCGCTGCAACACGATGGTGATAAGCAGCCCCGGGCTGGCGTTCGCGGCGCGGATCTCACCGTGGTGCAGGTGGATGGCCCGCTGTGCGATCGCCAGGCCGAGTCCGACACCGCCGCTCGACTCGTTGCGCGATTCGTCCGCGCGGAAGAAGGGATTGAAGATCTTCGGCAGCAGGTCCTCCTTCACGCCGGGACCGTGGTCCCGCACGGAAAGTACTGCACGCGCCCCATCCACCACGATCTTTGCTTCGACGGCGGCACCGGCGGGCGAGTAGCGGATGGCGTTGCGAACGATGTTTTCGATAGCGCGTTGCAGCAGTCCGCGGTCGCCGAGGGCCCGGACCTCGTCCGGAGCATCGACCTCGATGCGGCAACCCCGTCCCTCCGCTTCTAACTGACAGTCCTCGGCCACCTCGCGCAGAATGTCGCTCAGGCACACATCCTCGACGCTGAAGGCCTCGGGATCCCCTTCGGCCGTGGTCATCTGCAGCAGAGAGCTGACCAGATCGGAGAGCCGATCCGTTTCGCGCCGCAGGCGGGCGGCGGCGGCAGCCCGGTCGCCGTCCTTCCCCACCAGCTCCGCGGCGAGACTCAGCCGCGCCAGCGGCGAGCGCAACTCGTGCGACACGTCCTGGAGCAACTGCCGTTCCGCGGTGAGAAGAGTCTGGATGCGAGCAGCCATGCTGTCGAAAGAGCGTCCCAGCTCGCCGATCTCGTCGTGGCGGCGCATTCCGACCCTCACGGTCAGGTCCCCGCTTCCGAAGCGCCGCACCGCGGCCGCCAGGCGCCGCAGCGGCCACGCGAAGTGCATGGCCAGAAACCAGAACAGAACCGCCACCACGGTCAGCAGAAGGAAGTAGTACGGCGCAAACGTGGTGAAGCTGTACGGAGGCACATAGATAATGAGGAAACGATAGCGCCAGTCCTCGGAAGCGACCCGCACCGCGTGCTTATCGCCGCGGTTCATGAAGGACCGGCGCTGGCCCTGAGAGCCCTCGAAAAACGCGGATCGATCCTCGCCGGTAAGAAGATCGCGGCCCGATGAGTCGGTGAGGTAACGCTCGGCTCCCTCGAACGCGCGCAGGTCTGTAAGGTAGCGCTCCAGCTCGCTGTGGCCGCCATGCTCGTATGCCGTGCTGGCCTGATGCAACTCGAACGCGTCGCTGCGCGCGAAGGCTTCGTCGAAAACCCCGAAGATGACGGCCTTCGAGAGCCAGGAGTAGGCCACCAGCGACAGAACCAGCGTGGACAAGGACCAGATCAGGATCTTGGCTGTGATCGATCGCAGGTTCAAGCGCTCTCCTTTGTCAGCAGGTACCCGACGCCTCGCACCGGCCGTATGAGAATGCCCGCCCGATCGAGCTTCTTCCGAAGGTGGCTGACGTGAACCTCGAGCGAGCGCTCGAACGGCGTGGCCGGACGCTGGTAGAGCACCGCGCAGACCTGGTCGCGCGTCACCACCCGGCCCGCCGAGCGAACTAGAAGGTCAAGGATAGCGAACTCCGTTGCGGTCATGGCGAAGGGCTCGTCCCCGACCCAGGCCTTGCCGCTGGTGCGATCGAGCCGCAGGCCGCCGACCGTGGCCACCTCCGGTTCGCCCGAGGCGGTGTGCCCGGAGCGGCGCAGCACCGCTCGCACGCGCGCCAGCAACTCTTCGGATCCGAACGGTTTGGGCAGATAGTCGTCGGCGCCCGCGTTCAGGCCGGCCACCCGGTCCTGCTCGGTGTTCCTGGCGGTCAGCATGATCACCGGAACCGGGGAACGGCGGCGCAGTTGCCTCAGGACTTCGAAGCCGTCCAGGACGGGCAGCATGACATCCAGCAGCACGAGGTCGAAGCTGCCCTCGATCGCGCGCGCCAGTCCGCGTCCGCCATCGAGGACCGATTCCAGCGCGAAGCCGGCTTCGGAAAGGACATCGGCGATCAACTCGCAAAGGGCCGAGTCATCGTCCACCAGAAGGATCGTCTGCACTTCTAGCGTATTCTAGCGCGCGCTCGCACGCGCTCCCGTCCGGCACGGCACCTTTAACCAATCTTGAGGTTACTTTCGGTACCAGCTGCCGTCTACTAGAAGTATGGAAAGACTATTCACGCGCCTTCTTACAGTCGGGCTTCTCGCGGGTTCGCTCGCCATGGCCGCGACCTACAAGTTCAATTTGTCCGACCCGGTCCAGGCCGGTAAGACGCAACTACAGCCCGGCAAGTATTCCATCGACGTGACTGGAACGACCGCCGTGCTCAAAGACAAAGCCGGCAAGACGATCGACGTCAAGGCAAAGGTTGAGCAGCTGGGCGCCAAGGCGGCAGCCACCACGTTCGGTATCAGCGACGAAGCGGGCGCCAGGAAGCTCGCATCCATCACCCTGGGCGGCTCCCAGCTTCGCGTCATATTTGAATAGGGGCTCCTGCGGCCGCTCGGCGCGGGATGGGAGTCGCATC
>Ga0265320_10001746_pt1 | contig 15409 bp, 13 predicted proteins | sample 4827metaG_FD_202087 | JGI IMG/M metagenome (GOLD analysis project Ga0265320, IMG submission 202087) | Rhizosphere microbial communities from Carex aquatilis grown in University of Washington, Seatle, WA, United States - 4-8-27 metaG | ecosystem: Host-associated > Plants > Roots > Rhizosphere >...
TGGCGATGTCGCGAGCGACATCGCCATCCGAGACCTGACCCCGTCTTCCCAGCCCGGGCAGCCGAACGGGACGTCGCCATGAGCATCGGCCCCATTCGCGAAAAGATCGACGAGCTCGACCGGCAGCTGGTCGACCTGATCAACCAGAGGCTGGCGCTCGCCGCCGAGATCGGCCGGATCAAGCGCAGCCAGGGCGGCGAGATCTATGTCCCGGAGCGCGAGGACGCCGTCCTCAGGCAGGTGTGCGCGCACAATTCCGGTCCGATCAAAAACGAGGCACTGCGCGCGATCTACCGCGAAATCATGTCGGCGGCGATCGCGCTCGAAAAGCCGCTGTCGGTGGCCTACCTGGGGCCGGAGGCGAGCAACACGCACGCGGCGGCCATCAAGAAATTCGGGGCGAGCGTGAATTACCAGGCGATGGCCTCGATCGCGGACATCTTCACGGCGGTCGAGAAGGGCGAGGCCGACCTTGCGGTCATCCCGATCGAGAATTCGACGGAGGGCAGCGTCCGGGAGACGCTCGACAGCTTCGTCGAGAGCGACCTGAAGGTCGTCGCCCAGATCCACCTCGAGATCACCTACGCCCTGATCTCGCAGTCGCCCCTGGAGAAGATCGCGCGCGTCCTCTCGAAGGACCAGGCCCTCGCGCAGTGCCGGAACTGGCTGCGGCGGCATCTGCCGAACGCGCAGCTCGTCGACGCTCCGAGCACCTCGCGGGCCGTGCAGATCGCGAAGGAGGACCCGGCGGCGGCCGCGGTCGCCGGAGAGCTCGCGGCCGACTACTACGGCGTTCCGGTCGTCGCCCGCAACATCCAGGACCGGGCGGACAACGCGACGCGTTTCTTCGTCCTCGGCCGCAAGCCGGCGGGCCCGGTCGGCTCCGGCAACGATGCGTCCAGCTTTCTCATCTCGCTCGGGGAGGAGGCGGGGGCCCATTCCGGCTCGCTTCTCAAGATGCTGATGCCGCTCGCCGAGCGGGGGATCAACCTGTCGAAGGTGGAGTCGCGGCCGAGCAAGCGCCGGCCGTGGGACTATTATTTCTTCATCGATGTCACCGGCCACTACGACGATCCGCCCGTCAGGGAGGCCGTTGCCGAGCTGAAAAAATTCTGTCCGCTGGTGAAGTGGCTCGGCAGCTATCCCGCGACGGGGTAGGGCCGAGGCAAGCCTGGGCCCGATGCTCCGCGCGATCGACGGCCACGTGCACCTCTATCCCCCGGAGGTGAACCGGGATCCCGCCGGGTGGGCTGCCGCCCGCGGCGAGGGGCATTGGGCGCTCCTCTGCACCCGGGTGCGCAACGGGCGGCCCGTGCAGTCCTTTCCGGATGCCGAGGGTCTCCTCCGCGCCATGGACGCGGCGGAAGTCGAGAAGGCGATCCTCCTCGGCTGGTACTGGGAGAGGATGGAAAACTGCCGCCTGCAGAACCGCTTCCACGCGGAATGCGTGTCCCGGCACGGAGACCGGCTGGCGGCGTTCGCGACGATCCATCCCTCGGCGGGGCTGGCCGCCGTCGAGGAGGAGCTGGCGCGCTCGCGCGGGGAGGGACTGAGCGGGCTGGGGGAGCTTTCGCCCCATTCCCAGGGATACGGCTGCGACGATCCGGTCCTCGCGGGCGCCCTCGCCCTTGCCTCGGAGTGGCGGTGGCCCGTCAACCTGCATGCGGCCGATCCCGAGGGCCGGCCCTATCCGGGGCGGGTGGCGACGCCGCTCGGGGATTTTATCCTCCTCGCGCGGCGCTTCCCGTCGGTCACCTTCGTCCTCGCCCACTGGGGAGGGCTGCTGCCCATCCGGATTGCCGGGGCCGACATCCCGGGGAACATAAGCTACGACACCGCGGCCTCGCCGCTCCTGTATTCGCCGGAGGTCTGGGGGCGGATGATCGGCGCCGCGGGCGCGGAGCGTGTCATCTTCGGCTCGGACTTTCCGCTGAATTCCTACCCGCGCCTCGACGCGGAGCCGAATCTCCCGCGCTTCGCGGCCGAGGCGCGCGGCGCCCTGGAGGGCGCGGCGCTCGCGGCCGTCATGCGGGAAAATGCCGAACGCCTTCTTTCAGTTTCCGGAACCCGTTGAGCGGGCTCCGGTCACATTTTCTAAGTTGCCAACGCCGGCAAAATGCAGCGGTCTCACCCTTCCCTTTTGCCGTTTTATTCAATGATTTTGCGTGTAAACCCCTCCCGCGTTGTCCGCGGGTTGAGCCTCGCCGCGGCGCTTCTCCTGCTTGCGCCGGGATCGCGCGCGGAGGACACCGTCGTCTCCGGCACGCTGCCCGAGGATTACTTGCCCGGGCTCAAAAGCCTGGTGCATGCGGCGGTCAAGGAGTCGCCGACCATGATCCTCCAGCAGATCCAGCTGGCCCAGTCCGAGGCCGGGCTCCTGGCGGGCGACGCCTCGCTCTATCCGCAGCTGAGCGGCTCGGTCGGCTACGGGGCGAGCAACGAATCCGTGGGCGTGTCGGGAGAGGCCGGCGGGGCGAGCAGCAAGTCGACGGGAACCTCGAAGAGCTTCACGTACAGCGTCTCCGCGTCGCAAAACCTCTTTCAATGGGGCGCCGTCTGGAAGCAGACCCGGATCGCCAAGCTCCAGCTCCTGATCCAGCAGAAGAGCTACGCGGAGGCGTACCGGAGTTTCGTGGTCCAGCTGCGCGACCTCTACCTCGGCCTGATCATGAAGAAGCTCGCGCTCCGCAACGCGCACTTCAACCTGAAGATCGTCGAGGCCCAGCTCGCGATCTCCGAGGACCAGCTGAAGAGCGGCATGATCTCCCAGGGCGGCATCCTCGGCCCCAGGCTCGCGGCCGAGGACACCCGGCTCGGGGTGGACCGGATCGACGAGGACTACGCGCATTCGAAGCGGATGCTGGCGCAGTTTGCCGGCGTGCCGGACATCGACGAGGACACGATCCCGATCGACGTTCCCGCGGTGACGCCCGCCCCGGCGACCGGGGAAGCCCTGCTCGCCGAGTTCCTGCGCGACGGCGCCAAGAGCACGTTCACGGCGGAGAACTACGCGATGTACGTCAAGCAGCAGCAGCTCAACTACGAGATCGCCCTGGTGCGCCAGCTCCCGAAGTTCGCCGCCTACGGGTCCTACAGCCTCAGCAATTCGACGAGCATATCGCTGGCGAACCCGGTTGCGGGGCAGGCCCCGGTGCCCGCCGCGATCGCGCAGGAGGCCGTGAAATCCGAGAGCTACGGCATCTCGGCCTCCGTGGACATCTTCGACGGGTTTGCGACGACGGCCGCCATGCGCTCGGCGAAGGACTCGAAGCACTATTACGAGCGGACCCTGCAGACCTACCTCGAGACCACGATGGAGGCCGCGCAGGACGCGCGCAGGCAGGTCGAATTCTCCGGCCGGGCGATGAAGCTCGCGGAGACCCGCTACGACCTCGCAAAGTCCGCCTTCGACGAGGCGCAGGAGGATCTGAAGCTCGGCACGATCACGCAGGCCTTTGTCGACAGCACGACTTACCAGCTCTACTACAGCGCCTGGGCCAGGGCCTCCGCCCGCGCGGATTTCCTCTCCCACTGGAGCGCCTACGTCTCCCTTGTCGACGCCGATCCGGCGCTGAACGAACTCCCCGTCCACTATGTGCGCCCAACCCGCTAAGGCCCGCCTCGGCCTCAAGTCCTTCGCCGTCCTCGCGGCCGTTGTCCTCGCCGCTGTTTTCCTGATCCTGTACTCCCTTCGGCCCACGGCCCGGGTCGTCGCTGTCTCCCGCGGCCATGCCGACGACGCCCGCCCCGGCAGCGTCACGGTCGAGGCAAGGCACGAGCTCGATCTCAACACGGAGGTCGGCGGCCGCGTGATCAAGAGCCTGGTCGACGTGGGCAAGGCGTTCAAGGAGGGTGATTTCATGGCCCAGATCGACACGGGCGACATCGACCTCGCGATCGAGACCGCGCAGAACACCTACGACACGCTCAAGAGCAGGATAGCGGTCGGCTCCTCGATCGAGCTCCAGATCGAGACGGCGGCGGCGAACCTCGCGAACGACGAGCGGCTGAACAAGATGGGCCAGGTGTCGGACGTCGCGCTCGCGACCGAGCGCCGATCCCTCCAGGCGCTCCAGCAGTCGCTCGAGCTGGAGAAGGTCAACAACGAAAGCCAGCTCAGGACCGACGCGATCGACATCAAGTCCAAGAAGCGCCAGAAGGAAAAGATGACGATCATGGCGCCCTTCGACGGGGTCGTCTCCGCGGTCCAGGCGCTGCCGGGCTCGCTCATCCCCGGCGGATCCGGCATAGCGCATTTCCTGACCAACGACTGCACGGTCGAGGCGCGGATCAGCGAGGAGAACTTCGCGGGCATCGCAGTCGGCGACAAGGCGACCGTGATCTTCCTCGGCTACGACAGCGCGAAGCCGTTCGACGCCACCGTGACCAAGATCCTTCCGACCGCCGAGTCGACGACCCAGAGGTACGTCGTCTATCTCGATGTCAAGATCCCGCCCGAACGGCTGAAGCCGGGAATGACCGGCGAGGTCAGCATCCTCGTGGGGACCGATCCCTGGGCGCTCCTGGCGCCGAGGCGCGCGCTCGCGGGGGACAAGCTCCTTGTCGTGAGCGGGGGCCGCGTCGAGGTGCGGACGGTGAAGACGGGCTTTGTCGGCCTGAACAAGGTGCAGATCCTGGACGGGGTGAAGGAGGGCGACCTCGTGATCGCCGAGGATCTCGACCAGTTTCACCCGGGCGAGCGCGTGCGGACCGATATCCTGGCCAATTAGCAGGCGCCCGCACCCGTGTCGCCGAACCTGAAAATCGCCTTCCGCTTTCTCGTCGCCAAGCGGCGGGCGATGCTGCTCAGCCTCACCTGCACGGTCCTCGGCGTCGGCTTCTTCGTCGTCACCCAGGCGACGACGAGCGGGTTCCAGGACCTGTTCATCAAGACCCTGCTCGGAACCGACGGCGCCATCCGGATCCAGGACGAGATCCAGGACACGCTGCGCTCGATGGCCGCATCGGGGAACGATCCCATGTCGGACTTCCAGATCGAGGAGAAGGAGGGGCGCAAGTATATCGAGGGGATCCCGCAGCCGGCGCAGCTCATGGAATCGCTGCGCCATTTCGCCAACGTATCCGGAATGGCCGAGGTGCTGCACGAGGACGTGTTCATCCAGAGCAGCTTCAGCGGCGCCAAGCGGGATACCGCACAGATCTACGGGATCAATGTGGACAACGGCCTGGACGACTTCTTCAAGGTCTCGAATCTCTCCACGCAGATCATCCAGGGCGACCTCGACGCCTTCAGGAACCAGCCGGACCGGATCCTGATCGGAAGCGTCCTCGCCAGGCGCCTGCAATTGGCGCCAAAGGATTCCGTCCTCATCCAGGTCGCCTCCTCGGGCGACCAGCGCCGCTACCAGGTGGCGGCCATCTATGAAACCGGCGTGGACGACGTCGACCGCGCGCGCGTCTTCATGAAGCTCTCCGACGCCCGTTCGCTCCTGCACAAGCCGACCGACGCCTCCTACATCCAGGTCAACCTGCTGGACAAGGACCGGGCGCCCCAGGACGCCGCGCAGATGCAGCGGGCGCTCAAGCACAGCGCCGCGCCCTGGCAGCAGCGCGAGTCCGTCTGGCTCACCGTCTTCCAGGCCCTGCGGGTCTCGAGCGCCATCACCGTCTCCATCTTCACCCTGATCGCCGGGATAGCGATGGGCAGCACCCTCTTCATGATCGTCATGGAGAAGACCAAGGAGATCGCGATCCTGCGGTCGATGGGCTACACCCCGCGCGACATTTCCTCCATTTTCATCTGGCAGGCGGCGATCGTGCTCCTGATCGGCTGCGTGCTTGGCTGGATCGTCGGCTCCGGCGTGACCTTCGGGATCAGCAAGGTGCCGCTTCCGATCCGCGGCATCTTCAAGACCGATTACTTCGTCGTCACCTGGTCCATCTGGCACTACATCGAGGCGACGGTCACCGCCGTCGTCGTCGTCATGATCGCGAGCCTGGTGCCGGCCCGCCGCGCGGCACGCCTCCAGCCGGGCGACGTCATCCGGGGCACCGCGCAATGAACGGGACTCCCGACGCCGCACCCGACGATCCGAACGTCACCCTCCGCTGCTCGGGGCTGCACCGCTACCTGGGGCAGGGTGACGGGCGGGTCCATGTCCTCAGGGGCGTCTCTTTCGAGGCGAAGCGCGGGCAGGTCTACGCGATCGTGGGGCCCTCCGGGTGCGGCAAGAGCACGCTTCTCTACCTCCTCGGCCTTCTCGACCAGCCGGACGACGGGCACATCTGGATCGACCGCAGGCTGATGTCCAACAGCAGCGACGAGGAGCGGACGGCGGCCCGCGGCGAGCACATCGGCTTCGTCTTCCAGTTCCACTTCCTCATGCAGGAGTTCACGGCGCTCGAGAACGTGATGATGCCGATGCTGAAGCTCGGGCGGCTCCAGCCGGGCGAGATGGAGGAGCGGGCCCGCTCGCTTTTGACTGCCGTCGGGCTGGGGGAGAAGACCCACCGGCTGGGCACGCAGCTCTCCGGCGGCGAGCAGCAGCGGGTCGCGATCGCGCGGGCCCTGGCCAACCAGCCGACGATCATCCTCGCCGACGAGCCGACGGGCAACCTCGACGCCAAGAATTCCACGATCGTCTTCGACCTGATGACGCGCCTGGCCAAGGAAAACGGCCAGGCCATCGTCCTCGTGACGCACAATCCCGAGATCGCCAACCGATGCGACGTCATCCGGCCCATGCGGGACGGATTGTTCGTGTAAGTGCAAGGGGTCAGGCTGCAAAAGTTGACGCCGCTGCGGCGTCAACTTTTGCAGCCTGACCCCTTAATTCCCACCATTTGTCACGCTAATTCCCGGGCCAAAAATTGGCCTGCGGGAAAATAGGGTGGACATCCCAAACCGCCCCCGCCTTTTTTGGCTCTGATTTTGCGCACACCAGCACATCCAGTGACTCTTACGTGTTCGATCAAGCAAGCGCCTGCTAACGCCTTCCGGGGCGGATGCATGGCTGCGGGGGCTTAGGCGGCGGCGCGACCGGAAACCCAGGATCATGTCGAACATCTTCCCGAAATCGGCAAACCGGCTGCCGCTCCAGATTGTCATCTATCTCTTCGTGGTCGGCGGGATCGCCACGGCCGGCGTCACCTACTACATGACGCCCAAGTACACCCGGGTGGGGTACGCGCCGGTCCAGCCGGTCCCGTACAGCCACGCGCTTCACGCGGGCCAGCTCGGGATCGACTGCCGGTACTGCCACAGCAACGTCGAGCGCTCGGGCCACGCCAACATCCCGACCGCGCAGACCTGCATGAACTGCCACAGCCAGATCAAGGCGAATAGCCCCCTCCTGGCGGTCGTGCGGCACAGCTACGAGACGGGGGAGCCCGTTCCGTGGGTCTGGATCCACCAGACGCCCGACTACGTGTACTTCAACCACGCGATCCACGTGAACCGCGGCGTAAGCTGCGTCGAGTGCCACGGACGGATCGACCAGATGGACGTCGTGACCCACGCCAAGCCGCTCAGCATGGGCTTCTGCCTCGATTGCCACCGCGCCCCCCAGGAGCACCTCCGCCCGCGGGACCAGGTGACGAACCTGGCCTGGCAGGCGCCGAGCCCCGAGGCCCAGGAGGCCATGGGCACCAAGTTTGTCCATGACTGGAACGTCCGCCCCCCTCAAAGCTGCTCCGGCTGCCACCGATGAAACGCAAGATCGAACATCCCGCTCCATCTGCGCGCGAACTGGCCGGCCCGAAGTACTGGCGGAGCCTTGACGAGCTGGCGGAGACGCCCGGCTTCAAGGCCCGGCTCGAGCGGGAATTCCCGGACGGCGCGTCCACCCTCGACGGCGTGGACCGGCGCCAGTTCATGAAGATCATGGCGGCCTCCTTCGCCCTGGGCGGGGTGGGGCTGGCCGGCTGCCGCCGGCCCGAGGCGAACATCCTTCCCTTCGGAAAGTCCGTCGAGGGATTCATCCAGGGCCTTCCCCTCTACTACGCGACAGCGATGCCGCTTCGCCGCTCGGCCCTCCCGCTCCTCGCGGAGACCCACCAGGGCCGACCGACGAAGCTCGAGGGGAACCCGGGCTACGCGCCGCACGGCGGCGCCTCCTCGCTCGCCGCGCAGGCCTCGCTCCTCGATCTCTACGATCCGGACCGGGCGACGGGGCACACCGAGGGCGGAGCAGCCCTCGACGATGCCGCCGTGAAGGACCGCCTTGCGGCCATCGGGTCCGCCCGTGCCGCGAACGGCGGCGCCGGTCTCGCGTTCCTCGCCGAGTCCTCCTCCTCCCCGACGCGCGCCCGGCTCCTCGACAAGCTGCGGGCCCGCCTGCCGAAGGCGGTCTGGGCGGAATACGAGCCGGTTTCCGACGAGCCCCCGCTGTCGGCGGCCGAGGCTGTCTTTGGCGCCAAGGTGCGCCCGATCTACCGCTTCTCGAAGGCCAAGCGCATCCTCAGCCTCGACTGCGACTTCCTGAGCGCAGAGGCCGGCAGCCTGTACTACGCGCGGGAATTCACCCGCGGACGGCGCGTGACGAGCCGGGACGACTCGATGAACCGCCTGTACGCGGTCGAGAGCAACCTGACGCTCACGGGGAGCATGGCCGACCACCGGCTGCGGCTCGCCAGCAGCCACATCCTCGCCTTTGCGGCGGCGGTGGCTGCCAAGGTGACGGGCGACCCGGCATTCGCGGCCCTGGGCCAGACTCTCGACGTCAAGCCGCCCGAGTGGGTGGCGGAGTGCGCGGCGGACCTCTCGGCGAACAAGGGGGAGAGCCTGGTCGTCGCGGGCGCCCATCTTCCGGCCGCGGTCCATGCGGTCGCCTACGCGATCAACGCGGCGCTGGGCAATCTAGGCCGCACCGTCGAGTTCATCGACGCCGGATCCTCGGGCGAGGCATCCATCGTGGACCTGGCCGCGGCCATCAAGGCCGGATCCGTCCAGACCCTCGTCATTCTCGGGGGAAACCCGGCGTACAACGCCCCGGCGGACCTCGACTGGCCCTCGCTCCAGAAGTCCGTGGGCGAGGTCGTCCGTTTCGGAAGCCACGTCGACGAGACCTCGGCCCTTTCCCGCGTCCACGTGGCGGCGGCGCATTACCTCGAGTCCTGGGGTGACGCCCGCACGCTGGATGGCACGATCGTGCCGATCCAGCCGATGATCCTGCCGCTCTTCGGCGGGCTGACCGAGATCGAGGTCATCGCGCGGATCGCCGGCGAGCCCGAGGCGGATCCCTACAAGCTTGTCTTTGAGACGGTCGCCGGCCCTGCGGGCGCCGCGGCGGCCCAGGTGTTCCGCAAGTGGCTGCACGATGGCGTCCTCGCCGACTCGGCCTATGTGGCGACCCCCGTCGAAATCGACAGCGCCGGGCTCGCGCGGCTCCTGGCCGGCGCGCCCGCGCAGCAATCCTTCTCGAAGGCGAACCTCGAGGTCCGCTTCGTCGCCGACCACAAGGTGGACGACGGCCGCTCCGCCAACAACGGCTGGCTGCAGGAATGCCCGGATCCGATCACGAAGCTCGCCTGGGACAATGCGATCCTGATCAGCCCGAGGCTGGCCAAGGAGCTCGGTGTCGATCCGAAGAGTTCCGCCCTCCAGGTCGCCCGCAAGGACGAGCAGGACTTTGAAAAGGGCCGCGAGATGGCGCACATCGCCGAGCTCTCGCTGAACGGGCGGAAGATCCGCGCGCCGCTCCACATCCAGGTGGGCCTTTCCAATTACACGGTCGTCGTGCCGCTCGGCTACGGCCGGGCGATGGACGGCAGGATCTGCAAGGGCGTGGGTTTCGACGCCTACCCCCTGCGGACCTCGGCCGCGCCGCATGTCGCGGCCGGCGGCACGCTGGCCCTGACGGGGGAGCGGCGGATCATGGTCGACACCCAGTGGCACTGGTCCATGGAGGGCCGAGAGATCGTCCGTGAGGCCAACTACAGCGAATACCAGGAGAATCCGGCCTTCGTTAAGGAGATCGGCATGGAGGCGGAGACGCCGATCTACGGCCCCGAGGGCGACAAGATGACCCTGGCCCAGCGGGCGACCCTGGAGCCGCGCGGCAATTCCCTCTACCAGAATCCCAAGTACGACGGCGTGCACCAGTGGGGCATGAGCATCGACCTCACGACCTGCATTGGATGCAACGCGTGCGTCGTCGCCTGCCAGTCGGAAAACAACATCCCCATCGTCGGCCGCGACCAGGTGATGCGCGGGCGCGCGATGCACTGGATCCGCATCGACCGCTACTATTCGGACGGCCGGATCGATGCGAACGCCTTCGGCGGGGAGGGCAACAAGGAGCTTCCCGAGGATCCGCAGGTTTCGCTGCAGCCGGTCGCCTGCATGCAGTGCGAGCTGGCCCCGTGCGAGATGGTCTGCCCGGTCAATGCGACGGTGCACGACGAGGAGGGCATCAATGTCATGGCCTACAACCGCTGCGTCGGCACGCGGTACTGCGCGAACAACTGCCCGTACAAGGTTCGCCGGTTCAACTACTTCGACTGGAATCTGAGGGACATCAACCACTTCTACGAGGGCCCGCTCGGTCCAAAGGGGATGCCGGAACTGGTCAAGATGGCCAAGAATCCCGAGGTCACGGTGCGCATGCGCGGCGTGATGGAGAAGTGCACCTACTGCATCCAGCGAATCGAGAACGGAAAGATCCAGTGGAAGGTAAAGATGGCCCAGGCGGGGACTCCGGGCGATGTCTCCGTTCCGGATGGCACGATCAAGACGGCCTGCCAGCAGGCCTGCCCCGTCGAGGCGATCGCCTTTGGAAACATCCTGGACGAGAACAGCGCCGTCTCCCGCGCCAAGGCGCGGGAGCAGGACTACGGGCTCCTCGCCTACCTCAACACCCGTCCGCGGACGACCTACCTCGGCCGCCTCCGCAATCCCAATCCCGCGATGCCGGATTACCACGAACTGCCGCTCAGCCGCGTCGAGCATGACCGCAAGAACCATCCCGCGGCCGCCAAGCCGCAGGGCAAAGGGGAGGGCCAGGGCTGATGTCCCATTCCGCTGACAACGCAACCGAGGCGCCGGCGATCCTGAGCGAGGTCAACCCGGCCGTTCTTCCGCGCCCGGCGCTGGTCGAGAACAACCGCAGCTACGCCTGGATCACCGACAAGATCTGCGGGATCGTCGAGGGCAAGACGCCGACCTGGTGGTGGGTCTGCTTCTGCGTGGCCTGCTTCATAGCCTCCTTCACCTTCGTCGGCTTGTTCTACCTCGTCTCGACGGGCGTCGGCGTCTGGGGCCACCGGAGCCCGGTCAACTGGGGATGGCCGATCGTGAACTTCGTCTTCTGGATCGGCATCGGCCACGCCGGGACGCTGATCTCGGCCATCCTGTGCCTCCTCCGGCAGAAGTGGCGCACATCCATCAACCGCGCCGCCGAGGCGATGACGATCTTCGCGGTCGTCTGCGCCGGCATCTTCCCGGTGTTCCACATCGGGCGCGTCTGGTACGCCTGGTTCCTCTTCCCGATTCCGAATTCGAACGAGATCTGGCAGAACTTCCGCTCGCCCCTGGAGTGGGACGTCTTCGCGGTCTCGACCTACGGCACGGTCTCGGTCCTCTTCTGGTACGTCGGCATGCTGCCCGACCTGGCGACCCTGCGCGACCGCTTCGAGGCGGCCGGCAGGAAGACCCGCTCCTTCATCTACGGCATCTTCGCGATGGGCTGGCGCGGCTCGAGCCGCCACTGGAGCAACTACGAAATGGCCTACCTGATCCTGGCGGGCATCGCGACGCCGCTCGTCCTCTCGGTGCACACGATCGTGTCCTTCGACTTCGCCGTGTCGCTGATCCCGGGATGGCACACGACGATCTTCCCCCCGTATTTCGTGGCCGGCGCCATCTTCTCCGGCTTCGGCATGGTGCTGACGCTCATGCTGCCCCTGCGGGCGATCTACAAGCTCGAGGATGTGATCACGCAGTACCACATCGACTGCATGTGCAAGATCACCTTGGCGACGGGAACGATGGTCGGCTACGCGTACGCGATGGAGTTCTTCATCGCCTGGTACGGGGCGAATCCGTTCGAGGGCTTCGCCTTCATCAACCGCGCCTTCGGCCCGTACGCATGGGCGTACTGGATCATGATCAGCTGCAACGTGATCACTCCGCAGCTCTTCTGGTTCAAGAAGGTGCGGCAGAACACGACCCTTGTCTGGGTCCTGTCGCTCTTCGTCAACCTCGGCATGTGGTTCGAGCGCTTTGTCATCATCTGCACGTCGCTCGCCCGCGACTTCCTCCCGTCGAGCTGGGGCTACTTCTCGCCGACCGTCATCGACATCTTCACCTTCTTCGGGACCTTCGGCGTCTTCTCGGTCCTTTTCCTTCTCTTCGTCCGGTTCCTGCCGCTGATGGCGATGGCCGAAATCAAAGCCGTCACTCCCCAGGCCGATCCCCACGGCGAAGCGCAGCACCCCTGATCCGCCCCGACCATGGCAGCCCAACCCTACGGCCTTATAGCCACCTTCGACTCGACCTCCGCGGTCTACCATGCGGCGGAGAAGGTGCGCGACGCCGGCTACAAGAAGTGGGATTGCATCACGCCCCTGCCGATCCACGGCATGGACAAGGCGATGGGCATGCGCCGCTCGATCGTGCCCCGGATATCCCTCTGCGGCGGCCTGACCGGCTTCTGCACGGGCATGTCGCTCATCTGGTACACCGACGCCTTCGATTATCCGGTGATTGTGGGCGGCAAGCCCTTCTTCAGCCCGCTCTTCGCCTTCCCGGTCTCCTACGAGTTGACAATCCTCTTCACGGCGTTCGCGACCATCATCGGCATGTTCGTCCTGAACGGGCTCCCGCAGCACTACCATCCCGTCCTCAAGTACAAGGACATCCGGCGCGGGACGGACGACCTCTTCTTCATCGTCATCGAGGCGGAGGATCCGCTCTTCAATGCGGCCGAGACCCGGGCCCTGCTCGGGCGGGCGGGCGGGCGCAACATCGGGGAGCTCGAGAGCTGAGGCCATGCGCAATCTCTACATCCTCACCGCATTCCTGGTCGTCCTGACGGTCTCCATCCTTGGTTTCCGCGGGACGAGCTTCACCCATCCGCCGATGGACGTCTTCCCGGAGTGGGCCTTCCCGGGCATGAAGCGCCAGGCCAAGTTCCGCCCGCAGTCTGCGAGCACCTTCTTTGCCGACGGCCGCGCCGACCGGACCCCGCCGCCCGGGGTCGTCGCGACCTCCTACGGCCCCGCCGGACAGCCGCTCCGGGACGACGATGCGCTCTACCTCGGCAAGAATTCCGACGGCACCTGGGTCCGCGGCTTTCCCGCCGCCGTGACGGTGGACGGGGCGCTCCTCCAGCGCGGACGGGACCGCTACGCGATCTACTGCTCGCCCTGCCACGGGGCGGTGGGCGACGGGAACGGCATCACCAAGAAATACGGCATGGGCGCCACGCCGAGCTACCACGACGACCGCCTGCGCAAGATGGCGGAGGGCGAGATCTACAACACGATCACGAACGGCAAGCAGCCCGCCAACAACATGCCTTCCTACGCCGACAAACTGACGCCCCAGGACCGCTGGGCCGTGATCGCGTACGTCCGCGCCCTGCAGCGCGCGCAGCACGGAACGGTGGACGATGTCCCCGGCGAGCACCGTTCGGAGCTTGGACTGAAATGAGCGATTCCTCCACAACCCCCGCCGCCCCGGCCACCGGCCGGGCTCTCGCGATCGGAATCGCGGGAATCGCCGTCGTCCTCCTTGGCGCCGTGGTTTCGGGAGCCCATGTCGCGGCGACCGCCTGGCTCCTGGGCATCGCCTACTGGACGGCGATGATCATTGGGGCCCTGCTGCTCGTCCTTATCCACCACATCTTCGACGCCTCCTGGTCGGTCGTCATCCGCCGCCAGTGGGAGCACGGGCTCTCGGCCTTCAAGTGGCTGGCGCTGCTGTTCCTCCCGCTCCTCGTCGCCTCCTGGATCGCCCCGCACGACCTGATCTGGCCCTGGATGAACCCGGGGCATGTGAATGCGAACGGGCACACGGTGGGCACCGATATCCTCTACGCCAAGAAATCCGGGTTCCTGAATCTGCGTGCGCTGACGTTCTTTTCAGCCGTTTTCTTCGCGATCTGGATCTGGCTCTCCGCCCGCGTGCGCAAGGCTTCCTTCACGCAGGACGCGGACGGGGACCCCAAGTGGACCTACAAGAACCGGGTTTCCGCCGGCATGGGGATTCCGCTCATGGCCCTGACCCTGACCTTCGCGGCGGTGTACTGGGTGAAGAGCCTCGAGTACCACTGGTTCTCGACGATGTTCGGCGTGTGGTACTTCGCGAATTGCATGCGCGGGGCGTATTCGCTGACGGTCCTCATCATGCTCTGGCTCTACGCCCGCGGGGACTACAAGGGCATCCTGAACACGAACCACCTGCACAGCATCGGCCAGATGATGCTGGCCTTCACGGTGTTCTGGGGCTACGTCTCCTTCTCGCAGTACTTCCTGATCTGGAACGCGAATGTGCCCGAGGAGACCTTCTGGTACAACCTGCGCGAGCACGGCGACTGGTGGTGGGTGGGCATGTTCATCGTCTTCGGAACCTTCCTCCTGCCGTTCCTCCTGCTCCTTTCCTACCGCTTCAAGGTGACGCACAAGACGATCCGGCGGATCGCCCTGTGGATCCTCTTCGTCATATTCGTCGACATCTCCTTCAACCTGATGCCGGCGCTCAAGGACGCGAACGGAGATCCGCAGCCCTTCCTCTCGATCAACCTCCTCTGGTCCGTCGCGGCGGTCGCCGGCGTCGGGGGCATCTGCGTCTGGGCCTACCTGCGGAGCTTCATCTCGGCCGGCGCCAAGCTGATCCCGATCCGCGATCCGCGCATCGTCGAATGCCTGACCCACCATGACTGAGCCCGCAAACAGCGATCCCCGGCCCGTCTCCCTGGTGACCATCCTGGCCATATTTGGCTGCTTCGCGCTCTTTCTTATCCTGGTGAAGCTGGCCTACACGCCCCATCCGCCCGCCTACATTCCCGAGGACGAGGTGGCCGAGAAACTGACCCAGGACCAGCAGTGGAACGCCACGCCCGAGGCGAGGCGCGCGTATCTGAGCGACCTCCGGGCCCGCCAGGAAAAGCAGGCGACGAGCTACGGCTGGGTGGACCAGAAGACCGGGATCGTCCAGCTGCCGATCGACCGGGCGATGGAACTCGTGGTCCGCGACGCAGCGAACGCAAAGCAATGACGACCGCTCCCGCATCCGTCACCCCGGTCGATTCCGACTCCGGCGCCGTCGAGGCGTGCGGCCGCCGGCCGCTCTTGTTCATGACAGGCTCCGCGATCGCGTGGTTCGTCGCGAGCGGCGTGTTTTCCCTGATCGCCGGGATCCAGCTGCACGCCCCCGGGTTCATGGCGGACTGCCCGATCTTCACCCACGGCCGCGTTCAGGCGCTCGCCGAGACTTCCTTTGTCTACG
>Ga0265320_10001747_pt1 | contig 15397 bp, 10 predicted proteins | sample 4827metaG_FD_202087 | JGI IMG/M metagenome (GOLD analysis project Ga0265320, IMG submission 202087) | Rhizosphere microbial communities from Carex aquatilis grown in University of Washington, Seatle, WA, United States - 4-8-27 metaG | ecosystem: Host-associated > Plants > Roots > Rhizosphere >...
TAGTGTCGCGTCTCAAAGTCGCAATCGTTCGGGGGAACGACGTCCGTGGTGAGCGCGACACTAGTCCATTCGCGAAGCGAATGACTCGGGGGAGCCGGCGCAGCCGGCGGGGGCGCGAGGCGCCCCAAGAAAAAAAATAGTGGCGTGCGGCGCCGAAGGCGCCGGTCGGCGAAGCCGACCCTCGCAAGGCGATTGTGACTTGCGAGATACGACACTAGAAACCCGGATCCGACATCGGGGGCGGAGAAAATCCGCTCTTCACGACCGACTTCGACGGCCCGTTACGATCGGCAACCGTGGACTTCGCGAGCGCCGGAATCGCATGCGCCGGCGATCGCCACGCGAGATGCTTCTTCTTCGCGAGCGCGGCCGGATCTTCGAGGGGCGTCGCCGATGCTTGCCCGCTCGGCGCCGGCTCCGCGACGACGGTCGCCGTCTCGGGCGGCGCAATCTCCGACGGCGTGGCCGACGCCGAAGGACCGGACGCGGGCTGACCCGGCGACCTGGCACCGAGCGCGTTGCTCGCCGAGGCGTGCATCGCCGGTCTGAGACCGAACGCAGCGCCGGCCACCACCGCGACGGCGAGCGCGAGCGCGACGAACGCGCCGCGACGCTTCGCGCGAACGGGTGTCGTGAACGTCGCCGCGAAAGGCGTCACGGGAACACCGCGCGGATCGGTCCCTCGCAGTCGCATCGACGCGACCGTTCCCGAGGTCGGCGTCCGGGCCGTGCTCTGAACGGCGAGAGCGGCTTCGCTGAGATCGGCCAGACTCGCCCGCCCGGCGGCGCGTTCGTCGGCGACACGGACCGCCTCGGCGAGGGCGCGGCGGCGCTCTTCACCGCGTCCGCCGAACAACGCCTTCATGAATTTCCCGGTGTCCTCGGCCCGAGTGCGCGCCACCTCTTTGTTGAAGACGTCCTCGAGGGCCGCCTCGAGCTCCGCGCAGGTCTGAAAGCGGGCTTCCCGGCGCCGATCGAGCGCCTTGGTCACCACCAGCTCGAGCGACCGCGGATACTGCTTGTCGTAGGCCCGCGGCGGTACGATGGACTTGTCGGAAACGATGTTCTGGAGCGTGACGAGATCGCTCTCGCCCCGGAATGGATGCTTACCGGTCGTGAGTTGGTAAAGGATGATGCCGAGCGCAAATACGTCGGTTCGACGATCCACCGCTTCGCCGAGGGCTTGCTCGGGCGACATGTACGGCGGTTTTCCCTTCACCTGCCCGGCCGTCGTTTGACCGGAGGTGCGCCCGGCGGCCTTCGCCACGCCGAAGTCGACGATCTTCACCATTCCGTCGAACGTGACGAGGATATTTTGCGGAGAAATATCGCGATGGACGAGTCCGACGGGCTGCCCGTTTTCATCGCGGATCTCGTGCGCGGCGTGCAGGCCTGCGGCGGCGTCCGCCACCATGCGCATCGCGATGCCACGAGGGATTCCGCCCTGCTTGGCGGCGGCGCGCCGCACGTTCGCGAGCGGTTCGCCGTCCACCCACTCCATGACGAGGTAGAGCACCTCCTCCTCTTCACCGAGGTCGAGGATCTCGGCGACGTTCGGGTGGCGGATGCGCGATGCGATCTGCGCCTCGTCGAGGAACATCTGCTCGAACTGCGGATCGTCGGAGACGCTCGGCAGCATCGTCTTGACGGCGACCGTCTTGGAGAAACCACGACTCCCCTTGAGCCTCGCAGCCCAAACGGAGGCCATACCGCCTTCGGCGATCGGGACCAGGAACTCGTACCGCCCGAGCGTCTGGCCGGGCTGGATCTCCTGCAGTGTCCGCATCGGCAACCAGTCTCGCGGCCTACAGGTTTACAGAGCCGGCGCGACGCGACAACATGCGCGGCGGCAATCCTTCACGACACCCGATGTAGGATCAAGTGCGACAATTTCACGACCCACGACATTTCAAGAGCGTTGCTGAGCGACGCATTGCTTCTTTCCACCGTGCACGAATTTCGGCGCTGTTCTTTTTTGCAGCGGCGAGCGCGCATTCCGCGGAACCCACATCGACGCCACCGGCTCGAAGCCTCGCCGTGTCGATCCAGCGCGCGACGCTCCAGAACGGCCTGCGCGTCGTCCTGAACGTCGATCACAGCTCCCCGAACGTCGCGGTCTCGGTGACGTACGACGTCGGCTCACGCAACGAGGAGCCGGGGAAGAGCGGCTTCGCGCATCTCTTCGAGCACGTGATGTTCCAGGGCAGCGCGCACGTGAAGAAGGGCGAGCACTTCACGCTCGTCACGGCTCGCGGCGGCACGTTGAACGGCACGACGAGCACCGATCGAACGAATTACTTCGAGACCCTTCCGGCGAGCGAGCTGCCGCTCTCGCTGTGGCTCGAAGCGGATCGCATGAAGAGCCTCGCGGTCACCGAACCCAACGTCGAAAACCAGCGCGCGGTCGTTCAGGAAGAATACCGGATGCGGGTATCGAACCAGGTGTACTCCGGCGGGTTCATCAAGCTCAGATCCCTCGTGTTCCAGGGTTACTTTCCGTACGAGCACGACACGATCGGTTCGATGACGGACCTCGATCAGGCGAAGTTCGAATGGATCGCGACCTTTCACGACGCTTACTACGCGCCGGACAACGCGGTGCTCTCGGTCGCCGGCGACTTCGACCCCGACGAAGCGATGCGCCTCGTTCACGAAGACTTCGACGACGCCGCACGCCGCAAATCGGTTCCGGCGTACACGCCGCCGACGCTCGCGGAGCAAACGGCGCCGCGCCACGCCGACGTCGCGGACACGAACGCGAACACGGCGGGGCTCTATCAAGGCTTCGCCATTCCCGCGTCGCGGACCCCGGAGCACTACGCGCTCGAGCTCGCGGCGAGCATCCTCGGCCAGGGCGAGAGCTCGCGGCTCTATCAAAAGCTGGTTCGCAAAGACGGCAAAGCACAGAGCACCAGCGTGTGGACCGAGGGGCAGCGCGGGCCCGACATGCTCGCGCTTCGCGTCGTGCTCAGCCAGCACGCGAAGCTCCCCGACGTGCAGCGCGAAGTCGACGCCGAGCTCGATGCCTTCGCGAAGAACGGCCCGACCCAGGTCGAGGTCGATCGAGCGAAGACGCGCGTCTCGGCCGACTTTCTGTTCGGCCTCGAGTCGAACCAAGAGCGGGCCATCGAGCTCGGTGAGTACGAAACGTATTGGGGCGACGCACGGCTCCTCTCGACGGAGCTCGAACACTATCGAGCCGTCACGCCCGAGCAGATCAAGGCCGCGGTTCACGCTTACTTGGTGAAAGCGCGGCGTTCGACGGTCCACGTGCTCCCGCCGGGGCCGGAAGCAGATAAAATATTGAGCGGCAAAGCGCCGGAGGGCTCGCTATGTGGTGGTCCGTGATGGAAAACGTCGAACGCTCGCGGTTGCCGCGTCTGACGCCTTTGCTCCGAGGCTCGCGGGCGGCCTACTCGTCGGCGCTGACGGCGCTCCTCGTCGCGTGCTCCGCTGCTCCCCCACCGCCGCAAACGGCCGCAGCACCCCCACCGCCGGTGCCAACCACGGTGCCCTTCACCGCGCCGACCGTCGACGAGCGCGCGCTCCCGCCACCCTCGGGCCTCGCCCCCGACTGGCTGTTTCCGGCGATCAAAGACACGTCGGAAGCGAACGGCCTCGGGATCCGTCTCGTTCAACGACGAAGCTTGCCGCTCGTCTACCTCGAGCTGGTCGTGAAGAGCGGCTCGGCGTCGGACAAGGACAAGCCGGGGCTCGCGGCCGTAGCCGGCGAGCTGCTCAAAGCCGGCGGCGCCGGCAAGTGGACCGGGACGACGTTGGTCGACGCCGCCGAGTCGCTCGGCTCGAGCCTCGAGGTGACGACGGATCGAGACTCGACTCGCATCACGCTCGCGGTGGCCGTCGAACACTTCCGCGACGCGCTCGACATTCTCGCGGCCGTCGCCACCAAACCGCGCTTCGACCCGGGCGAATTCGCGAAGCTGAAGCAACGCGAGCACGACCGCGTGGCGAGCCTGGCAAAAACGAGCGCCGGGTGGGCGGCGTCGATGGTGCTCTACCGTCGTCTCTTCGAATTGCCGTCGGCCGTGCACCCCTACTCGAACTACGACGCGACGCCGGCCGCGATCGAGGCGATCAAGCTCGCCGATTGCAAGGCGTGGCACGCCCGCGAGTTCTCGCCGAAGAACGCCTTTCTCGTCGTGGCCGGAGACGTCGAGGACGCGCCGCTCGCCGAAGCCGTCCACGCGTCGTTCGGCGCCTGGAAGGGCGACGCCCCCGAAGGGCCGAACTTCACTGCGCCGGTACCGCCGAGCGCGCTCTCCATCTTTCTGGTCGATCGTCCGGCGAGCGCTCAGGCCGAGGTGTACGTCGCGACGTTGGGCCCGGAACGGAAGAGCGCCGAGTGGCCGGTGCTCCGCGCGACGAACCAGATCCTCGGCGGAGGCGTCACCGGTCGACTCTTCCTCGACGTCCGCGAGAAGCGATCGCTCGCGTACCGGACGCGTTCTTCCGTGGACTCACTCGCGCACGGCCCGGTCCCCATCATTCTCTCGGCAGGGACACAAACGGCCAAGACGGGACTCACGTTGCAAGCGCTTCTCGAGCACTTCGACGGCCTCACGAAGAACGCGCCCACCGACGACGAGACGGCCATCGCGACTCGCTATTTGTCGGACGTCTTTTTGGTCGGCGTCGACACGGTCGGCACCATCGCCGGCATGACGGCGGATCTCGGGATCTATGGGCTTCCAAACGACTACTACGACACGTACCGGACGGCCGTCCGAGCCGTTTCGAAGCAGGCCGTGTTCGATCTCTCGCATGAGTATTTCAAGCCGGAGACGGCCATCGTCGTGGTCGCAGGCGACGCCGCACGACTCACCGCGCCCCTGAGCCATTTCGGCCCCGTTCAGGTCGTCGACGCCGAACATGGGTTCGTCATCAAATCTAAGGCTGCCCAAGATCCGACGGCTCCGATCGAGCTCCCGCGCATAAACGGGACGTAAACGAGGGCAACGTCGTCCACGACGCGGCGACGCGACACGTCAGATCTCGCGAGATTCATTTCGCGATCTGCTCCGTCGGCGGCGCGAGAAGATCGCGCTCCCGAATCGGACTCGCGTGTCGGCGATTTTCTTACCCGCGAAAAAAGAGCCGATTGTTCGGGCCCAAAACCATTTTGGGCTCAAACTGTCCATCGAGGAGCAGCGTCTCTTGAGCGTCGTGAGTAGCGCCGTCCCCATTCCGTTGGGGACGAGGACCGGATCGGAATGGCAGCGGGGTCGCGATCGAGGCGACCAGCGCGGACGTCTCGTCGTCGAGGAGATCGATCCGTTCGATGCCTTCTCTCCGTTCACGCGGGCGTGGCGGGCTCTCCAGCGCTCGGCGGGTCGGCTGCCATTCACGAGCTACGAATGGAACGCCGCGTGGTTTCGCCACTTGTCGAGGCGGCGCTTCGGAGTCGGCGATCGCGCGATGGTGAAAGCGATCTGGAATCGCGACGGCGAGCTCGTCGGCGTAGCGCCGTTCATGTTGACCGAGTTGCCGTCGCGCGGTCCGTTGCGCCTTCGTTGTCTCCAATTCTTCGGCGCCGACCCGAACCTCACCGAGGTTCGCGGCATGCTCGCGCACCCCGATTACGAAGGCGCGGCGTATGGAGCTCTCCTCGACCATCTCGACGCTCGCAGCGACGATTGGGATTGGGTCGTGCTCGCCGGCGTCCCGAACGACGAAGCGGCTGAAACGCTGATCTCGCGATGGCCGGGAGCCGAGCTCCGGAACACCCTGCAACAATGCGTCGTCGAGCTCCCCGCGACGTGGCGAGCGTTCAAGACGACGCGCGCGCGAAACATCAAAGAATCGCTCCGAAAGTGCGAGAACTCGCTCGCTCGCGACGGGCTCGAACCGGTTTTTCGCGTCGCCGAGCCCGGCCGCGCCTTCGCGACGGCGCTCGACGATTTCTTCAGGCTTCACCGGGCGCGAGCTCTGCGTGAGGACACCACTCGTCACGCCGATTTTTTCGAGAAGCACGACGCCAAGCGGTTCCTGTCGGCGCTCGCAACAGCGAGCTCGATTCGCATCTTCACGATAGACATCGGCGGACAGACCGTCGCGGCACGGATCGGCTTCGTCGAAAGCGACACGCTCTATCTCTACTATTCGGGCTACGACACGGCGTTCGCGCGTTACAGCGTGATGACCCACCTCGTCGCCGAGGCCATCCAGTACGCCATCGCGCTCGGCCTCGGTTCGGTGAATCTCTCGCCGGGGATCGACGTCTCCAAAACGCGGTGGTCGCCGCGGATCGTCGAGACCAAGACGTTCCTGCTGCCGTCGCGTGGCGCGCGCGGAGCGGCCGCAATGCGCGCCTACGACGACGTCAGACGACTTCTCAAAGCGCCGCTCGCGCTGATCGATTCGCTCCGAAAATAAGCGGCAAACGCGGCAAACGACAAACGCGCGCCGCTCGTCTCGTCGTGACTCCCGACGAGCTGCCAGAGGCCGATTTTTTTTAGTCGAGCTCAGCCCGTGAACCCGGCGTTGTGGAAAATCTCTGTCGAGCCTGTTGGGAACCCGGAGGTTCGCGGAGGGGAACGTCGGGGCAAACAGTGGAGAGCCCCCGTTCAGGAGGGCGAAAGTTCAGTACTTGCCCGCGCTTACGACCGATCGTCACTAGCGGTAGGGGTTTTTTGTTGCCGCACCCCAAGGGGTTGGGGTATGAAGATCGCTCCTTCGCGGAGCGCCTGCGCAAAATAGCAGGCCTTTGCGGAGCGCAAGTTCGCCCCCCAGAAGAGTTCGTAGAGCAGTTCGGAGGCGCTTCAGCCCGTCGTGGCGTGCTGAAGAACCCGACCGAACCCGAGATGTGTGTGTCCGAGGGTGCCTCGGGCAATTGGCAGGAGTGGGGCTTCGGTGTGTCTTTTTGGTCTGTCTGTCGAAGGAGGATCCGCATGGCGCAATCGGAGATCGTGGGACAGGTAAGAACGATGAAGGGTGCGTCTTCCGGAGGGGGGTCGACCGTTCCCGGCGCGACCGATAAGCCCCGCGCCGGAGCCAAGAAGCGGAGCAAGGGCGTCAGCCTCGAGCGCCGGTACACGACCGCCGGCAAGCCGCCCCTCGCCGACGTCGTGTGGGAGCGTCGTCGGAGCGTCATCTCCAATCCCGACGGGTCCGTGGTGTTCAAGATGGACGGCGCGGAGATCCCGTCCACGTGGTCGCAGCTCGCGACCGACATCGTCGTGTCGAAATATTTCAGGAAAGCGGGCCTTCACGGCGACGCGACTCAGGGGGAGTCGAGTGTGCGCCACGTGGTTCACCGCATCGCGCACACCATTCGTGTCGCCGGCGAGGAGTTCGGCGGCTACTTCGCGACGAAGAAGGACGCGGACACCTTCGAGGACGAGCTCACGTACATGCTCGTTCACCAGTACGGCGCGTTCAACTCGCCGGTGTGGTTCAACTGCGGCCTCTTCCACGAATACGGCATCGAAGGGTCGGGCGGTAACTGGGCCTGGAGGCCGGAGACGGACACGATCGCCGAGACCGCGAACGCGTACTCCCGACCGCAATGCTCGGCGTGCTTCATTCAGGAGGCGAAGGACGACCTGATGTCGATCTACGACCTCATGAAGGCCGAAGCGCGCCTCTTCAAGTACGGCTCCGGCACCGGGAGCAATTTCTCGTGCATCCGCGGCAAGCAAGAGAAGCTCTCGGGTGGCGGGACGTCGAGCGGGCTCATGAGCTTTCTCGAGGTGTTCGACAAGGCGGCGGGTTCGACGAAGAGCGGCGGCACGACTCGGCGCGCCGCGAAGATGGTCTGCCTCGACATGGACCACCCCGAGATCGCCGATTTCATCCAGTGGAAGGTGCGTGAGGAGAAGAAGGCACAGCTCCTCATCGCCGCCGGGATGGACTCGGACTTCAACGGCGACGCCTACAAGACGGTGAGCGGACAGAACTCGAACAACTCGATCCGCGTGACCGACGACTTCATGAAACAGGTGTTCTCGGGCGGGCAATGGCAAACCCGCGCGCGCACCGACGGCAAGGTCATCGACACGTATCCAGCCGCCGAGCTCTGGGAGAAGGTCGCGGGCGCGGCGTGGGCCTGCGCCGACCCGGGCGTGCAGTACGACACGACGATCAACCGCTGGCACACCTGCCCGAACACCGCGCGCATCAACGCGTCGAACCCGTGCTCGGAGTACATGTTCCTCGACAACACGGCGTGCAACCTGTCGTCGTTGAACCTGACGAAGTTCCTGAACGACGACGGCAACTTCGACATCGAGGGATACCGCCACGCCGTCGCGGTCTTCTTCATGGCGCAGGAGATCCTCGTCGATCTCTCGAGCTACCCGACCGAGCCCATCGCGAAAAATTCGCACGACTACCGGCCGCTCGGGCTCGGCTACGCGAACCTCGGAACGGCGTTGATGCTCCTCGGCATCCCGTATGACTCCGACAAGGGCCGTGCGGTCGCCAGCGCGCTCACCGCCATCCTCTGCGGACACGCTTACCGCACGAGCGCGCTCATGGCGCAATCGAAGGGCGCATTCAACGGGTATGCGAAGAACCGCGAGCCCATGCTCCGCGTGATGCGCATGCATCAAGAAGCCGCGTACGCGATCAATCGCGACCAATGCCCCGACGCGCTCTGGCGCGCCGCGGTCGAGGATTGGAACGACGTCGTCCAGCTCGGGGAACAGCACGGTTTCCGGAACGCGCAGGCGACGGTGCTCGCCCCCACGGGGACCATCGGGCTCCTCATGGATTGCGACACGACCGGCATCGAGCCGGACTTCGCGCTCGTGAAATTCAAGAAGCTCGCCGGCGGCGGCTACTTCAAGATCGTCAATCAGTCCGTCCCGAACGCGCTCCGGAAGCTCGGCTACACCGAAGCCCAGGTTCAGGAGATCGTCGCGTACGTCTCCGGAACGAACACGCTGCTCGGCGCGCCACACGTCAACCGCTCCTCGTTGAAGGCCGCCGGGCTCACGGAAGAAGATCTCGACAAGATCGAAGATGCCCTGGCCGGCGTGTTCGATTTGCACCTGGCGTTCGCGCCGTGGGTCGTGGGCAAAGAGACGTACGAGCGGCTCGGCATCGACGTCGCCACCATGTCGAAGCCCGGGTTCTCGCTCCTCCGGCACCTCGGGTTTCCGGCCGCGAGCGTCGAGGAGGCGAACGACGTGATCGTCGGTCGCATGACGATCGAAGGCGCGCCGTATCTGCGTGACGAGCACTACGCGGTGTTCGATTGCGCGAACCGCTGCGGAAGGACCGGCAAGCGATTTCTCGCTCCCATGTCGCACGTGCGCATGATGGCGGCGGCGCAGCCGTTCCTCTCCGGCGCGATCAGCAAGACGGTGAATCTGCCGAACGAGGCAACCGTCGAGGACGTGCGGCAGATCTACGAAGAGGGGTTCCGCCTGGGCCTCAAGGCCGTCGCGCTCTACCGCGACGGTTGCAAGGCGTCTCAGCCGCTCTCGACGTCGAGCGGAGACAGCATTCCCCCGGAAGAAATCGAAGTCGTCGCGGCGCATCCGGTTCCGGGTGCGGCGCTCGCGGTTCGGCCAGTCGGCACTCGCGTCCGACTTCCGACGAAACGTCGCGGGTTCACTCAAGAGGCGCGCGTCGGCGGGCACAAAGTCTTCCTGCGCACCGGTGAGTACGAAGACGGCTCACTCGGAGAAATCTTCATCGACATGCACAAGGAGGGCGCGGCCTTCCGCTCCCTGATGAACTGCTTCGCGATGGCGGTGTCGATCGGGCTTCAATATGGTGTCCCACTCGACACCTACGTCGAGCAGTACACCTTCACGAAGTTCGAGCCCCACGGCGTGGTCGAGATGCACCCGAACATCAAGTTCGCGACCTCGATCGTCGACTACATCTTCCGCGTGCTCGGGGTCGAATACCTCAAGCGATACGATTTCGCACAAGTGAAGCCCATCGAAACCCCGGCGATCGAAGATCCGACGACGCCGAAATTCGAAGAAGCGGACGAGGAAGAGGACGAGCCCGCGGTGACTCCGTCCGCGGCGGTGTCGGCGCTCGCCGCCGGCGTCGCAAGCACGGTCGACGCCGCCGCGAGGGCGGGAAATGAGCACGCCGCCCTCGATGCCCAGCTCGAAGAACTGATGGGCGACGCGCCCGTCTGCGACGTGTGCGGTCACATCACCGTCCGGAACGGGGCATGTTACAAGTGCCTCAACTGCGGCAACTCGATGGGCTGCAGCTGATCCGCGCGATGAGCGAGCGGGTCCGCCGGCGGTAACTCCGCCGATAGATGCACGCCTCGTGCTGTGCGGAGGTTCAAGCGATGAAAACCGTGGCTCTCGTCGGACTGCTTCTCTTCATTTCGAGTTGTCAGAAAAAGCCGGAGGCCACGGCGGCACCGAGTGCGAGTGTCGCGGCGACACCTCCGGCGGCCAGCGTCGCCGCGGAGCCCGTTGCCAGTGCGAGCGCTTCGGCCGCTCCGTCAGCCGCGGTGGTCGCAAGCGCGGCTCCGGCGGTTACCGCGACGGCCACTCCGGAACAAGAAGCGCTCGCCAGACAGGCCGCCGCTGGAGGCGCGAAGGAAATCCAAACGTGCTGTGCCGCGCTCGCAGCAGCGGCGAAAAAAGGCGGCAAGACGAAGAATCAATACGTGACGGCGGGAGCCGTTTGCGCAGGGCTCGCTAGCTCGGTCAAGGCAGGCAAAGCGAACGCGACCGCGGCGAAAGTGACGCTCCGCGGACAACTCGCCGGTGCACCCGTGCCGAGCGGCTGCTGAGTAACCGTGACGCGACGCTCGCTTCCCCCTTGTCAAATGGAGGGGGAGCGAGCGACCCTAGGCGCGATGAAGCATCACATCCTCGGGCACGTCGCTGCATCGCTCCTCGTCAGCACCTGGGTCGTCGGGTGTAAGAAGGACGAGCCCCCTCCCCCGCTGCCCACCGCGCAGCCGGTAGCGACGAATCCCGCGCCGCTTCAACTCAGGCCCGAGGACGCCGGTGTGAGGCTGCCGCCGCCCGACGCCGGCGTGAAGAAGAAGGTCGTTCACGGCGGAGGGTCCGCTGGCGGACTTTCCGCGTGTTGCTCGGCCCTGCTGCAAAACTCCGCGTCTGCCCCCGAGCCGACGAAGACGTACATGACGCAAGCCGCCCAACTCTGCAAAGCGGTCGCGGCCCAGGGCGGAAACAAATCCGGATTTGCCGGCATGCTCATCGGCGCCCTCCGCGGAGCCGGCGTCCCGGTCGCGTGCAAGTAGCGGGGTCGAATGGCGTCGCGGCGTAGTGCCCTCGGGCTTTCGCCTCAGGACGTCTGACTCGAACGTTCCGGGCGGGTCGACTGATGGGATGAATCGTGGGGCTCGCGCCTCGAACCCCGCGCGGGCTATTTCGCCGAGCGGCGTTTGGGGCGGAAGTGATCGAAGCCGCCGACGAGAGGGATGAGGGCGCCTTGCTCGTCGTGGAGTAAGGCGTTACGGCCCGTTTCGACTCTGCCGATCGGGCGCGCGGAGCGAGGGCGACGGGACGCTTCGCCCGTCGCGAGGAGCGCGTAGTCCTCGCCGCCAGACACCGCGAGCTCGATCGCGTCCGTTTCCAGGAGCCGCGCCATCGTGAACAACTCGGGGGCGAGCGCGCGGCGAAGCGCGGCGCGCTCGACGACGATACGCACGCCGCTCTCGTCGGCGAGGTGCGTCGCGTCGGCGGCGAGTCCGTCCGAGACGTCGATCGCGGCGCGGGCACGGCCGGCGAGGCCGCGGCCGTCGCGAACGAGCGCGCGCGGCCGCCGGAAGGCGGCGAGCGCCGCACGAACGGCGCGACGCTCGGCGGGAGCGAGCGACGAGGTTCCAGGCCGCTCCGTCTTTGCAGTGACGACCCGCCCATCGCGTCCCGCGTCGTGCGCGGTGAGCCAGCGCAACCCCGCCGCGGCCAAACCGAGGTTGCCGATGAGCCAGAGCTCGTCGCCGGAACGGGCGCCGCTCCGGAGGAGCGGGGTTTCGACCGCGCCGAGCAGGGTCGTCGTCACGCCGAGCTCGCCGCCGCGCGAGAGATTTCCGCCGACGATCGGGCATCCGAGCGAGCGCGCGGCCATGGCTTGGCCGCGAGCGAGCGCGACCACGTCGCGGGGCGTCATGGATTCCGGGACGACCAGGCTCGAGAGGGCCGCGACCGGCCGGGCGCCCATGGCGGCGAGGTCGCTCGCCGCGGCGTGGAAGGACCGCGCGCCGATGTCGGCGAGCGAGAGCCACGCGCGTCGAAAATGGACGCCTTCGATCTGCGCGTCGATCGTCCATACGAGTGGTCGCTTCTCGGCGCGGAGCACCGCGGCGTCGTCGCCAATCCCCACCGTGGCGACCCGACGCGACGAAGCGCCCGCGAAGAGGCGCTCGAGCTCGCGCAGCAAGACGGACTCGGAGGAGCGGGGGGCAGAGGGAGAGCTAGGGCTAGAGGGAGAGCTAGGGCTAGAGGGAGAGCTAGGGCTAGAGGGAGAGCTAGGGCTAGAGGGAGAGCTAGGGCTAGAGGGAGAGCTAGGGCTAGAGGGAGAGCTAGGGCTAGAGGGAGAGGGAGAGCGGGGGCGAGTGGGGGCGCCCCTCCCGCGGCGGACGGAGGGCTTGGGCGACGGACGACGCTGGGGAGGGGGCACCCGCCCGGAGGCGGCCCTCGGGGGCGCCGAGGACGGATGCGGGGTGGGCACCTTGATCCGCTTCATGCGCGTGGAGCGGGCGTCGGGACGCGTGACGTCGGCGCGCGGTCGATGGGCGCGCGAGGCGACGGCTGGAGGTCGTGGGGCGACGAAGCGGGCGGCGCTACGAGAGGGTCGAGCGACGGCACGGGATGATGACGACGAAGATACAGCCTTTGGGGTGATTGTCTTCGATGAAGACGCGGCCGTCGTGGGCTTCGACGAGGCGTTTGACGATGGAGAGGCCGAGTCCGGTGCCGCCGACCTGGCGGGTCGAGCTGGAGTCGACCTGATAGAAGGCGTCGAAGACCTTCGTCTTTTCGTTGTCGGGGAGGCCGATGCCGGTGTCGGCGACGCGCACTTCGATGGCGGGCTGTTTGCGCGGCAAAAGGACGAGCCCGCCTTCTTCGTCGTCGGGTTCGACATCCATGGTGGTCAGCTTGCCGGAGATGACGACTCGACCGCCTTGGGGCGTGAATTTCAGCGCGTTGTCGGTGAGGTTCAAAAAGATCTGACGGAGACGCGTCGAGTCCGCCCACAGACGCGGGAGGCCGGCATCGAGGTCGCTCGTGACGAACACGCCGCGCTTGCGGGCAGCGGGCGAGACGGTCTGCATGATGTCGGAGATGAGCTGATCGACCGCGACGTCGGATTTGCGAATGGCGAGGGTGCCGCTCTCGAGCTTCGAGAGATCGAGGAGACCGGAGATCAGCTCGAGCAGTTGCTCGCCTTTTTCGTGGATGGTGCGGACGAACTCCGTTTGTTCGCCGCTCATGCTGCCGGCGATGCCTTCGACGAGCATCTCGCTGTAGCCGATGATCGACGTGAGCGGCGTGCGGAGCTCGTGAGAGACGGTCGCGAGGAAGTTGCTCTTCAGGCGATCGAGCTCTTTCAGACGATCGTACGCTTCCTGCAGCTTTTCGTTCTTCTCCTGGAGATCGCGAAAGCTCTCGCGAACGGACGCGAGGTGCATGCTGCTCGTGAGGAGGGCCTTGTGACCGCTGAAGAGGATGAGATCGAGCGTGCCGCGGAGATGGCGCGCGATCTGTCGCACGGTCTCTTCACGAGCGCGCGGCATCTGCGTGAGAAGCTCCTTCACGACGACCAGATCGGCGTCGGGCTCCACTTGAAGGAACGACTGGGGGATCTCCTTCACGGTCGGCGGCAGGAACGGGCCGAGGATCATGCGTCCGAGCTGCCGATTGTCGTAGTTGATGGCGACGACGTGATAAACGGCGCCGGTGAAGCAGGTGTAGGACGCCTCGCCCTTCGGACCGGGGTCGATGCGCTTCACCGCGGCCACGACCTCTTGCAGGGCCGCGCGCGCGCGCCGGTGGCGTTCGTTCAAGTATTCGTAGATCGCGGGCTGCTTCGTCGCGTCGGCGAGGAGCACTCCTGCTTCACTGAAGATCCGCAGCGGAACGCCGAACAGATCGAAGAAGCTCGACGCCATTTCGCCCAGCGCCGTGCGTTCGACGAGCTCTTCGAGGGCTAACGCCGAGCCAAGCGTGAGATCGTCGAGGGAACGTTCCGTCGCGCTGGCACCCGTCACGGTGACGCCTCCGGCCGGAGCACTTCGAGCGCGCCGCCGACGCAGGTGCCGAGGATCTCCGACACCGACCGGCGATCGTTCAGCTTCGCGGCGACGTCGGCGAGAAAGGCGTGCGAATCGAAGCCGAACTTCTTCCCGAGAGCGTGCTCGGCCTCGAGGGCGCTCCAGGTGAGATGCAACAGGCCGAGAAAACTCTCCACGACGCCCTCGCCGCGGGTCGCAACCGCGAGATACACCGGCTCGCGTCCTTGAGCCGCGAGGCTCGCGATCTCCTCGTCGGTGCGGACGTCTTTCATGTCGCGCTTGTTGAACTGAATGATGAGGGGCATCTGCTTCAGCGCGAGCCCGTTCGACTTCAGGTTCTGCTTCAAGTCGAGGAACGCCTCGGCGTTGTGCTGCGTCTCGGCCACCTGCGAATCGGCGATGAACGCGACCCCGTCGGCGCCCTGCACCACCAGCCGGCGCGTCGAAGAATGGATGACCTGCCCCGGAACGGTGAACACCTTGATGCGCACCGCCAGCTCGCCCTGGCCGCGGAACGTGAGCGGCAACAGGTCGAAGAACAGGGTGCGATCGTCCTTGGTCTCCAGCGTCATCAAACGCCCAGTCGCCGACGGATCGGTCGCGTCGTGAAGCGCCTGGAGGTTCGAGGTCTTTCCGCTGAGCGCGGGACCGTAGTAGACGAGCTTTACGGTGAGTTCGCGCTGCGCAAAATCAAGCTGCACCTGCAGTATCTCCCTGGCCGAAGGGCCTGGTTCATGGTCGGGCGCTCGAACGGTCTCCGAGCGATCCCACTACCATACCCGAGGATCACCACGACCTCACCACCTACACGTGGGTGCTACCAAAAACCCGCAGCAATTCGGTGACAATCGAGCGCGCTCGGAGGCGTCGGTCCACGGGTCATGAATCACGCGGTGGTTATCGTCTGGCTCGGTACGGCCGCCGCGCGTGCGTCCCACGAGCCCGTCGTGTCGTCGTGGGCAGAGTCGCGCCAGGTCGCGGTCGAAGAGCCGGCCGCCGATGCGCCGCTCGACGACGCGCATCACGACGACGCCGTGGCGGCGCGTATCGAATCGCTCGCGGCGGAGGCCGAGACGGCGCTCTTCACCGACGCCGACCCTGACGCGGCGCGCGGTGCGCTCGACAACGCGGAAGCCCTGGTTCGCTCGCGACCCGATTTGCCGGAAGCGGCGTGGCTGCTCGCCGGCG
>Ga0265320_10001748_pt1 | contig 15395 bp, 11 predicted proteins | sample 4827metaG_FD_202087 | JGI IMG/M metagenome (GOLD analysis project Ga0265320, IMG submission 202087) | Rhizosphere microbial communities from Carex aquatilis grown in University of Washington, Seatle, WA, United States - 4-8-27 metaG | ecosystem: Host-associated > Plants > Roots > Rhizosphere >...
CATGTTTCCGAAGACCTTGTCGCCGGAAGCGAACTCGATCTCGAGCGGGTACACCTCGCGCTCCACGAAGGCGCGAACGCGTCCGAGTATGTCTTTCATCTCAGGCGAAATGTCGAAATCCATGATGGTGCTCTCGTGCGCGGGGCCCAGAAAAAGGGCGCGGGCGAGAACTATACTCGCCGCCGTCGCTTTTCAGCGCCCTTCTGAGCCGGCAATCCACTCAGCGCGCCGCGTCGTCGAGGACGGATTCGAGCTCGTGAGGCGCCGGAGCGGCCTCTTTTCGCCAGACCTCGACGCCCTTCCGATTCAGCACGACCACGGTGGGAACGACGTCGACCTTGCCGAACGAACCCCGTGCCTCGAGGGTAGCCTGATCCGCCAGCGCGATCGGAAACGGCAATTCCAAGGTCGCGGCGAATGCCTCGACGAGGGGTTGGTTACGCGGTGGTTCGAGGACGACGGCGCCCACGTTGATGCGCGGCGACCGTGCGCGCTCGAGCTCCGCAAGCCGCCGCACGACGATCTGCGAGACGAGATCGTACGTCGTGATGAACACGATCACGGTGACGCGCCCCAAGGTGGTTTGGGTGCTGAAGTGCGCGCCGTCGATGGCAACGAAATCGAACCCTCGGAACACCTGCGCCACGACGGTCTTTGGTTCCTCGTCGTCCGTCGTCGTGACGCAGCTCGGCCCCGCTCCGCCGAGGCCGATGATCAACGCTATCGGAAGCAGCCGCCAGCGGGGCACAGCATGGCGCCTCGCCCGCGCCGCCTCAGGGTGGCGAAGCATGCAAGGGCGGAGCCTCGGCGGCGCTCGGACCGAATAGATCAGCGAACACGCTGAGAGCCTCCGGTATCGAACGCCCGTCTCGAGCATGCGCGACGACGGTGATCGCGAGATCATCGACTGCCGCATTCAGCGGCGTCGCTTCGAGCAGCACGCCGTTCAAGCACTCTCCGGGCCGAGGCGCATGACGGCGCTCGACGATCGGATCGTGCTTCACCCAATCGAAGGCTTCCCCGAGGCGGAAGGAACAAGCGATGACCTGGACGAAATCCAGATAGAGGGGCGCGATGATCGCCGTGATGCGATTCGGTCCCCCTACTTTGCCGGCTAACGCGTACGCCGCTTGCCGCGGCGTCGCATCCGACGAAATCGGGCCGATCGCCGAGAGCAGACGCTGCCGACGCGCGGCATCGACTTCGACGGCCAAGAGCGGCGCGTAGATCGCAATCCTCGGCACCGTCACGCGATCCATGTCTTGCTCGAGCGCCGCGATCCAGACGTCGCGCGCTTCGCCGTCGAGCTCTCGGTATGCCATGGCGGCCGCGAGCGCCGCTTCCGCGTCCGTCGCGAGGCTGCCCAGGAACGTGCACCACACGTCGACGAGCCGAGGATCGGTTCCAGCGAGCGCCGCACTACGAAACGCAACGTCGTCCACCCGCCGATCACCCGCCACACTCGGCTGGCACTTCCGCATGGGAACGTAAGCTAGAGGATTGCGTCGGTCATCGCAAGACGCTCTCTCACCGATAGCGCAGTCTTCACACGCCTCAAAAATTCCGTGTGGTCACGATCTCAATCGTGCGTGATCGTCATCCATCACTACCGAGGCGCGGCCCACGCCATCGGAATCGGTGCGTCGATTTCACTGTCGTCGTGCCACAGCGCTCCGTCGAGCTCGAGACGAAGATCGGCAATTGTTTCATCGAGCTCGACCGCCCGCGAAATCGGTCCCGCGATCGTGATCGTGCCAATGGAGGACGCTTGCACCGTGGCGTCTTTGCCGACGCGGCTTGCGCGCGTTGCGCGCGGTTCGACGAACATCGCGCCGAGCCCTTCGCTCGCCTCGAGGACCCCGCGAACAAACACCATATCCACAGCCCGCACGCGCACACGACGCACGACCATCTCATCGCCGAGCAGGGCAGCGAGCCACACTTTGCCGTCCACTCGGAGGGGAGCTATAGCACCACACGCGGATTCGGAGCACCGGCGACGACGTCGAAGATGGCGGAAATACAAGACGAGCAGGATCTAGAACCGCTTCCCGAGCCGGAGCGCGACGACGAGGGCGACGAAGCGACACAGGTCGATCCGAACGACCCCGCCGACCTCTTGACGTCCTTCGAGGACGAGCTCGACAACGACGACGAATCCGGTTCGGACCTCGACGCCGGCGTCGACGTCGAGGAACAGGAAGAGGGCGGTCTCGAGGGCGAGCCCGGACCGTTCGATCTAGGAGATGTCGGGAGCGAGCTGATCGAGTTCGTACAGCTCGACGGCGAAGGGGACGATGTAGGTTTTGCCGACGACGCCGGAATCGAGATCGGCGAGGCCGAACCTCTGGGTGCCGACTCCGGCGAAGAGGGCGGCACCGAGGCCGGCGATCTCATGAGCGACTTGCTCGGCGAGAACCTGCCGAGCCTCGATTCGGCCGACGACGGAGGGGACGAAGGTACGACCGAGCCCAACGAGATCGACGCGATCGACGACGATCCGCGTCCGCCGCCCGCCGAGCTGCCGTGGATCGAGGTGGCCCTCCACGCGTCATCGCCGCGATCGCTGGTCGTGCACGCCGCGGAGCGCCGGTTCGCCGCGGGAGACGATCTCGCGCGCGTGGACGATTCGGGAAACGCGACGGTCCTGGTGCGCAAGGGCAGCGGCCCGATCACCAGCGTGGTCGTCGACCCCGACAAGGGCTTTTTGGTCTACGCGACGGTGGGCGGGCGGTTGTTCCGCGCCGGCTTCGAGGGCTTGCCGACTCGGCTCCTCGGCTGGCCGGAGGTCGCCGGCTTTCCCGCGGATCGGCCGCTCGACGTGCACCTGGGCGGCCCGACGCCAAGTTCGCGACCGGCGATCTTGCTCCAGATCGCCGACGGCGGCGGCTCGCTCCTCGAGAGCACCGATCACGGCAGCACGTGGCGACGAGTCGATCTCGGAGGCCCGGTCCTGTCGCTCGCGACCGGCACGCCTCCGGTCGCACTCGTGCGCACGTCGAAAGGGCTCGCGCTCCTTCGCTCCGAGGCGACGGGCGGCTTCACGGCGGCCGCGCCCTTCTCGTCGGACGATCCCGAGAGGACGACGCTCGCGGTGGCAGGCGACGTGATCGTCGCGCTCGAACCCGATCTCGGCGTGCGGGTGTCGGCGGACGGCGGCGCCGTGTTCCGGCGCGTCGCGGGCGGTCGGTCGGCAACGGCGGTAACGGTCGCGACGATCGCGGGGCGACCGAGCGCGTTCGTCGCGCTGTTCGACCCCACGACGGTGCGCGCGTCGCTAGCGTGCGTCGATGCCAGCACCGGAGACTCGGTCACGATCGCCGACATCGAATCGAGCGACGACGACGAGTTCACGCGGGTGCTCTCGCTCAGCTGGGACCCTCAGACCGAGACGCTCTGGGCCGCGGGCACGTTCGGGCTTCGGTGCTTTCGTCGCCCGCCGAGCGCGTAGCGGCCCGGACGCTTCAGCCTTCGGATTCGGTCTGACGACGGTTCCGCGCGGCGACGACCGTCGCCACTTCGCGATAGGCGTCGAGCACGCCGCGATCCCGCGGCGCGAGACGGACGGCGAGAGCGAGGTGTCTCTCGGCGCCCGACGGATCTTTCTGCACATCGCCTTCGAACCGAGCCGCGCTTCGAAGCCACTCCACGGCGGCGCTCGGATCGCCCGGTTCGCCGACCTCGAGCGACTCCCGCATGCGGCCATAAGCGAGGGTCGCGCCCGAGAGATCGCCGAGTGACGCGCGCCAATCGCCTTCGAGCGCTCGCGCTTCCACGGCGCGCGGCGACGCCGGCACTTGGCGTACGCGCGCAATCGCCTGCGGAAGGTCGCCCATCTTAGCGAGCAGCTTGGCGAGGTCCATCGTCGCGCCGATCTCCCGAGTGCCCTTCTTCTCACCGAGCGTGATCGCGCGCTCGAGGAGCGCCAGCGCACGAGCGGGTCGTCCTGCTTCGATCAAGGTGCGCGCGAGGCCCGCCGTCGCCTCGGGATCGTCGGGGAGGTAGCGGAGCGCGCGTTCGAAGAGTCGCCCCGACTCCTTCTGATAGCCCGCCCCGAGCGTGCGCTTCGCGGCGTCGAGGCAAACGTCGTGACGCGCGCGATTGCCGCTCTCCGTCGCCTCGAGGTGCTCGGCGTCGGACACCGCGCCATCGACGTCGCCGCGTTCGAGTCGCGCCTCGAACCGGCTCCAGCGCACCGACGGCAACGCCGGGCATCGGGCGACCGCCTCGTCGAGCGCTTGCAAGCGTGCGCCGAGCGTCGTCTCGTACGTCGCCTGCCGTCGGAAAAGGAGCGCGGCGAGCGGCGCATATTCTTCGGCGCGCGTCGCCGCGCGGAGCGCTTCACGGGCGCCGTCGAGATCGCCGCGCCGCGCGAGCAAGGTCGCGCCGATGATCCCCGTTTCCGTCACCGGCAGCGCCTCGTTCAACATCGAGAGCGCGCCCTCCGCGCGGCCGCCGTGATGCGCGTCGATCTCCGCGACGAGTCGCGTTACCTCGGGGTGCCTCGGCGCGCGTTCGAGGGCAGCGACGTAGTGCGCACGCGCGCGCTCCGGGTCCCCATGCGCGAGCGCGTCGTCGGCTTCGTGGGTCAGCTCCGCGAGCTCGAGTGCGCGAACGACGTCGTTCGAGAGCGGTGCGGGCGCGAAGCCGCGATCGAGCGCGACGCGAACGACGTCGCCCTCCCCTTCGAGCGTGCCGCATCGAACCCCCTCGGAGCTCGGCGCGCGCGCGCCGACCGCCGGCATGACGATACGCGCGAGGGACGATCCGGCGCGGGTCAACGTCGCCACGCGTCCGCGCCGTTTCATGAAACGACCGACGGACGTATCGACGATCTGGAGTGCGACGCCGAGTGCCGAGCCCTCCACCTCGGCGCCGCGCGCTCGCGCGACGACGAGACGAACGTCGCCTTCGGACGGCGCGAACAAGACGTCGAACGCGATCGCGCCGCGCGCCCCGACGATTCCCACGCCGAGCCCACTCTCGACGCGCCACACCGACACCGGACGAATGAGCCCGCCGAGCGTCTCGCGGAGCCGGCGTTCGAGCCAGCGCCCGAGCAGGTCCACGCGCAGTGACACCGAGAGATGTTCGAGGTGTCCGCGACGATGGCGGAAAAGCCGAACCCCGCCGGACAAGTCGACGGGGAATTTCAGATTCGGTAACGTGACGCCGAAGCTCTCGACGACGACGGGGCCGAGCTCGATGGGTTCGTACAGCTCGAGGCCGAGCGCCCCTCGCGCGACGGTCAGGCGCAGGGGCGCATTCGGAAGCGGACCGAGCCCGTCCGAGGGCACGGGAACACCGGCGCGGACGCGATCGGGGCGGGGCACTCGACGTTCATGGTACCAGGCAGCCGAGAACGCGGGGCAACTACTCCCCGAAACGGGGCGCCACGCTCGGCCTTTGCTCGCTCAATCTTCGTTGCTGGCGAGCTTCTTTCGCATCCGCTTCATCAACTCCGGGAAGCCGTCCTTCTTGATGATGCGGTTGAACTGCTGGTGGTAGTTATTCACCAGGCTCGACCCTTCCGTGATGATGTCTTCGATGCGCCAGGCGCCGTCGACGCGATGCACGAGGTAGTCGATCGAAATGGGCTCTTCACGAGCGTTGGTGCGACTTTGTGCGACCGTCTTCACGATGAAGCCGTCGGCTTGTTTGTCGTCCCCGTCGAACCGCACATCGTAGCCGACGGTGCGATCGAGGTTTCTGCGGTAAGCGCGCTGCACGAGCTGTTTCAATACGTCGGAGAAGTCTTTGCGCTCCGCGTCGGTGCGCTCGGCCCAATGCTCCTTGAGCGACCCCTGCGCAAGCGTGCCGTAATCCAGGATGGCATCGAACACGGCGCCGATCTTTTGCTGGGTCTCGTGCTTCTTCACGAGCGCGAAAAGCTCCGACTGCTTCGCCTTCATGAAGGTTTGCGCCGTGTCGTCGTCTGCGAAGGCCGGCAGGGCGAAGCAGAGGAGCAAGGCGATCGGGGCGAAGTGTCGGAGGGCTCGCATGGGTCGTTCCTTTTCGATGTCGGGGGGCGAGATAGTCCTAACGCAAGTCGGATGCCATCGAATCGACGTGTCGCGCGTACCGGAGCCGGCCAGGTAACTGGCCATTATTTTTGGGTTATCCTTGCTCGGCCTGATCTGGACCCTGGAACGTGTCGCTCGGCTGCAACACTGCCCGGCGTATCGTGTCGCTGCGGGCTCAACCCATGCGCTGATTCCGCGCCGGCCCTGAATCCGCCGCCGGCGGAAAAAAGCTCGTCATGTCGGGTTCCGGGGCTACGCGCGTGCCGAGGCTCACCCGAAACACGGCGCCCGAGCCCGGCGCATTATCGACCTCGATTCGAAATCCGTGGTCGTCCGCGATGCGCTTGACGACGGCGAGCCCGATGCCGGTGCCGTGCGATCGGGTCGTGAAGAACGCGTCGAACAGCCGCGCGCGCGCCTCCGGATCGATGCCCACGCCGTCGTCGGACACGGTGAGGAGCACGCCGCCGTCAGGGGCGACTTCGATGCGCACTTCGACTTTTCCGCCGGCCTTCGACGCCTGCACCCCGTTCCGGATCAGGTTCCAGATGAGCTGTCTGATCTGAGCGCCATCGGCGCGAATGGCGATCGCGCTCTCGCCTTCGTAAGCGACGGCGACGTCGGAGACGCCGCGCCCTTGCTTCGACGAGAGCTCGACCACCTCGCGTGCAATGCGCGCGACGTTGATCGTCGAGATCTCCGGTTTGCGCGGCTTGGAGACGTCCATCATGTCGCCCACGAGGTCGTTCAACCGCGCGGTCTCGCGCTGGATGATGTCGCACAGCTTGCGGTCGTCGGCAGAGAGCGCCGGATTGGTGCGCAAGAGCTGCACCGAACCGGCGATGGAACCCAAAGGATTGCGAATCTCGTGCGCGAGTCCGGCGGCGAGCCGGCCGAGCACGGCCATGCGCTCCGCGTTCTCCGCGCGCGCCTCCGCCTCGACGATACGGCCGCCGGCGGTTCGCAATCGCTCCGCGAGATAGCCGGAAAGCACCGTGACGACGCCGATGACGAGCACGTTGACGACGACGTAATAGAAGAGCTCTTGTCCGGTCAGCGCGTAGATGGGCGCAGCCTGATCCGCGGGCGGTCGGACGAACGCCGTGTGGAGCGCGCCGGCGAGCCACACGTAGCAAACCACTCCGGCAACGCCGGCCACCAGCGCGCCGCGAAATCCGATGAGGAACGCACCGAGCAGACAAGTGAGCCCGTAGAACGACGTCGCGCCGCTCGCGGTGCCCCCGGTGACGTAGACCAGAACGGTGACCGTCGCTTGATCGAGGACGAGCTGTGCGACCGCGAGTGATTCGAGGCCGCGCCCGAGGCGGAGCACTGCGCCGTAGACGCCCGCGAGCGCGAATGCCGCGGCGAGCGTCGCGAGCACGATCTGCTGACTCAAAGAGCCGACTTGGAAGCCGCGACTCATGTTCAGCGCGGCGAACGCGCCGAGCGCGACGAACAAGAGCCCGACGCGCGCGATGACGACCCACGCAAGGCGTCGGGCCAGCGGGACCCCCGCGACGCTCTCCGGGATCCCGAGCCGTACGGCCATGGGCGCGCCTCAGTCGGCCTTGATGTTGCCGGCGAGCGAGAAGATCGGGAGATACATCGAGACGAGGACGACGCCGACCATGCCGCCGATGCCGACCATCATGATCGGCTCGAGCATGCTCGTGAGCGACGCGACGGCGATGTCCGTTTCCTCTTCGTAGAAATCGGCGATCTTGTTCAGCATCTGATCGAGCGCACCGGTTTGCTCGCCGACGGCGATCATCTGGACGACCATGTCCGGGAACACCTTGGCCTCCATCAGGGGCTCGGCCATGTTCTTGCCTTCGCTGATGCGCTGCCGGACGAGTCGGATGCCGGTCTCGATGATGACGTTACCGGAGGTCTTCGCGCAGATCTCGAGCGCGTCGAGAATCGGAACGCCGGATTGTAGGAGCGTGCCGAGCGTGCGCGTGAATCGCGCCACGGCGATCTTTTGGAGCACGATGCCCATGATGGGCAAATGGAGAAGCGTCTGATGGAAGAAGCGTTTCCCGCCCGGAGTTCGGTACGTGTAGATGAACGCGGAGCTGATGCCGATGCCGAGAAGGAAAACGAGCGGCAGATAGCTCACGAACCCGTGCGAGAGCGCGACCATCATGCGCGTGAGCACCGGTAGGTTGTCCTTGCCGCCGCCAAACTCCTTGAACATGTTCTCGAAGGCGGGAATCACGAAGGTGAGCATCACGGCCATGACGCCGATCGCGATGAAAAACACGATCGTCGGATAGCTGAGCGCGCCGCGAAGCTGGCGGATCAGCTTCTGCCGTTTCTCGAGGTACACCGACAGCCGGTTCATGATGCTGTCGAGGATGCCGCCCGTCTCGCCGGCGTGGACCAGGTTGACGAAGAGCTCGTCGAAGATACGCGGGTGCCTCGCGAGCGCGTCGCTGAAGGTCGAGCCCTGCTCGACCGCGCTCTTGACGTCCTTCAGCACCGCCGCAAACACCTTGTTGGATTGCTGGCCCCCGAGGATTTCGAGGCACTGGACGAGGGGCAGCCCGGCATCGATCATCGTCGCGAAGAGGCGCGTGAACGTGACGAGATCCCGAGTATCGACGCCGCTGCCGAAGGAGAGGCGAAACCCGCCGCCCTTCTTCTTGACGCGGACCGGGTTGAGATTCTGCTGGCGGAGGCGCTGATTGACCGCCTCGGCGTCGTCGGCCTCCATGACGCCACGCCTCACCTCGCCGGTGCGTGCGCGTGCCTCCCAAGTAAACTCGGCCATGAGCGACGATTTCGAACCCTTCTGCCAGCCTGCATCCTACCCCGGAGTCTCGGTCCATCCCAAGCTAATGCATCCGGACATGAGGACCGAAGAGCTCGACGAGATGGCGCACACCTTCGTCGTCGCGGCCGGAGCAGCGCCGGCCGCGGTGATCGCCGTTGCTGCTCACACCGGCAACGACTGGCGCATCGCGGTGGGCGCCGCTGGTTGTCGTTCCCTCGCCCAACCCGAAGCGGTCGAGGCGAACACACCGTTCGATCTCGCGTCGGTCACCAAACCCATCATCGCGACGACCGTCGCGCGCCTCGTTCGGAAACGGCAGATTTCTCTCGCAGCTCCCCTCGGCGACTTGCTCCCGGAAATCCGCGGAACCAGGTCGGAAACCGTGCCTTTGTCGCTTTTTTTGGCCCATCGAGCCGGACTCGACGCGCACCGTTCCCTGTATCTCCCTCTCCTTCGCGGCGAACCCGTCGACCGGGTGACGGCACTTCGAGAAGCCGCGGACGCGCGGCGCCCCGAGTGCGCCGGCGCGCCCCCCACGGACGGCTTCGCACCCGTCTACAGCGATCTCGGATACGCCCTTCTCGGCGAAGGCGTGAGCCGAGTCGCAGGAACGCCGCTCGACGAGCTCGTCGCACGCGAAGTCGCGTTGCCGCTCGGGCTCGATGTAGGTGCAGCGGCGACGTGGTTCGGGCGCGACCCGCACTTCGCGAAGCGCGTCGCGCCGACCGAGGTAGTCGCGTTTCGCGGCGGCGAGATCGTCGGCGCGGTACATGACGAGAACGCTTTCGCGCTGACGGGCGCGCATCTCTCCGGACACGCGGGGCTCTTTGGTACTGCCGAGAGCGTCGCGCGCTTCGGCGCGGCCGTGCTCGACGCACTGAGCGGGCGGATCCCCGAATGGCTGACGCCGTCGGAAATCGAACCACTCGTCCTACCGCGACCGGGCGGCACGTTGCGCGCCGGATTCGATGGACGTTCCGAGACGGGCTCGTCGTCTGGGTCGCTTCACGGCAGAAGGTCGTTCGGCCACCTGGGATTCACCGGGACCAGCGTGTGGTGCGACCCGGATCAGGGTCTCGTCACGGTCATCCTCACGAATCGCGTGAGCCCGAGCCGCGAAAACGTCGAGATTCGCCGAGTGCGCCCCCTCTTGAATGACGCGCTCTGCAGGGTCGGAAACCGGCTCAAAGAGGCCGGGTGAGGCCTGCTTTCCAGGACCAGGGTCGCGGTCCTGAACCATTAAAATCCGTCGAAAAGCGTGAAAAAGCTCACTTATTTGTTGAGCCGACTTGGCCTCCGAAGCGAATCACGGCAGGATTGCCGGTGCTGATGTGGAAGCTGTCGATCGAGGACGATCAGTCGAACCAGACTGTCGTCGAATTGCTTCGGGACGAATACTCGATCGGCCGAGACGTCACGAACACGGTCCGGCTCACGGAACGCAACATCTCGCGCAAGCACGCGATCCTGCGGGCGAGCGGGAACGATTGGGTCATCAAAGACCTCGGCAGCTATAACGGTTGCTTCGTCAACGGCGTGCGGGTGCCGGGCGAGCAAACGCTCAAGCACGGCGACCTCGTGCAACTGGGCGACTACCGACTCGAGCTCCTCGACGAAGCCATCATCAAAGGCGACCCGGAGAGCAAGACGTCGACCCTTCCGGGACGACAGAGCCGGACCATCCGCGATCTCCCCAATCGACTGGTCATGATCCTCGGCCCCGCTTTCGGCGCGAGCTTTCCGCTCATCGACAAGCGCGTGATCATCGGTCGCGGTGAAGACTGCGATCTTCCGATCAACGACACGTCGGTGAGCCGCATTCACGCCGAGATCCACCAGCTCGAAGGCGGGCAATACGAGATCGTCGATCGCGATAGCTCGAACGGCGTTCGGGTCAACGGCGTAGAGCTCAAGAAGGCGCTGCTCGAGACCGGCGACGTCGTCGAGCTGGGCGACGTGCAGCTCAAGCTCATCGCCGCGGGGCAGCCGTTTCATCCACAAGATCCGCCGCCGCACGCACACCGGCGTCACAGTCTCGAGCCGGGCGTGGGTGATGGGACGCCCCTCGGGGCCCGCGGGCGGACGCGAACCGTGGTCGTCATCATGGCCGCCGGAGCCATTGCCGTGCTCGGCGTGGTCGCCATGACGCGGCGACCGCAACCGACGGTCGTCGTCGCGGCGCCCGAGGAGAACCCCGCCGAGCGCTCACTGAGCGAAGCGAGCGCACTCCTCGCCAAGGGGAACATCGAAGGGGCGCTCCAGAAATCCCAGGAAATTCCGGAAGACAGCAATCTCCGCGAATCGACGGTGTTCAAGGAGATCCAGGCGAAGTGGGCCGACAGCGTGTTCGATCAAGCGGCCAAGGAAGAGGACCGCACGCGAAAACGCGCTCTCCTCGACTTCATCGCGAAATCGCCCGACGTCGGGTCGATGCAGCGAAAGCGCGCCGCGAACGAGATCGCCGATCTGGACTCGAACAGCGTCGGGATCGATCAGTTGCCGACGGCCGACACGCATCAAAAGGCCGCAGAGCCACCGCCTTCGAGCGCCCCGACGAGCGATGTTTCGGGAGGTGGAGTCGCCGCCCCTGCAGCCCCGTCCCCCAAGAAGAAAGCGGACAACAAGCCCGGGGGCGGCCTCGTGCGTGACACGCCGTTCTGAACCTCGCGCATCGCAAGCGCCGACTTCGAGGGGCACCGTCGACGAGGCGAATCCGCCGGGAGTGACGGACGAGCGCCGCCGCGTCCTTCGCTCGAAGGCCGTCCTGTCGACCTTGGTGTTTCTCGGCGTGGCCGCCATGGCGGAAGCCGTCCCGAAGCTCGCGCCGCTCCGCGTGCTGTCGAGCCCGCCGAGGGCGCCCATCGACGCGCCTGCTCGGGCCGCGCCGGTTGCCGCAATCGGCAGCGCCCGAGTCGACCTCGTTACCGAAGATCGCCCGGATCTGGCGCAGCCCGAGCACGCGAGCGCGCCGGTCTTGCCGAACGGGCCGATGGCCGACGACAACGCGGGCGCGATCGCGACGCCCGCCGAAGACGTCAACGTCTCACCGGTTTCCATTTCGGACGAACACGGCGCCCTCGCGCGATTCTTCGCGGCGCTCGCCGAGAGCGAGCGTCACGTTCCCCACGCCGTGACGCGCATCGCCTATTTCGGCGACTCGGTCGTCGCGAGCGACTTCGGAACCGGCACCTTGCGCCGTCTCCTCCAGGCGCGCTTCGGCGACGCGGGACACGGTTTTTCCCTCGTCGCCAACGCGTGGCCCCAATATTTCCAGAACGACGTCTATCGGTACGCCGATCGCGGTTTTCTCGTGAGCCGGATCGTCGGACCGCGCGCCGCCGATCACCTGTACGGGCTCGGCGGCGTGTCGTTCGAAGCGTCGCCCGGCATGCGCGTCCGGATCGGGACGGCAAAGACCGGCTCGTTCGGTCGATCCGTGTCGCGATTCGGCGTCGCGTACGTCGATTCGCCGGGAGGCGGCGTCATCGACGCACGCATCGATGGAGCGCCGGCACGAACCATCGACACCAACGGCGACAAGAAACCGTCGTTCGCGGAGTTCGAGACGAGCGACGGAGCTCACGAGCTCGAGCTCGTGACGTCGCGAGGCAACGTACGCCTCTTCGGCGTCACCCTCGAACGCGACGTGCCGGGCGTCGTGCTCGACGCGATCGGTATCGTCGGAGCGCGTATTCGCACCCTGTCCGAAAACGACGATTCGCACTTCGCCGAAGCCCTGGCGTGGCGCAAGCCGAACCTGGTCGTCTTTCAATTCGGCGCCAACGAGAGCGCGGACGGTTTCGCGTATCCGATGCCGGCGTACCACGAGAGCATGAAACAGGTGCTCGACCGCGTGCGCCTCGCGACACCCGACGCAGGATGCCTGATCATCGGCGCGATGGACCGAGCACGACGAGAGAACGAGCACCTGGTCACCGTGCCGATCATTCCGCACATCGTCGAAGAACAGCGACGAGTCGCGTCGGAGGTGGGCTGCGCGTTCTGGAGCGCGTACGACGCCATGGGCGGCAAAGGTTCGATGGCACGCTGGGTTCGTCTCGGGCTCGGCACCGGCGACTACACTCACCCGACGAGCTGGGGCGCCGAGCGACTCGGTAACTGGATCTACTCGGCGTTGATGCAGAGTTACGCGAGCTACGAGAAGAGCGCCCACCACTGACGGAGAAGTCACGTCCGTCGTCGTGAGCCGTGCGCCCGAACGACTCAGGGCGTTGGAGGGAACCCGAGCGCGTCCAAGGTGAGCTTGCCGAGCTCGGCGTAGCCACGCGGCGTGAGGTGAACATGATCCGGAGCCGCGAGCGCGGGCGCGGCGTCCGCCCAGCGGCGGTTGCTCCCCGGGCCACCCATCGCCTCCGACGCGCTGAAGAACGCGCACCCGAGCCGTTCGGCGCTCTGCCGCTCCACGGCGTCGACTTCCGCGACGCGAGGCAAGGTTACCGACGCGGCGTCTTCGCGATCGGTGGGTCCGATGATCAAGCAATCGGTGTTCGGCGCCGCGTCGCGGATCCGCGCAATCATGGCGTCATACTCGGGTCCGTAGCGCGCCGGCGCGTCCGCGTCGCCGACCTCGTTCGTTCCATAGGCGAGCACGACGAGGGCGGGACTTCGCCGCCGCGCCTCGTCGATCCACGTCGCGGCGTCCCAGGCGAGCGGCGTCCCGATGCGAGCGCCGTTCACGCCGAGGGTGTCGATGACGACGCCGGGGTTCTCACTTTCTACGATGGCACCCAGGATCTGCGGATCGCCCACGGCGTGACCGAGCTTCACCGTCGCGTTCGACGCCGCTTGCCACGCAACGTGCCCGATGGTGCCCGCCTTCGCCACGCTCGCGTCGACCGCGCGCACGCCCTCGCCGGTGTCGATCTGAAAGCGTGCTTTGTCGCTCGGCAGCCGAAACACGACTTCCCAGTGAGCGTGTCCCTCGACGGCGCCGGCTTCGAGCTCGAGCGAAACGGCGCTCGCCGATTGCTCGGGGACGGCGCGCAAGCCGCCGAGGCCGAACACGCCGTCGTCTTGGCGCATCCACAACGAGGGGTGTTTGGGATCGGTGTGCCAGTTGCCGTCGCGCGCGATCTTGACGCCGCGATGGCGATAGACGCGGAGGCCCGCGAAAATGTAGCCGAGCCCGCCGTTTCCGAAGTCGGCTTGAAGACCACGACGAACCGCGTCGGGCCAAAAATCCGCGGCCGCATGGGAATCGCCGAGCCAAAGCACGCGGACGGGCGAGGTGCGCTCTTTCGTCTTGAGCTCGGCGAGTGCGCCGCGAAAGCGATCGAGTCGCCCGAGCGGAGGCAGAGTGGCAACGGCAGCGGCGACACCGCCATCGCGTCCCTTCGCAACGGCACCTTCGGCCGGGCTTGGGGCTATCGTCGCCGGACGATCTCCCGCCGCGACGGGCGCCGCTTCGGGGACCACGGGCCCCCTCACCGCGCCGCTGCACGTGACGATGACCAACGTGGTGAGCGACACCACGAAGTAGCCGGCCGCGCGTGCGCTCTCAGGAGAGAGGGTCGTCGACTTCTGGCTCTTCATGTTTCGTTCGGCGCTCTTGGACTCGCTGCTTCACGAACGCGACGAGAGCGTCGACGTAGGACTCGAACGCCGGGCACTTGAGATTGAAGTCCGAGAGCACGTCGTTCGTGTTCCGGGTGTCGTATCGCACGGGGGTGGTGATGGTGTCGACGAACGCGCGCGGGCTCTTCGAGACCATGCCGAGGCCGGGCGCACTGAGGACGGCTTTGGTCAGCCGTGAGGGGATGAACCCCCCCGGCAATCGCCGGCCGCCGCTCTGCGCGACGAGCTGAAAGACGCGCCGCACCGTGAGTGGCTCGGGATCCGTGAGGTGAAAGGTCTTGCCCGCCGAGTGACGAGACAGCCCGATCATACGCGTCGCTTTCACGACGTAGTCGATGGGAACCAGGTTCATCGGGGCGTCGCCCTTGGTCGGCAAGAGCACCGGAAATTCCTGGGGCGCGCTCAAGATGAGGAGCATCAGGAGATACGGGCCGTCGAAGCGATCGACCTCACCCGTCCGCGAATCGCCGACGATCTGCGTCGGGCGAACGACGCAGATCGGCAAATCCGCCATCGCCGCCCGCGCGATGCGCTCGGCACGCGCGAGCGTCTCTTCGACCACCGAGCGGAAGGTCTGCTGCGCGTTCAGCTCTTCCTCGAGCACGAGGCCGGTACGGTTTCCACTCACCATCGCGCTCGAGTGGACGACGACGCACTTCAGGCGACCGGTGACGCGCGCGAATTCGACGATCTCGCGCATCGCACCCACGTTGACGTACTCGGCGATCTTCCGGGTCACACCGGGGTACGTCACCTGCGCGACGTGATGGACGCGCTCGACGCGCGCCGCGAGCTCGCGGTACTCGGCGCCGCTCAGCCCGAGGTCGATCGCCCCGGCGTCGCCTTCGTAGACGACGACGCGCTGGCGCTTGACCGGCTCGAGCCCGTCGAGAAAGGACTTCGCCTGCTCGGCGAACTTCGGATGGACTATCGCGTAGACGAGCGTCTTTTCTCCCGCCGTGACGAGCTCCTCGACCATTTTCCGAGCCCGGAAGCTC
>Ga0265320_10001749_pt1 | contig 15394 bp, 19 predicted proteins | sample 4827metaG_FD_202087 | JGI IMG/M metagenome (GOLD analysis project Ga0265320, IMG submission 202087) | Rhizosphere microbial communities from Carex aquatilis grown in University of Washington, Seatle, WA, United States - 4-8-27 metaG | ecosystem: Host-associated > Plants > Roots > Rhizosphere >...
CGGGCTCAGCAAGGCCGGGGCGGGGTGGGATGTCACCGCCCGCGAGTTGAAGACCGGCACGGAGCGCACCGTGCGCGCGAAGTTTGTTTTTGTCGGCGCCGGCGGCGGCAGCATTTTGCTTCTGCAGAAGGCCGGCCTGCCCGAGGCGAAGGGTCTCGGCGGTTTTCCCATTGGCGGACACTGGCTCGTGTGCGACGACCCCGCGATCGTGTCACGGCACCAGGCCAAGGTTTACGGGCAAAATCTCCCCGAGGCGCCCACCATGGCCGTGCCGCATCTCGACCAGCGCATTCTCGACGGGAAGAAGACGCTCCTTTTCGGGCCCTTCGCCGCGTGGACCACGCGCTTCCTGCATCGCACCGGCAGTTGGACCGACCTCGTGCGCTCGGTGAAGCCGCACAATCTGACGACGCTGCTCAAGATCGCCGCCACCAACATCCCGCTCATGAAGTATCTGCTGCAACAGGGCACGCAGAGCATGGCCGACCGCATGAAGGTGATGCACATTTTCTATCCCAACGCGCAGGCCAAGGACTGGAAGCTCGTGGACGGCGGCATCCGCGTGCAGGCCATCAAGAAGACCGACGGCGAAGCCGGCATCGTGCACTTCGGCACGGAAGTCCTCACCAGCGCCGACAAATCCATGTCCGCCCTCCTCGGCGCCAGTCCCGGCGCGTCGGTCTCGGTGAACATCGTGATGGAGGTAATTAAAACCTCCTTTCCGCACCTCCTAGAAGGCGACGCCGGCAAGAAGCGGATCGAGGCCATCATTCCAACCTACGGGACCGACTACCGCGCCCCGGACAAAGCGCAGCGGTTCAGTGAACTTCAACGCAAGGCCAAGGTAGCACTCCAGTTGGTCTAGCCCGCTCTTGTCGCGCCGTCTTGTCGGGCCATAGCTCTCGGAGCGACGGCTGAAGCTCGGGCGAAGGCGGATCGCCGAGTTGCAACACGCCGCCAAGAAATCCCTGCAACTTGTCTGACGGTAGGGCCGCCGCTTGTCGGCGTGCCGCGTTTCCCGCCACCGTTCGAATTATCGAGCCACGGGCCGCCTGACATCCTTGCTTGCCTGGGCAAACCTCGGCCCTCCGGAATTTCTCCGCGGACATGGCTATCCGCAGGAGAATCATTTCCCCAGGCATTTGAAAACACACCCTTGCTCCGGGGATCTTTAGAGCTAGTTTGTCCGAGAACCATTTCTCCCAGAAAACGCAGTTGAACCACGGATTCCACGGATGAACACGGATTATCAATCTAATACAAAATTTCGGGTCATCACACCGCAGGTGAATGGGTTTGATCCAGATTTTCTCCCTGAATTATTTCTATATCCGTGGAAATCTGCGCAATCCGCGGTTAAATTGATCGGTTGTGACTGCGGAGCTTAGCTTCATCCCCATGATCACACGCAGAAAATTCCTTGGTCAGGTGGCGGCGGGCACGGTGGGAGTGGCGTTGGCTGGAAAAGTTTTCGCCAGCGTCTCCGTGCCAAAAAAGAAGGACCGGCTGGGCGTCGCGCTGGTCGGCCTCGGTTACTACAGCACGGATATTCTGGCGCCGGCGTTGCAGCTCACCACGAAGTGTTACCTGGCGGGCGTGGTGTCGGGGACGCCCGGCAAGATCGCGACCTGGCAAAAGCGTTACGCGATTTCCGACGCGAACGTCTACAGCTACGAGAATTTTGACACGATCGCCAACAACCCGGCGATCGATGTGGTCTACATCGTGTTGCCGCCGTCGATGCACGCCGAGTACGCGATCCGCGCCGCGAAAGCCGGCAAGCAGGTCTGGTGCGAGAAACCCATGGCTCCGTCGGTGCGCGACTGCGAAGCCATGATCAAGGCGTGCCAGGACAACAAAGTGAAACTGGCGATCGGCTACCGCATGCACCACGAACCGAACACGCAGCGGATCATGAAATTTTGTCAGGAGCAGAAATATGGAAAGCCGGTCAAGGCCGCGGCTGAGGCGGGTTATTTCGACTCCCGCACCAATCACTGGAAACAAAAGAAAGCGATGGGTGGCGGCGTGATGGGTGACATGGGCGTGTATCCGCTCAACGCCCTGCGCTATGGCACGGGCTTGGAGCCGATCGCAGTCACGGCCAAGGCGTCCACCACGCGGCCGGAAATTTATACCGAGGTGGAAGAGACGATGCATTTCGAATTGGAATTTCCCGGCGGAGTGACCGGGGTGGGCGAGGCGAGTTTCGGCAAGCGGATGAACAAGCTGCATGTGGCCTGGGAGAAGGGCTGGTATGAATTGGCGCCCTTCCAGAGTTACAGCGGCGTGCAAGGCACCACCAGCGACGGGTTGGTCCTCAATGCCAAAATCCCGAACCAACAGGCGAAGCAGATGGACGACGATGCTGCGGCGATCATCGACGACATCCCGCTGCTGGCCCCCGGTGAAGAAGGCCTGAAGGACACACTCGTGGTCGAAGCGATCTACCGTTCCGCCGCCGCCGGCCAGAAAGTGAAAGTGGGGTGAGCGGGGGATTAAGGCAGTTGAAAATTGGGAATTTCACATGAGCACGCGGAGGAAACAGAGGGTAACCACTAATCCACACTAATTTTCACTAATCCCAAACCAGTCTTTATTAGTGTCTATTAGTAAACATTAGTGGTTAGACTCCTTTGATTCCCCCCGTCTTTCTCTGCTCCCTCTGCTTACTCCTGTAAAACCCCTTCCGAGTTTTCTCCTTCTCGTGGTCACCACGGTACCGAGCGAAGCGACATCGACCAACACACGGAACACACGAAATTTTTCAGACTCAGCCAGCCGCGCCCTTGGAACAACCCAGCTCTGCGCTGAATCATGTATTCTGTGGTTTTCCACCATCCGTGAGATCCACGGTAAAATCCGGTCAGCGGATTGACGATTCCCTGAACCTTTGCATTCTGCGCGCATGCCTTTGCTGACCATTGTCCCGCCGATGCCTGGCGCCGAGCGCCGCTTCCAACCGTTCGTGGATTTCGTACACACCTGCGGCTGGGAGACGGAATTTGTCCGGCTGGAATGGGCCGTCCGCAAGCCGGACTTTGGTTCCACCGCACTCTTTCCCCAGATCGACGCCCAGACCGCGGGCAAGGTCGTGCTGGGCTACTCCCTCGGCGCACTCTACGCCCATCTGGGCGCGCTGCGCGCCCGCCACCTGATCCTTGGCTCGATCTCGCCGTTCTTCCTCGAGGATGACGACGAGCCCGAGCGCTGGATGATTTCCTACCGGGCCGGCAACGCCGCCACTCCCGCCGACATCCTCGTCGGCGCCCTCGAAGACGAGCAGATGCACCGCCGCGCCATCGCCGTTCGCGATTTTTATCGCCAGCACACCTACACGGACGTCCAAGGTGCGGAGCACGAGCTCTGGCACCCGAATTTCCTGCAGGCGATCAAGACCGCCCTCGACCGGATCCAAACCCAGCCAACCCAGTCAAGAATCAGGACCTGACGTGTTCTTCGTGTCCACCCCTGCTCGATCTTTTTCACAGAGAGCACAGAGGCTGACACAGGGGGAGAAGGAGTAGGCAAAAATAGGAGCGGCGTGAACGTCACATCCCAAGCCCGGGCCTTTTTCGCTCTGTGACCTCTGTGTTCCTCCTGCAGTCTCAGTGACTCAAGAATTTCACGGCTTCGACGGTGCGGCGATCCTCAGTTGCGGGACTGATGTCTCTGACTAGGGTGGGGCGCATGAATCTTCAGCTCGACGGCCAACTGGCTCTGGTCACCGCTTCCACCAAAGGCATCGGCCACGCGATTGCCCGCGCCCTCGCGGCGGAAGGCGCCCGCGTCATCGTCAACGGCCGGACTGCCGCCGGAGTCGACGAAGCGGTGCAGCGCATTCTCGGCGTATTGCCGACGGCGAGGCTCGAGAAGTTTCCCGGCGATCTATCCCAAGCCGCCGTGGCCGACCGGTTGGCGGCCGCATTTCCCGCGGTCGACATTCTCATCAACAACCTCGGCATCTTCGATCCCAAACCTTTTCGCGAGATCGCGGACGCGGAATGGCAGCGCTTCTTCGACGTCAACGTGCTGAGCGGCGTGCGCCTCAGCCGGCTCTATTTCGACGGGATGGTGCAGCGCAACCGCGGACGCATCGTTTTCATCTCGAGCGAGAGCGCGCTGCATATTCCCGCGGAGATGATCCATTATGGCATGACCAAGACCGCGCAGCTGGCGGTGGCCCGCGGTCTCGCCGAACTGACCGCTGGCACGGCCGTGACGGTGAACTCGGTGCTGCCCGGCCCCACGCGTTCGGAAGGAGTCGCGGATTTCGTCGACAAGCTCAGCGGCGGCAAGCCGTTCGCGGAATTCGAGCAGGAGTTCTTTGAGAAAGTGCGGCCGACCTCGCTGCTCAAGCGGTTCGAGACCGTGGACGAGATTGCCAGCGTCGTGGCCTTCGTCTGCAGTCCGCTTGCGGCCGGGATGAACGGGTCCTCGATCCGGGTTGAAGGTGGGCTGGTGAAAGCGATCGCCTGAGTGCGGTGGCCGGAGCTATCCGGCTTGGGGCCGTCGCCGCCTGCCATCTTGTCAAATGTCACGTCATGAGTCCTTCCGTCGGTTGACCTAAGGGGTTAACAATGATCTGACGCGAGTGTCTTCATCGCCTCGCCGACCGCGTCAATAGCGTTCCACACGGCATTAACTTCGGCATCAGTGACAGCAAAGATGCTCTTGTAGGTCGCAACCAACTGGGCATCCGTCTCGATGACATCCCCGAAATGAAAGGTGAGATTGCGGATGTCGCGCCATTTTTCCGCGTGTTCAAGATCTGCACGTCGCGCGCCGCGGACCGCATTGATCGAACTGGTGTTGATTTGGTCACGGCGTAGATGGCCGTATTTACTATCAAGTTTGCCCTTCAGTTCCAGCAGGCTGGAAAGTATATGCCGACGGACCGCGGCGATGTTGAGTTCCTCTTTGGCGTTCGGTTTCGCTGCTCCCACTGTGAGTGCATTGTAGCTTTCGATGAGCCGATTGATTGCATAGCGCGAATTCTGCCAGCCGATGATATAAGCACGAAAGGGGCGTTGCTTAGGGCTGCCGTCCTCAATCCATTGGATATCTGCATTTGCCATGTTCGATATCTACTTGGGCATTCGTCGAAGCGAATACCAAAGCTGACAATAGAGCAGACGCGCGCTTGCTTTTCAGTATCTCGACCTAATGCATTCCTGACCGCATGGAATCGACACATTGCATCACTGACTGTCACGGCGTCACCTATCGTGTCCACTCTGAGCGCGACATCGGGTGGAGCTTCCATATTTGGCACGGCGACAATGTCGTCGGCCATATGTACTGCACCGGGCAGCCACCCGTGCTTCAGGTCGGTGATTTCAAGCTCTACGACGATGTTTGCGTTCGGGAATCTCTCGCCGCGACTTGCTGGCGGAAGCTCCTTGGCCGACCGAGACCGGTCAGCAACTATCGCAATCGGGGGCTCGGCACTGCAATGTTCACACTGCTTTCCAAATTGGCAAAATCCGCCGACTACAAGTGCCTCGAAGGCTGGATTTCTGATGTCGATACAGAGAGCAATCCCGGTCTGCCGGACTGGTATCGCCGTCGTGGGTACATCGTTACCGAGGGTGCAGGTAAATACGCCCGTCAGGTGGCCGTCATCCGAAAGAATCTTTGAAAGATTCGACGAGCTTCTTTTTGAATAGATTTAGGCAACACGCCCTCAAGGCAACACGCCCTCAAGGCCGGACGTCTTCAACGTGTCGCCTCGTCCGGATCCCAATCGTCCGCTACGGCAAAGATCTCAGCAACGTTTCGCATTGCTTCCATGAGTCGGCTCGCGCAGATTTTGGGCGTCCCGTATTTGGTGAATCTAGGGCCCACTGGCGCGGGAAGCAGCTTATGTGTATCATATACCCCATTGTCGGTTCCGGCCTAAATAAAGAATCGACTTCCATCCCTTCGATCAGAGATCTGTCGCGCGAATGAAGATCGACATCCACACGCACACGAGAAAGTGCAAGTCGGGCGACGCTCCCACTCGGGAGATTTCACCTGAAAACTTCTGCGAGACCATTCTCTCTACAGAGGTTCGGATCATCGCGATTACCAATCACAATGTCTTCGACCTCGCGCAGTACACCGAAATCGAAGCCCGCCTTGGGAAAGAAGCCCAAGTTTGGCCCGGTATCGAGTTGGATGTCACTCACGATGGGTCACGAGCTCACCTGTTGGTGATCATTTCGCCAACGCTCGCTCAGGATTTCGCCGCGGCCGTAACCACTTTCACTAAAGGCGCCACTCCCGACACCTTTGCTGCCACCATTGAAGAAGTGCTGGCGGGGTTTGATGCCTTCGGGCCGCTTTACGTTGCCCACTACAAGCAAAAGAAACCCAGTCTTTCGGATGAAGCTCTGGCCAAGCTATTGGCCGGCACCAAGAATCCCGCCTGCGTGATCAAGGAGGTCACCAACTCAATTTCAGCCGGCATCTACATCTCCCACGGCCACGCCTCCATTTACGGTTCCGACATTCATGACTGGGCCAAGTACGATGAAGTTTCCCGCCAGCTCCCGGACCTCCGCCTCCCCGTCGATAGCTTCGAGCATTTCTGTCTGCTCTTGCAGAAGGACCCGACCACGATCAACACCACCCTCGACAAGAAAACACCCGAGGACTTGGTGCTGATCCCGTTCGACGACTCTTCCATCCTGAAGGTCAGGGTATACGATGACATCAACGTCATCTTTGGCCCCAAGGGGACGGGCAAGTCCTGTATCCTCAAAGCCATCGCAAAACACTATTCGGAGAACGGGATTGATGCGACGGTCTACGCCGGGGCGAACGAGCGGCTGGAGGACATCTTCGATACCCGCGGTAAGGACCTGAAAATCAATCTCGTCGATCACAGCATCAGCTATTGCTCCGACGAAATCGATGCCCTGCGCAAGGCGAGCGAGGTGAACGTCACGAGCGTTCTCAAATACAAAAGCCACTTCGCGTCGAACGCGACGAATCGGAATGCCAAAAAAATCCTGCTGAAGGACCTTGAACCGGAGGAGGAAAGTGGAGCGAAACAGGAGTTCGGAGACTTCAATGGAGCAGTGACAAAGACGAAGGCCTACCTGGAATTTCTCACCGAAAACAGTGCCGTAAAGAAGGAACTGACTCCCGAGGAGCACCAGCAAGTTACGGGTATTCTGCAAGGCTTGCTCGACCGGCTGCGGAAGCGGGAGTGGGCCAGCTTCGTGGTATGGCAGGAAATCCGCCTCATGAATTCCGCGATCAAGCTGTTTCGCGCTGAGGTCGAACGGAAGTCGGCCACCCCGGCAAAACCCATCACCACGGGATTCCGCGACTACGCTCTGAATCGAATTACCATCGCGGCGCACGCCGCTGAAATCGTCAAGTGTGTCGATACAGTCATCCCAACCAAAACAGAAATAGTCGGCAGCCTCGGACCCAACAAAGGCGAATTGGAATACCGCACCGAATTTCAATTCCAAACTGGTGATATCGTGGACAGCTCACTTTATAGCCTGACAAACGCTAAAAAAACCCCGCAAAAAAAGTTCATCACTTGTGTCCGCAAGATTCAGCAACATGCCTACGCGGACGACCTGTTCCAGTACATCGCTGAGCTCAACGAAATCGAGGACGTGGAGGACATTAAGACCGTGAACGAGCTTCTCCTCTTTAAACGGTATTTTGCGCTAAGCGGCGCCTACTACACGCCATCGACTGGAGAAGCCTCAATGGTGATGTTGCAGAAGGAACTCGGCTCCAGCAAGGACGTCTACATCCTAGACGAGCCCGAAAAGAGCTTGGGCAACGAATATATCAGCGAGGTGATCGTCCCACTCATACGGGAACGCGCTAGATCGGGCAAGAAGGTGTTCATCTCTACGCACGATGCGAACATTGCGGTACGAACGCTACCATACAGCTCAATTTATCGTTGCCACGAACCCACTGGCTACAAGACGTACACCGGCAATCCATTCTCCAACAACTTGGTGAATACGGTGGACGAGTCGGACCGCCTCGACTGGAAGAAAATCAGTATGAAAACCCTAGAAGGCGGAGAAGATGCATTTGGCGAAAGAGGAAAAATCTATGGAAACGACAAAAGCTAAGGTTATTCAGGTCGAGGAGAAGTACTTCCTTGTAATCGATGCCGGCGACGGCGAGATCCGGATCCCTTTGTCCGACGACAAGCCGATCGAAGTCAAAAGCGCCTTCAACAAGCTGCTCACGCGCATCAAAGCCGGTGTGTTCAAAATAGAACTGGAAGGAGTTGGCGACGATCTGTTTTTCCAGGTGGCTAAGGAATACGTTAGCCAGCTGAACAAGGAGATACCAACTATCCGCACGGAAATGGAAAAGCGCGGGTTAGCTGCCAAATAATTGAGGGACACCGTCAGCAAGACCACCGTATGAAACGTTATCCACTCACCTCCGAGCAGTTCGGTAAGTTGAAAGGCCAGGATTGGGAGATTCATGAACTGGCGATGAGCGAATGGAACAAGATACCCGGGTTGCCGCGGGTCGATGGATTGGTGGCTGTATTCTATAGTGGCAGCATGAATATGCCCAAGATCCTCAATGGAATCGAATCGATCGTGGGCTTCGACGCAGTCGCAAAAGAGGACCGGCCGAAAAAGGGAGAACCAGAGCTGAATATATACCATGGCGTCGTCCAACAGCTGGAACCCGCCAAAAACGGGGGAGTTCCATTCTTGCTTAACGCTCCATTCACAGAGGAAACCTTGTTTGGCCATTGGGCGGGTTACGATACGCTTCAGAAGTATATCGACGCGATGGCACAGCAAAAGAAGCCGCCAGAATGAACCTCGCCGCCGCCACCATGATACGCGAATCATCCGTAATATGAATTCCCAACCGACATTTAAACTGACGTCGCAGGAACAGGCGCTTCTGGATCAGATCGACTTTGAACTGCACGGCGACGCGATCGTCTCCCTCAGGGCCTCTGAGCATCTGATGCCCTTATTGCTCCGCCGCGATGCCATTCCCAAAATTCGTCTCCGCTATTTCACCGACGCCGAACTCAACATCGGCGTCAGTTGCTCGAAGCAACAGGTGTTCGAGCGCAATGGGACCCACGGGACGGCTATATTCGGCCACGGCAATTTCATATCCTATCTGGAAACTCTGAAGACGTCACGTCTTGACTCTTGACTGACCGTTCAGGCCGCCCAGTCCACTGTCCGTCAATTCAGGTGAACCGTAGCCCGATCTCCTCCCATACCTTATCTTGATTATTCGTGACGTGGCTCCGGAGTGACTGCCCGACGGGCAAACTCGGCGCGGATCGCGGGCGAGTGCAACTTCACCAGCAAGCCGACAGAAATCGCGATGATCGGAAAATGCAGTGGATAAATCGGAGTTGAACCCAGGGCCGTGGTGATCACCCCGTTCGGCGGCAGTTGGCATGGTACGCTCGGGCGTGGCACCGAGGAAGATTCGCACCAGGCTGTAAGTGGCAATCACCCGAGCACGGCCAGCGCATAACCGTAGGCCCACTGCCGCCGCCGGAGCAGTCCGATTCCGGATATCAGCGTCGCGGGCGGACACTTTTTTAACCCGCGCGAGGCGCCCGGAATTCCGACTTGCAAACCCTACGTTGTGGTCAGACATTTTCTCATCATGGCAGAAGCTATCGCCAGCACCAAAAAAGGGTATAACCAGCCTTACACTGTTAAACCGGCACGGATTGACCAGATGGCCAAAGCGTACAATTTTACGCGGGGAGATATCTGGAAGATCAAGCGGGAGATCGATAAGAGCCTGCGGCGCCGCGCCAATGCCAAAACCAAGTAAGCGGCTCAAGGGGACGGAAGTTTTTCTCAACCTGCCTTATGAGGGCAGCTGCGAAAATGTCCTGCTCGGGTTGACCGGTGCCTTGGTCGCTTTGAAATGTATCCCTCGTCTTACTTTTGAGGAAGCTGACGATGGCGTTGGACGGATGCAGAGGATATTTCGACTGCTGAAGGAATGCCCTGTGTCGCTGCATGATCTCTCCATCGTGGCTGACGAGCCGAGGCTCAACATGCCATTCGAACTCGGCTTGGCCTGCGCCATCAGGGAGATGGGCGGGAAGCACCGCTATTTTATTTTGGAATCCAAAAGACACAGACTGGGGAAAGCCTTAAGCGATCTGGCGGGTTGGGATCCGAAAATTCACAATGGCCGACTTCAGGGAGCAGTATCGGTTGTGCTGGAAATGCTGCGCTCACCGGGCTCAGCGATCAATGCGACCGAGGTGATTCGGCTCTGCAAAGCGATGCAAAGGGCACTTCCCGCTATTTTTGCCCGGCATAAAAAGAAGTCGCTCTTCAACGCCTCCGTATTTGGAGATCTTGTGATCTATGGGTGGACAAAAGCGGATGAAATGGGACTGCATTAATTGGAACAGACCAAAAGAGGGCTAAAAAATGCGGCGGGGTTCCATTGTTATAATCTCTCGCGTCCGCGGGCGAACTCGGCGCGGAACGCGGACAAACGCAACTTCACCAGCAAGCCGACGGAAATAGCGATGATCAGAAAATGCAGCGGATAAATCGGAGTTGAGACCAGGGCCGTGGTGATCACCTTGTTCGGCGACACCGTGCTGCGCTCGGGCGTGGTGATGTGGCACCGCGGAAGATCTGCACAAGCTAAGGTTTGATCAAAAGTTTCCTTCGGGCTGGCTGTGGAAACGCCGCATTCCCGCGAGCGCGAGCAGGGTGAGCGCAAACCGGGCGGAGATCGATCCGCCGCCACCGCTGCTGGGTGTCGGCGTGGGAGTGGGGGTCGTGGCTGCGTTGACGGTGAGCTTGGCTTTGTTGCTGGTGGTGCTGCCGAGGGGATTTTTGATGACGACAGCGTAGTCGCCGGCGTCGGCGGCCCGGGCGTTGGGAAAGCTATGCGTGCTGGCGGTCGCGCCGTAATCCTTTTCATAGGAGCACGCAGAGGGCGCAGAGCTAATTCAACTCAGCAGGGTCCCTGTTATTTTCCTGCCTTCCTCCGTTCCCTCTGCTTCCTCCTGTAACAATCCTGCGAGCCTGACCGGCTGGTGCTCGCGAACTCGAGGATTGATCCCCAAAGGTTTGTTGCGTTGTTTTGCGCAAACGACCTACCGCACAAAAGCTCAACCCAGTTGCGGTGAACACTGTTCAGCAAATAAAAAAAATGAAAATCAAGAGCACGTCTTATGACCCGATCGATGACGACGACGGTTGGTGGGTCTCACAGGTGAGCGACAGCGACTGCACCCCCATCGAAAAGAAAGCTTTGGCGTTGCAAGAGGCCGCGCTCAGCAAGGGTTTCTATTGCATCTGCAGTAACTACGAAGATGGAGAGTACCACATGTTCCTCGTACCGGCAAATGGCGTCCGGTACGTTATCGAGAAGTTTGGCGTCGGATCGCATGCGGGCAGTGAGCCCGCCAGCGTATACGAAGAAATCGCCGCTGCTGATGCAAAGAATCCGATGGTTCCGTTCTTCGCTGATGAAGCAGGGTTGAAGGCACGGTTCTCAAAACCTGTGACAAAGGCGCTACTCGCGATTCTGGAAGACAGTCTCTACAGCGTTGAGGCAATGATGGATGACGGTTACAAATCCGTGGACGACTACATTCAAAAAAACCAAGGCGTTCATCTCTGGTGGGACTGAAATGAAGACACTGCCCAACACTGCAACAGAAAGAACCACCCAATGACTAAACTTCGTGTAGAAAGCTTCACCATTTCAATTGACGGCTTTGGCGCCGGCCCGGATCAGAGCCTGGAGAACCCACTTGGAGTCGGCGGACCTGCCCTGCATGGCTGGGCGATGCCTACCCGTACGTTTCAGACGAAAGTGTTCGGAGGCAAAGACGGAGAGACCGGGATCGACGAAGACTTTGCCGCGCGCGGCTTCCACAATGTGGGTGCCTGGATCATGGGCAGAAACATGTTCGGGCCGGTGCGCGGTTCCTGGCCGGACGAGAGCTGGCGGGGATGGTGGGGCGAGAACCCGGTTTATCATACGCAGGTTTTCGTGCTCACGCATCATCCGCGTGCGCCGCTCGTCATGGAGGGAGGCACGACCTTTCATTTCGTGACTGACGGGATTCGCGCCGCACTGGAACGGGCCCGCGCTGCCGCCAACGGCAAGGATGTACGCATCGGGGGAGGAGCGGCGACCATCAGGCAATACCTGCGGGAGCGACTGATCGATGAACTCCATATCGCCATCTCCCCCGTCATACTTGGCGCGGGTGAGCGGTTATTCGACGGCATCAACCTCGCGGCATTGGGCTACACCTGCACCCAGCATGTCGCGTCGCCGAGAGCCACGCACATCGTGCTAACCCGGACCTGAACCCAACGTCGCCCAACCATGCGACTCGAGCCAAGGCCAGGGGGTTAACCGCTAATGAGTTTCGCCCCATCGGCAGAGCTCAGGGCAGGCAATGGGCGAAACTTTAGAACACCCCTTCGACTGATCGTCTTCGGTGTGGGTTCCGGGGAGTCTGCTAATCGCAGACTGGGATAGCGGTAGCAGCAGACAACGAGACAACCGACGACGGGACTTGTCAGCGGGTAGGGTGTGACCGCGACGATTGCTGCAGCCTCAGCGGCTGGGTTCGCGGCGAATGTTGTTACGGCGGGGATTGGCCTTGCCCTGTGGCTCTAATTTGGTCCACTAGCAGCATGTCCAAGCATTCTACCGCCCGTACCCTGAAATCGGAGTTGGCTGGAGCACTGAAGCAGCGCATGGCGAGCAGCAATCTCGACGTCTCCAGCTTTGCCAAACAGATGCAGACAAGCCGGTCGGCCGTGCGCCGGTTGCTCGATGAAAAAAATACCGCCATCACCATCCACACTCTGGCCCGGGCGGCCGAAATTGCCGGCTTGGAAATATCGTTCACTGTGCGACAAAAATCTCCGGTCGAACTGACCGATCTTGCCCGGCAGCTTGCCGGCACCAAATCTCCGGCCAAGGCGGCCCGGTTGAAAAAGAGCCTCGTTGCCGGGTTCTACGGTCAGGCGTGATTCGCCATGCCCCGGATCAAACGCAGCGGGTTGCCCAAAGCACTGTTTGATCATATTCTGCACCGCATTCGGCAACGAGGAATCACGCCGGAAGATCTCGGTCTCATGGCCGCTTGGATGGATAAGGAACCGAACGTTCCGGAGGGCGATTGGTTCAAGCGGTTCGATACTTTCACGATCTGCGGGGAAGGAGAGCTGGTTAAAACTGTGCTGGCACCCAAGCAGACCGCTATTGGCGAGGAAGTGAACTGATCCCATGACCACCAAGCATCGTATTTTCTCGGTACCTGTCGCGAACGTCTATCCCTACTATGTCGCCAAGGCAGAGAAGAAGGGTCGAAAGAAGGCGGAGGTCGATGCCGTGATTTGCTGGCTGACGGGCTACACGGCAAAGCAGTTGGAAAAGCAGCTGAAGCAACAGACGGACTTCGAAACCTTCTTTGCGAAAGCGCCCAAAATGAATCCGGCGCGAAAACTGATTACCGGTGTCATCTGCGGCGTACGCGTGGAGGATATCGAGGAGCCCACGATGCGGGAGATCCGCTATCTGGACAAATTGGTAGACGAATTGGCCAAAGGGAAGGCGTTGGAGAAGATCCTGCGGGCCTGAGTAACTGACGGATGGGTTAACCACGGACGAAGCGCGGGAGCGCGGAGATGGTCGTGCCGTAAGGCATGGCCCCGCAGGGGGGACTGGAGCAGGTGCTCTTAGGGCGGCGCAGGAACAACACACGGAAAACACAGAAACCAAACCGATCCATTTTCACAGGAGGTAACGGAGGAAACAGAGCAATCCCGCCGAATTGGGCACCACCAAGCACACCAAAGAGAGATTCAATCCAGCGCTCCAACGCTCACCCATTACAGTCGTCCCATTTTCGTGTGTTTCGTGGCTTTGCCTGCCTTCCTCCGCTCCCTCTGCTTCCTCCTGTAAATCAAATTCCCTTTCCGTGTTTTACACGATTCGAGTGTTTCGAAACGGAAAATTTGCCTTATGTGGAATAATGCTTCGGGTGATGGTCTCTTATCCCCAGATGTCCAGCGAGACTTTCACAGCATTGGTGAACGCGCAGTATGCGCCGCTTTACCGGTTTGCCCTGAGCCTGACGAAAAATGCGTCGGAGGCGTGTGATCTTGCGCAACAGACTTTCTACATCTGGGCCCGCAAGGGGGAGCAGTTGCGCGACACGAACAAAGCCAAGTCGTGGCTGTTTACCACGCTCTACCGGGAATTTCTCCGCAACCGCCGGCGGGCGGGGCACGTCACGGCGCTTGAGGATTTGCCGCCATCGGAAGCCGATCCGGCCGCGCCGGAAGTCGATATGGTGACGGGCATGGATGCGGGGCTGGTGGTCGAAGCGCTGCAGGAGGTTGAAGAAGTTTACCGGGTGCCGCTGACTTTGTTTTACCTGGAAGATCTCTCGTACAAAGAAATCGCCGAGACGCTGGAGGTCCCGATTGGCACAGTCATGTCGCGGCTTTCCCGGGGGAAGAGCCAGTTGCGGTCCTTGCTGGAACAAAAGGAAGCCAGCACAAGGAATAAAGTTGTCCCCATAGGCTCTCATTTGGGACGAAAACTTTCATGACCAACGAAGAGGCAAAGTTTATTTTGCAGGCTTACCGACCCAACGGGGCGGATGCGGGCGATCCCACGTTTAAACCTTCGTTGGAGCAGGCGCGACAGGATGCCACGCTGGGCCGGTGGTTTGAAGGGCAACAAAAGTTCGACCGGTCGGTGGCGGCAAAACTGCGCGCGGTCGAACCACCGGCCGGGCTGCGCGCGGCGATCCTCACCGGTGGGCGGGTCAGCCTCGCCAAGGCCCGCGTCTGGTGGCAGCGGCCGGCTTGGCTGGCGATGGCCGCAAGTGTGCTTTTGCTCCTCACCGTGGGCCTGGCCGGGGTTCTAAGAACCCGTGCGCACCAGGAGGATGAACTGCCGGTTTTTGCGACGGATTATGTTTCCGGCGGCTTTTTTCTCAGTCAGCACAATGCCAATGTGGATGAACTGCGCAACTGGTTGAGCAAGCAGCACGCACCCTTGCCAAAGACTCTGCCCGTGGGATTTGCCCAGTTGCGCGGTCTCGGTTGCAAGACGATCGACTATCGCGGCAAGGAAGTGTCCCTGATCTGCTTTGGCGCCGGCAAGGAATACCATCTGTTCGTGGCCAGCCGGGCGGACTTTCCCATGATGCCGGCGAGTGCCGTGCCGCAATTTTTGGTGCGCAAGGGCCATGCGACGGCGGCGTGGTCGGATGAAAACAACCACTATGTCGTGGTGACGGACGACTCGCTGAAGGCGCTGCAAGAATGCTTGGGCTGCAGCAGCTCGTAATCAGTGCCGCTTGCCGGCTTCGTGCGGGAAAGGAAGGATTACGCTGTGATCGTATCAA
>Ga0265320_10001751_pt1 | contig 15379 bp, 10 predicted proteins | sample 4827metaG_FD_202087 | JGI IMG/M metagenome (GOLD analysis project Ga0265320, IMG submission 202087) | Rhizosphere microbial communities from Carex aquatilis grown in University of Washington, Seatle, WA, United States - 4-8-27 metaG | ecosystem: Host-associated > Plants > Roots > Rhizosphere >...
GGTGCAGCGCCGGAGGCGTTTGACATATATTACGACGATATTGCGCTGGACACGAAACGGATTGGGGTGGTGGGCGGGAATTGAGAATGGAGAATTTGATAATTAGAACTGGGATGCAGAAGAGGTGTAAGTCAAGGCGCTGCGTGAATAGTGAGCGGCCAGATTTGGCCTTGCGGTCTTTGGTTGGCCGAGGCTACGTTGGGGGATTCCCCCACTTCCCCCAAATTGCCCCATGAAAAACGATCGGCGGCGGTTTCTTTCGCAGATGATGACGTCGGGCGCCATTCTGGCGGCCGGGCGATTTTTGCCAAGCTTGGGATTTGCGCAGGCGGCCGGGCGCGGACCGGCGCGGGCGATCTTGAACCAGGCGCGGTACCGGTCGGAATTGGATCGAAGGATATTGGGCTCGTTTTTGGAGCATTTGGGGCGGGCGGTGTACACGGGGGTGTATGACCCGGGGAACAAACTTTCGGATGAGAAGGGCTTTCGCAAGGATGTGGTGGCGGAGGTGCGGGAGCTGGGGGTGCCGCTGATTCGCTATCCGGGCGGGAATTTTGTCTCAGGATATAATTGGCTCAATGGCGTGGGGCCGAAGGACCAGCGTCCGACGGTGCTGGAGCGGGCGTGGAATTCCATTGAGACGAATCAATTTGGCACGAATGAATTCATGGAATGGTGCAAGCTGGTGAACGCGGAGCCGCTGCTGGGGCTCAACTTGGGCACGGGCACGGCGGAGATGGCGGCGGCGCTGGTGGAGTATTGTAATATTGAGAAAGGCACGAAGTGGAGCGATCTGCGGCGGCAGCATGGGTACCCGCAGCCGCACGGCGTGAAGTACTGGTGCATGGGAAATGAAATGGACGGCCCGTGGCAGATGGGGCGGCTCACGTCGCGCGAATATGGGCGCAAGGCGCGGGACAGCGCGCGGCAGATCCGAGTGGTGGACTCGACGACCAAGCTGATTGCCTGCGGTTCGAGCAACACGATCTTGGACACTTATCTGGTATGGGACCGCGAAGTGCTGGAGGAATGCTACGACCAGGTGGATGGCATATCGCTGCACAATTATTACGGGGACACGCCGGAGTTGACTGGAAACAACAGCGCGCGGTTTCTGGCCATGAATTTGGACATGGAGCGGCAAATCCACGAAATCGCCGCAGTGTGCGATTACGTGCAGGGGATCCAGAAGTCGCCCAAGCGGCTGTGGTTGTCGTTTGACGAATGGAACGTCTGGTATCGCGCGCGGGGCGGGTTGTTCAACGACGGGCAGAAGACGTTTGCGCCGCATTTACTGGAGGAAGTTTACAATCTGGAGGACGCCCTGCTGGTGGGCGGCTTTTTGAACACCCTGCTGCGGCAGTCGGACCGGGTGAAGGTGGCGTGCCTGGCGCAGATCGTGAACGTCATTGCGGCACTGGTGACGAACGCGGACAAGGTTTTGCGGCAGAGCATCTATTATCCCTTTGCGTGGGCCCTGAAGTATGCGCACGGCCGGGTGTTGGACGTGCAGATTGAGAGCGAAACTTATGCAATCAAGGCGGCGGGGCTGCGCGCGGACTTTGCGCGGAATGACGAGGTGCCGTTCCTGGACGTCGTGGCAACGATGGACCCGCAAAACGGGCAGCTGAGTTTGTTCATGTTGAACCGCGATTTGACCGGCGAGCGGGAACTGGTGGTGGAATGGCGGGATCCCGCGCCGGTGAAGGTGCTGGCGTGCGAAACGCTGACAGGACCGGACTTGAAGGCGTTTAACACGTTTGAGGAGCCGTTGCGAGTGAGTCCGAAGAAATTTGACGCACCCGCGGTGGGGGCGAAGATGACATTCAAGCTGCCGGCGCGGTCGTACACGGTGGCGCAGATTGCTACTTAGGAAGTGTTTTAGTTTTTAGTTCTTAGTTTGGGCGACGATGGGAATAATGGGAAGCATGGGATGTATGGGGCGGGAAGGGGATTTGGGACGGAAATGCCGCGAAGGAGCAATTATTTGGTGGCCAGGGTCGAGGGGATGCGGGCAGGATTCCGGGAGCGCGTGGCGCTGCCGCAGTGAACATTCCAAAACCCATTTATATTATTCTGGCCCTGGCGCGGCATGGCGCGATGGGGTTGCACGGAGGTTTGCCGTGGAAACTGCCGGAGGAGTGGAAATATTTTTTGGAGACGACGCGTGGGGGAATTTTGATTCACGGACGGAGCAGCCAGGACCATCATGGGGCGCCGTTGCCGGACCGGGAGGTAATCGTGCTGAGCCGGAGGCCGGACTATATGCCGCCGGCGGGGGCAAAGCTGGCGCGGAGTTTGACGGAGGCGCTGGCGCTGGCGCAGGCGTCGGCGCACGCGGGGCCGATATGGATTGGCGGGGGGCCGGAGATTTACCGGGAGGCGCTGCCGTTGGCGGACCGGGTGTATTTGACGGAGATTCGGGCGGAGTTTGCCGCGGACACGTTTTTTCCGCTGGAAAGTTTTGCGGCGGCAGGATTTACGAAAGTGATTTCGGAAAAAGCAGGGCCGGCGGCGGCGGCGGAGTATGTGTTTCGGGTGTTGGGGAGACAAACGAGTTAACTGTTAGTTTATAGTTGGAGGAATGGAAGATCTGGGAGCAATGTTGAGTGTGCAGGCGGCAGGTAGAGGGGTTTTAGCCGCGGGGGACGGTGGGTGGCGATGGGGTTGGTGGCTTCGTAGTGGTTGGGGGCGACGATGGTGGGGGCTGGGCACTTGGTGTGGTCGCGGGCGCAAGATTGGAGAGATTGCTGTGGGCGTCCACCGTAAAGACACCATTAGGCGCAATCGTGCTGCCGTTTGGGGTGTCAATTGATACCATTGAGCCGGCGGCGGTGTTTAATTGTTTGGCTTCGCCCTGGATGATGCCGGCACGCAAATCTAGCTGCAATGTGGACTTGCTGGGGTCCTGACTGAGACGCAGATAAGTGCCCAGGCGTTGTTCGTCGAATGGCTCCTGCCGATAGGCCGTGATGACGACTTGGGTGTTTTCGAGGAGTTTGAGGGTGGCGCCGTTGGAAAAGACGAGGAGAGCGTTGGCACTCGGTCCAGTTCTGATGAAAGTGCCTTCGGTGAAGACTTCGCCACGAATCAGAGTGTGAGGCTGGGCACCGCCCTTTGGGGTAATTTGCACGTCGCCCGCCACGATATAGGCGGTAATTTTGCCGGCCGTGCCGGAGGTGCCGGAGACCGTTGGTCTTAAAATTGGGGCCAGCTTGATGAATCCTGTGGTGGTGGAACCGAGGGTGATGCTCTCGCCGGGTTTGGCGGCCATGGTGACGATGGTCTTGTCGGCAGTGCCAAGCGAAAAGAATACGGCGACCAATTGGAGGGTTCCGTCAGATTGCAAGATGGGAGTGACGGTGATTTTCGCGCGACTGCTGGTGATTAACTGGACAGGGGTGTTGTCAGAGAATTCGATGAGACCGAAATCGGGAATGGCGGGGGCGGCGGGCGGTGGGGGCAGCGGGGCCTGAGCGTTGGCAACAGTGGTGACCGATGCAACGGTCCACGAAAGGAGGCAAAGCCGAAGAGCGACAAGGAAGGGGGTCTGCTGGCGGGCCATGGCACGATATTATGCGCCCGGGCGGAAGAGGCCGAGATAAAAAAATTGTAAATGATTTTGGGGATAGAGGGACAGAAAAATTTCAAATTTCAGATAAAAGCGATTTCCAATTGTTAATTTCAGATTTCATGGGCGAAGTGCAGAAAATGGGGTAAGGGTCGAGGGCGAAAGGCGAAGTTCAAGCGTAGCTACGCGACGCAATTTCTTTTTCCGGCCGAAACTCGGTGGATTGAAATCCACGGTTATTTTCATTCCTCGCTAGGCGAGGAGGAAGTCGCAGGCAGGGCGAATTCTAATTTTTGCAGGGCGAAGTGGGGGTCGCAGGCCTTGATCGGGAAAAGGACGATGACGGTTTCACTTAGGGAGTGGTGGCGGGCGAGTCGGAACTGGCGGTTGGGGTTGGGGCGGCTTGGGTGGTGCCGCGGGCGCCGCGGAAGCCGGCGGTGCCGCGGAGGCCGAGGGCGGGGGCGCCGCGGGTACCGGGAGCACTGCGAGCGCCCGGGGCGTTGCCGGGGAGCGGGTCGACGGGGGCGGGGATGGATTCGGCGCCGTCGAGGCCGGTGCCGGTGACGTTGACAATGCCGAGGAGGGGGCCGGTGTAACCATCAACTTTGATGTCGCTCAGGTCGGCGCCGATAATGTTCGCGAGAGCGATGCCTTTGGTGCAGGTGCCGGTGATATTATGAAGGGAGAGACCCAGCAGGGGTTTGAGGGCGGAAATTTCGGTGGCGGTCACAAGGATTTTGCACGTGACGCGGATGTTGGAGAAGCGGAGATTTTTGCCGAGGGGATAGCCGACGAGGCCTTCGACGGGGTCGTCGGCGGTGCTGGTATTGCCGCCTTTAACGAGATTAATGCGGAGGAAATTGCCGGCGAGGATGTCGAGGTCGTCGCCGGAGATGTTCACGTTGTCGCCGGCGCGGCCGATGCGGGTTTTGATGTAGATGTTGTCGGAATTGGTGGCGGTGAGTTTGCAATGTTCGATGCGGACATTGCGGACGCCGCCGGAGGTTTCGCTGCCGATGCCGAGGCAGGCAAAAGTGCGGTCGGTCAAATTGCAATTCGTGATGAGAATGTTTTCACAAGGTTTGGCGAGGCGGGCGCCGTCCATGCCGCGGCCGGATTTGAGGCTGATGGAATCGTCGCCGGTGCTGATATTGCAGGAGTCGATGCGGACATTTTTGCAGGAGTCGACGTCGATGCCGTCGCGGTTGCTGGTGACGGCAATGCTCTGAATGAGGAGGTTGGTGCAATAAGTGGGATGTGTAGCCCAATTGCCACCTTGGACGACGGTGAAACCTTCCCAGCGGACATCGGTGCAGGAGATGGGTTCGAGGATGACGGGATTGCGAAGGCCGCCGGCGCCATTGGTGCCGCCGAAGGCGGTGCTGCCTTCAATGCGGCCGGGACCGACAATGCCGGTGTGGTCCACGACGGAGGAGTAAATGAGGGCGCGGTGGCCGGGTTGCCAGCGGCCCTCCCAGCGGATGTCCATCACGGGATAATCGTCAATGTCGGGGCTGCCTTTGAGGACGGCGCCAGTTTCGAGGCGGAGAATGGTTTTGTTGCCGATTTGAATGCTGCCAATTAGGTAGGTGCCTTCGGGGACGAGGACATCGCCGCCGCCGTTGACGGCGCAGGTGTCGAGGGCCTTTTGGAAGGCGGCGGTGTCCTTGGTGGTGCCGTCACCGGTGGCGCCGAGAGTGCGGACGTTGTAGGTGGAGGCGGCTGGGGCGGGAGGGAGGGCGGGGGCGGCATTGGGGACTTCGGCGAGCCAGGCGTCGAGGGCGGAGAGGCTTGAGGGTGCAGTGGCGGCGCTAGCGGGGGAAAGGAGGAGAAAAGCGAGAAGGGGAGCGAAGCGCATGGAATTAAGAAGTAAAAATTAAGAAAGTCGAAAGTCGAAGGGCGATGGGGAAAAGGGGAAACTACAAACAAGAACTTTTAACGCTTAATGTTTAACATTTAACTTTTAAGTTGGGGAAGTTTGGAATTTGGAATTTGGAATTTGGAATTTGGAATTTGGAATTTGGAATTTGGAATTTGGAATTTGGAATTTGGAATTTGGAATTTGGAATTTGGAATTTGGAATTTGGAATTTGGAATTTGGAATTTGGAATTTGGAAGCAATGGGAGCTATTGGGGGTGCCACAAAAATGCCGGGGGTGCTGGCCTGAGTTAGGCGGAGCCGATGAGGATGCCGACGATGAAGACGAGGGTGCCGCCGACGATGACTTGGAAGGCGGCAGAGAGGAGAGGCGTGTCCATGTAGCGATGGCGAACCCAGGCGATGACGCCGAGTTCAACGGCGACAATGGCCACGGCGAGAAACATGGCGTAGGTGAAATTGGAAATGAGGAAGGGGAGAGTGTGGCCGATGCCGCCGGCGGTAGTCATGAGGCCGCAAACGGCGCCGCGAGCCCAAGGATGGCCTCGGCCGCTGAGGACGCCGTCGTCGGAAAGCGCTTCGGCGAAGCCCATGCTAATGCCAGCACCAATGGAGGCGGCCATGCCGACGAGAAATGCGTCGCGACTGTCGTGGGTGGCGAAGGCGGCGGCGAAGACGGGGGCGAGAGTGGAGACAGAGCCGTCCATGAGCCCGGCGAGGCCGGGTTGGACGATTTGGAGCACGAAGCGGCGGCGGCCAGATTCGTCTTCGCGCTGGCGGGCGCCGGAGGATTTCTGGTTGGCGTCCATTTCCTCGGCGAGGTGGAAATGTTTGTCCTCTTCAGCGGCGAGGTCACCGAGAAGCTGGCGGACGGCGGCGTCGGCGGTTTGAGGAATGGCGGCGCGATAGAAATTGCGGGCACCGTCCTCCATGGCTTCGACTTCGTCGCGAATCATGGCGACGGTGAGGAGCTTATTCAGCCAAAGCGGCTTGCGGGTGATAAAGCCCTTGACGTCCTGACGGCGGATAAGGGGGATGTGTTCCCCGAAGCGCTCGCGATAGAGATTGAGGAGGCGATGGCGATGGCCGTTCTCCTCGTTGTGCATGGCGAGGAGGGTTGTGGCGGTGTCGGGATAATCTTTGGCAATGCGGGCAGCGAGGTCAGCGTAAATGCGGCCGTCTTCCTCTTCGGCCTGGATGGCGAGGGCAAGAAGTTCCTGAGCGGAGAGGTCGCGGAAGGGTTTGGGCATGAAATTGCGGGGCGGGAATTTACGGGAGGAAGGGAAGGGGATACATGGGAAGCGCGGGAGGCATGGGAGCTGTGCGAACTATGGGAGATATTGATGGCATTGGACAGCTTGTAAATTGCTGTTTAAGTTTCTCGTTCTTAGGATTGGGACCCCGATGGGAAGCCGAGGACGTGGGGGAAGAATGGGAATTATGGTGGTGCCGCATGGAGGCGTGGCGGGGCCGGCGGCGCGCCAGAGGGCGGGGGTCTGGCGGCGACGCCGGCGGATGGGCGTGGTTTTTTGGGGGTTAGGCTTGGGGCGGTGAGTGGGGTTTCTTGGGGGTTTCCGCGACGGGGGTGGCAGCGAGGATACCGGCGGTGACGGCATTGCGGAGCTGCTGGTGGAGATCCTGCACCGCGGACGGCGAGTGCGGCATCATGATGGTGTTGCTGTTGGCACCGATGGCGCGCAGGGCGTCGAAGTATTGGGTCATCATGACGAGGGCCATGGCGTCGTGGGCGGTGACTCCGGTGACGCCGGCTTCGAAGTCCTCGACGGATTTGCGCAGGCCCTCGACGATGGCCTGGCGCTCACGGGCGACGCCAGCGCCTTGAAGGGCCCTGGCTTCGGCCTCGGCCTCGGCTTGTTTGACGACGATAATCTTGTTGGCTTCGGCCCGGGCCTCGGTGGCGACTTTTTCGCGACGGGCGGCGTTGATGTCGTTCATGGCTTTAACGACTCCGTCCGTCGGCACGATTTTGGTGACGAGAGCGTTCTCGATGGAGTAGCCGAACTTGGACATGACATTGGCAAGGCTCTCCTCGATGCGGTCGGCGATTTTCTCCTCCTGCTGGTAGGTTTCGTCGAGCGGGATTTTGGGGATGTAGCTGAGGATGACGTTTTCGACGTGGGCGCGGATTTGGTCCTCGGGGTTATCGAGTTCGTAATAGGCCTCCTTCACGCGGTCAGGGAGCACGTAATATTGGACGCGCACGGGGACGGTGACGGTGGCGTCATCGCTGGTTTTGGACATGACGGGGACGTCCATGAGCTGCATGGAGAGGTCCTCGACATAAACGAGGCGTTCGATGACGGGCCACTTAAAGTTGAGGCCGGCGCCGGCGATGCGGTCGAACTTGCCAAAGCGTTCGACGATGCCAGCTTTCTTGGTGTGGATGGTGAAGACGCAGGAAAAGAAAAGCGCAATTCCCACGACGGTGAGGATGAGGAGGGCCGCGGCGCCGATGGTGAGGGCGGGGCTGAGTGAGTCTGGCATGGTAGTATTCCTTGGTGGGCGCAGGAAACTGCGCCGGGTTGGTTGGGGCCGGAAACAACCGGCTTCAGGAATACAAGCGCAAGTGGCGGGGGAAACCCGCCAAAGATCGCGAAATTTTTTTAACGCGGAAATGAAGACGGCGAATCTGCAAAGTGGGAACTGGGAGGTATAGGAATTATGAGAAGGATGAGAGATATGAAATCGCGGGTGATTACCTGGCACTGGAACTTGGGGTGGAAACGGATTGGGGGAGGAGGCCGGGGTCGGGGGCTTGGGATTGAAAGAGGCCGGCGGAGGAAATTTCCTGGAGGGCAGAAGCATCCACGAAGCGGCTGGCGTCAGGGGCATCGGAGATGAGGTCGCGGTAGATGTCGAGGGCGTAGCGATAAATGCTTTGGAAGGAGGGTGCCTGGTCGGAGTGGGCCTGGAAGAAGGCGAGGTTCTCGGGGAGGTTGGAGAAGTGAGCGAAGTGGAGCTGGGCGCGGGTCACATCGGGGGGCCACTGGAAAGCCTTGCTGACAACAGCAAGCTGGGCTTCGGGATTTTCGGTGATGAGGCGGTTGCCCTCAAGGAGGCCTTCGACGAGGGCGCGGACCATGGGCGGGTGCTGGCGGGCAAAGTCTTGATTGACGATGAGCACGTCGGCGATGCGCAGGGCGTCGGGGTCGTTTTGGTTGGTTTCCAACTCGTGCAAGTTGCCGCCGAATTTTTTCAGCAGCTCGGAGATTTTCGGCTCCCAGGTGACGACCCCGGCGAGTTTGTCCACATGATTTTGCAGGTCGAATAAAAGGAGGTCACCGGCGTCGAAGGTGGATTTGCAGAAGGCAAGATTGACGGCGGCGGGGTTGGGCGGGGAGTCGAGCGAATCGAGGAGGGCGACGGGGACATGGGCGTGCCGGGCCAAATCGCGGATATAAAAATCGGATTCCGTGAATTGGGAGGTGGCCAGCACCCGGCCGGCGAGATGGGGCACGGAGTTGAGGCCGGCGCGGACAACTACGCCGTCGCCGCCGCGGGAAAAATCAATTTGCGCGGGAACGACGACGCGGAGGTCGCGCGACTGGACGGCCAGGACATCCACAGTGGTCACGGACGCGGCGTATTTGCCGTTATTGACGCGGGAGATCATGTCTTCCTCGTCCAAAACAAGGCGCACTTTGAAACCGAATTTTTGGAAGAAATAGGAATTTTCGGTGGGTTCGAGGCCGCCATTGGCGACGATAAAGCCGGCGTAGCCGGCCCAGACACTGAGGTCAATGGTGACCACTTGATCCGCGGGGACGAGATAGGGCGCGGCGGAGGCGAGGGGAGGGTTGCCCAATTGGGGCCGATCCACTGCGGAATTCATGATGCTGGCGGAGGCGGGGTTGGCGGCGGCGGGCTGTTGTTGATCCCAAAACTGGCGGACGGCAACGCCGGCGAGGAGGGCGAGGGCAATGGCGAGGCTCACGGACACGGGCACCCGGTGCCGGCGCAGAAATTTCCGGCAAAGGTAGACGACGCCGGGCCGACGAGCGAGCACCGGCTGGTCGCGCAGGTGACGTTCGACGTCCAAAGCCAGATCCTGTGCAGAGAGGTAGCGGCGCTGGCGGTCCTTCTCGAGGCACTTCATCACAATCCAATCCAAGTCGCCACGGACAAGCGGAAGGAATTTGGAAGCAGAGAGGCCGCGCCGCCGGGCGGATTCGGACAGTGCCGCATAATCAAGGGCGCCCAACCGGGCGGAAGGCGTGGGCGGCTCGACCTCGCGGACACGGCGGCGAACTTCATCCACTGGGGCGTCACGCAAAGCTTTCGCATCGAAGGGCGTGAGGCCAGTAAGTAGTTCATATAAGAGTACGCCGAGGGAATAAATGTCGCTGCGGGCGTCAATCTCGATGCTGCCCTGACCCGCCTGCTCGGGGCTCATGTACATGGGGGTGCCGAGGAACTGTTCGACGGCGGTGAACATGGTTTTGTCGGTCAAGCGGCCGCCGGTGGCTTTGGCGATGCCAAAGTCAATAACCTTGGGCATGGGAAGGTCGTCGTGGGTGGTGACGAGGACATTAGAAGGCTTAAGATCGCGATGGATAATGCCTTTTTGGTGGGCATGGAGGAGGGCGTGGCAGACGTGGATGAACAATTCGAGGCGTTCCCGGATGGAGAGCTGGTGCTGGTCGCAGAAGTCGGTAATAGGGACACCCTGGACGAGTTCCATGACAAAGAACGGGCGGCCGAGGTCGGTGGCGCCGGCGTCAAAGACTCTGGCGATGCCGGGGTGGTCCATCAGTGCGAGGGCCTGACGCTCGGCCTCGAAACGCGCGATGACCTCCCGGGTGTCCATGCCCAGTTTGATGATTTTGAGGGCGACGAGGCGGCGCACGGGTTCCTCCTGTTCGGCGAGGAAGACGACACCGCAGCCGCCCTCGCCCAATTCCTTCAACAATTTGTAGTGATTGATTTTCTGGCCGGGGGCGGCGGGACGGGGAAGGTCGGCGGGCCAAACGGCGGAGCCATCGGAGACAGGCAGCGTGGGCGGGCGGGACAGGAACGTGCCGACATGGTCGTGGGCGAAGAGGAGAGCGAGAACGCGTTCGCGTAATCCGGGATGACCCGCGCAGGCGCGGTCGAGGAAGACGGCGCGGTCAGGCGGCGGCAAATCGGACGCTTCAGAGAATATTTGTTGTTCGAGACTCACGATGGCGAATCCTGCTCAAGCGCAAGCCGGACGAGAAACCAGCCAGGCTTGGGCCAAGCCGTGGAAGAACATTTCAGGGAGTCTGGTTGCGGACGAGGTAATCTTTTAGCCAGGCACGGGCATAAGTCCACTGCCGTTCGACGGAGCGGAGGGGCAAATTGAGGGCGGCGGCAATTTCGGTCATGCTGAGGCCGGCGAAATAGCGCAGCTTGACCAATTCAGCGGCGGCGGAATCTTCGGCGGCCAGAACATCGAGGGCGTCGTGGACGGCGAGCAATTCGTCATCGGGTTCGGGGGCGGCGACGTCCACGGCAGCGAGGTCGAGCGGCGCAAGGCCAGCGCCGCGGCGTTGGGCGTGGCGGCGGCGGGCACGGTCAACGAGGATGCGGCGCATGGCCTCGGCGGCGGCGAAGAAGAAGTGGGCGCGATTTTGCCAGGCGGGTTGGGCTTCACCGCCGAGGCGGAGCCAGGCTTCATGGACGAGCTCGGTGGCCTGAAGCGTTTGGCCGGGGCGCTCGTGAAACATTTTTGCGGCGGCAAGGCGGCGCAATTCGTCGTAAACGAGGGGAAGCAACTGTTCGGCGGCTTGAGCATCGCCCTGGCTAACGCGCTCGAGGATTTGCGTAACATCGGCCATGGGGAGGAGGATTTTTGGTTTTGGGTTTCGAGTTTCGGGTTTTGAGTTGGGAGGTATGGGAGAGATGCGAGCTAGGAGAGATATGAGGGCGGGCCGGGAATACAGAATTTGAAATTTGAGAGACAGGGAGCAGACGAATGGGGGGGGGGATTTGTGATTTGCGATTTGTGATTTGTGAAATGGGAGTTATAGGGGCGCGATTGGAATTAAGAATTAAGAATTAAGAATTAAGAATTAAGAATTTGGAATTAAGAATTTGGAATTTGGAATTTGGAATTTCAGCATTCAGCGCCCTGCATTCTGCATTCTGCATTCTGCATTCTGCATTCTGCATTCTGCATTCTGCATTTTGCATTTTGCATTCTGCATTTTGATTTATGAAATGGGGGCGATGCGGATGGGGCGGCGAATTATTTGGCGTCGGTTATTTGGTGAGGGTGAGGGTGGCGGGGGAGCTGGTGGCGGAGCCGATGGCGTTGGTGACGGTGACGGTGTAAGTGGCGGCGTCGTGGGCTACGGCGGCGGGAATTTTTAATTTGGCGGAGGTGGCGTTGGGGATGGGGGTGCCATTTTTGAGCCACTGATACGTTGGGGCGGGGGAGGCGGCGGCGGTGACGGAGAATTCGGCGGGGGCGCCGGGTTTGACCGATTGGCTTGCGGGTTGGGTGGTGAGAACGAGGGAGTTAGTGACGTTGGCTTCATTGGTGTCGCCGTCGGGGAAGCCGACGATGAGGGGCTTGCTCTTGGTGGCAGTGATGGAGGAGTTGCCGGTGAACTGGATGTTGGTGGCGTCGTAAATTTCGAAGCCGTAATCACCGGAGAAATGGCAGTTGTTGAAGGTGACGTTTTCGACGAGGTGGTCGGGGAGGCCCCAGATGACGTTGTAGCCTTTTCCGCCGGTGGAAGTGATGTTGGAGAAGGAGATGTTGCGCCAGAGGGAATAAGCATTGGCCTGGCGGTTGCGGATGGTGCCGATAGCTTTGGTGACGAAGAAATCCACGTAGCCGCCATCGGCCATAATGCTGGCATTGTCCTGGGCAGCACGGGCGGGAGTGATGTAATTGCTGCCGCTGGCGACACCGGGATTGCCAACTTTGACGTAGTAACTGTAGAGAACGATGGGGTACTGCACATTGGTCATCGTCATGTTGGAATAAGAGATATTCTGCGTGAGGCCGCCCTGAGTTGGATCGGCTTTGAGGCGAATGCCGCTGGTGGTGCCGTTGAAGGTGCAATTGTAGGCGATCATGTTTTCGACGCCCGCATTGGTTTGGCCGCCAATGGAAAGTCCGTGGCCGGTGCCGAAGATGCAATTGGCGACGGTGATGTTGGCGCAATGGGTGCCGCTGCCTTTGATGGCGATGTTGTCGTCGCCGATGGAGAGATTGCAGTGAGTGATGAAGATGTCGTGGCCGGAGGGGTCAATGGCGTCGGTGTTGGGAGAATTGCTGGGGGCGGTGGCGGTAAGGCCGACAGCGGTGAGGTTGGAGCCGTTGCCGCTGAAGGCGAGGTGGAACATGGGGGAGTTGAGGAGAGAGACGTCTTCGACGAGGACGCGGGAGTCGCCGGAGAGGCGGATAAGATAAGGGCGGGCAGTGCCGGCGTTGGCGCGGAAGGCGGCCCACCAATCGGCGCCTTGGCCGTCAATGGTGCCGTGGCCGCTGATGATGAGGTCGGTGGGGTTGGTGGCGGAAATCATGGCGGAGCCGGCACCGCGGGCGCCGAAACTGGATTTGGGGAGGAGTCGGAGAGTGGCGCCGTCGGCGATTTGAAAATTTATTTTGCTGTAGAGGGTGATGGGGCCGCACAGGAATATGCCGGCGGGGATGCGGACGATGCCGCCGCCGGCGTCGCGGGCAGCGTTGAGGGCAGCTTGGATGGCGGCGGTGTTGTCTGTGGTGGCGTCACCGACGGCGTGGTATTTGGTGACGTCGAAGACGGTGGCGGGGATGCCGGTGGGGGTGGCGGGGGGCTGGGCCATGACGCCGAGGTAGGCGGGGGGGCTGGTGGTGCCGAAAAAGGAGGGCATGGAATCGACGGGAGCGGCGGGCGAGGTGATAGCAACGGTGTAGGCGCCGTCATTGGCCATTTGAATATTTTTGACGGTGAGTTTGCTTGTTTTAGCGCCGGAGACGTTGGGGCCGTCGGTGAGGGGTTTGCTGTTGAAGAGCCATTGGTACGAGCGGCCGGGGTTTTCCGAGAGAAGGGAAACGCTGAAAATGGCGGTCGAGCCGACGGCGGCGGTTTGGGAGGAAGGGCCGACGAGGAGAACGGTAGGGTCGGTGGCGGGCGCGGAGGAAGGCGCAGCGGGTTGGGCGGAAGCGAGGTGCGCGAGCGCGAGAAAGAGGGCGAGGGGGAGAAGGGGCTTCATTGGGGGGATTTGAAATTTGTGATTTGTGATTTGTGAAATGGGAGGTATGGGAGTGGGAGAAATGGGAGCAATAGGAGATAGGGGAGATATGAAATGGGGGACGGGAAATTAAGTGGTGGATTGGGCGGAGGCGAGGAAGAGGGCGAGGGGAGATTTCATGGGGCGGGGAATTTGAGATTTGAAATTTGAGATTTGAGAAAAGGGAAATGGGAGGTATTGGAGGTATGGGAGAAATGCCATGGTTGCAGAGATAAAGCGGGGGCGACGATTAAACATTATCCTGCAGGTTGCCTTCGCCGTGGCCACTGTGATGGGCGAAGTGTTCGAGGATTTCACCGAGGAGATAAATTGAGCCGGTGACGACGAGGGTGTCGCCGGGGGCGCCGAGGGAGCATTGGCCGGGGGCGGGGAAAATTTTGGCGACTTGGCCGGAGTGGACGGGGCCGGTGAAGTTGGACGGGACGAAGGCTCTCAACTCGTCCATGGGGGTGGCACGGGGTTGGTTGGGTTGAAGGAGGATGATTTCTTGGGCGTGGCGGGCGGCGACTTCGAGGAGGGCGCGGGCGCGGGATTCGCCGAGGGCGCCGACGAGGAGGATGGGCGCGCGATGGGTTTCGGTGTGGAGGCGCGTCAGCTGCTCGTCGAGGGTTTGGGCGCCTTCGGCATTGTGGGAGGCGTCGAGGATGAGGGTGCGGTTTTCGGAGAGGGGGAATTTTTGCCAGCGGGCGGGCCAGTGAACTTCGGCGAGGGCGGCGGCGAGGCTGGCGGGCGAGACAGGGAGAATTTTTTCGAGGACGCGGGTGGCGAGAGCGGCGGTGGCGGCGTTGACGCGTTGATGGGAGCCGGCGAGGCTGGTGGGCGGGTATTTTTCCAGGTCGTCGCCGAAAACTTCGCGGACGCTGTGGACGGGGGCGTTTTGCTCTTTCGCGATGGCGCGGATGGCGGATTCAGCTGCGGGCGGGAGGCGGCCGAGAACGACGGGAATGCCGGGCTTGATGATGCCGGCTTTTTCGCGGGCGATTTTTTCGAGGGTGTCGCCGAGAAATTCCTGGTGATCGAAAGCAATGGAGGTAATGACGCAGAGTTGGGGATGAACGATGTTGGTGGCGTCGAGGCGGCCACCGAGTCCGACTTCGATGAGGGCAACGTCCACCTTTTTGCGGGCGAAGTGGAGGAAGGCAACGGCGGTCATGAATTCGAAAAATGACGGAAGGTTGTCGGGGTCGAGGGCGGCGAGGGTGGCGCAGTGGGGTTGGAGTTCGGCGACGTAGGCGCAGATTTCGTCGGGAGTGAGGGGCTGGCGGTTGACCTGGATGCGTTCGCCAAGAAAGACGAGGTGGGGCGAAGTATACATGCCGGTGGTGCGGCCGGCGCGGCGGTGGATGGCCTCGAGCATGGCGCAGACGGAGCCCTTGCCGTTGGTGCCGGCGACGTGGACGACGGGACGGGCGAGCTCAGGGTGGCCGAGGCGGGCGGCGAGGAGCTGCAGGCGGTCAATGCCGTATTTGGGACCGACTTGCTGCTTGAGGCCGGTGAGGTAGGATTTGGCGGAACGGTAATCCACGAGGAGACAGGAGTCAGGAGACAGGAGATCGGAGACGGGAAGTTTGAAGCTGGAAGCTGGAAGTTGGAAGCTGGAAGTTGGAGTGTTTTAGGTTCGAGTTTCGAGTTTTGCGTTTTGCGTTTTGGGAGGTATAGGAGGAATGGGAGCTATGGGAGTTATGAGATGGAAGGGGGGA
>Ga0265320_10001752_pt1 | contig 15378 bp, 20 predicted proteins | sample 4827metaG_FD_202087 | JGI IMG/M metagenome (GOLD analysis project Ga0265320, IMG submission 202087) | Rhizosphere microbial communities from Carex aquatilis grown in University of Washington, Seatle, WA, United States - 4-8-27 metaG | ecosystem: Host-associated > Plants > Roots > Rhizosphere >...
GGAGCAATTGCAGTAGTAGAAAGGGTGCAATCAAGTTCGTTTGAAGCGTGGCGTCCCAATCGGATATCTGAATGTCATCCACTTTGTTCAGAATCTGCGTTGCCGCATTATTCACTAGAACATTTAGCCCATTGTCTCCCAAGAGCGAGCGAATCATCTTCGCCACACTGGCACGAGACTCAGGATGGACATATAGATCGCGTATATCAACATTAATAAACTCATCGCACTCGCAATGACCTTCACGCCGATCTGTTGCGATTACAAAATAGCCCGTTCGTTTGAATTCAATGCACAGTGCTTGGCCGATGCCACCTAAGGCCCCGGTGATTAGAGCAGTTTTTGTAGTCATTTTGTCAGGAGCATGTTAATAATCATCTCAATTGCTTTCGAACTCGTACGCCGTACCGCATCCGTTGTATTTGAACCATTATGCGAGCCAAATATACATCTATCGCCGAAATTACGGAGTGGCGACTCTAACGGAAGCGGCTCTGCCTCCATCACGTCGAGCGCTATACTGTGCACGAGGCCACTGGCGAGCGCCGCGACCAAAGATGATTCATCGATTAGTGGCCCCCGCGCAACGTTAACAATCCGGATACCACGCTTACATGCCGCTAATGTCTCCGCGGACAGCATATGCCGATTCGCAGTGGTCAAGGCACAAGCAAAGATTATAAAATCGACCTCGCAAACGCGCTGAGGCCATTCTCCGTTTTCTACAGCTGCTAGGTCAGCCGATGGTGTAAAATACGGATCATATGCGATTATCCTCATCTTGGAGGTAAGAAGTCGCCTTGCGATATTTCTTCCGATGTCTCCAAATCCTACCAAGCCTGCGGTTCGGCCTGCTAGTGAAATGCCTGCGGGCTTCGGCCATTTTCCGTCCTTCACTCCACGGTCTATTTCAAACGTATGCCTCGCCAATGCGATGACATAGCCAAGAGCTAAGTCAGCCACCTCGTGTCCAAACATACCGGGAGTGTTGCCGATAGGTATATTCAACCGTTTGCAAGCGTCGAAATCCACGTTGTCAATGCCCACACCCCATTTGACCGCGGCTTTCAGACGCCCATTACGACCTGCCTCAAATACGCGGTCGGTTGCTGGATCGTCACCTATTATCCAACCGTCGAATTGCGGGACAAGATTGATCAGCTCCTGTTCCTCAAGAGTCTGTGAGACGTTTGGCGTAACTACCTCAATCCCCTCCGCCGCAAAAATCCCCCTAAATTCCTCTATCGCTAGGAGCATCGGAGGACATGTAACAAGCACCTTCATTAGCTGCAGGCTACCTTCAAATTTTTCCGTTACCCGCCATTGCGAGTTTTTCGGCAAAATCCCAACCTTGTTGGTCATCAATATCTACTGACTCGATCCTAGGCGTCTCAAAGATAAGTGGCTTTGCACCAATGCGGGCCTGTGTCTGAGAAAAACTCCTCCGACTAAATATGTATAAATTCGAATTCTCCTCGAACCATGGTTCCAAGTCTTGTGTCCTAATCAGCTTTCGCGGATCATGGTTCACCGGGCTTCCGTCCGTACGGTATAACCGACTCTGGCATCTATTCGCACTGAATAGGCTATCGCATGTATTCGCGGCGACGCCCTTCTCGTACGCCACAAGCGCCGCCCGAATCGTCTTTCCCGAAAGCAGCGGATTAGTAGTGTGGGTCATTATGTACCTCTCGGCAAAGACATCATCGATATCATTACCCAAAATGAGATTCATGCTAGTGAAATCACCGCACAGCTCCGGAACCCTGTCCCGAATTATGATTCGCCCTCCTGAGATCAGACCGTTTTCTGCAAGAATGCCTCTCGCGTCAGTATTGATTACAATTGCTTCGATCTCTGGCAGCTCCAATAGCGAGTCCAATATCCACCGAAATAGTGGGCGTCCGGCAAGGAGCCTAAAATTCTTCCCCTGAACACGGGCGCTGTGCGCCTTCATAGGCAACAGCGCAACTGTATTATAGAATGTATTCATAACAGACATCTATGGCACTTATTATCTCCCTCCGTATTGCATCTTATCATACTATTCGTAAACGTCCTAGCTTTTCAGGCACATATAATGATGACATGGATCGAATGACGAAGATTTCTTGCCCAACACGTCTCGAACATCGCTAAAGTTGTATAGCATTGGGAGCGATTGCATCAAAATCAGCGACCAATATTTCGCAATGGTTCGCCGAGATTATATAGATAGATGACTTTCGCGGCTGAATGTTAACATTCAGCCTATATTGTCCGCTGTTCAACGCTAGATTCTCCAGCGGCAATGAAAGGCGATTGGTTCCACATTGGATAGCAAATGATAGCATATGCACACTGGAGTTCCATTCTGCTACGCTTCGGTCGTTCTTATCTTCGAAGCACACTCTTGCGACGCAATCCTCATACGATTTATTTGACCTGAACTCAATCTGTAGGCCGCAGGAACCTCGGTAGCCAATCTGCTTTGGAAATAGTCTGATAGCGATGTCGGAGATGCCGTCGAGGGAGCGGATCCAGTTGTCCTTGGCGGTCTCTGCACCCGACACTGAATAGATCTTAATCGCCTCTTCGACTCTACCGCTAAATATCGTCCGGCCTGATTCGAGAACCAGTCCTTTTGTTGCAATATGACTCACCAATTCTATCTGATGTGACACAAAAACAACCGCGGCAGATGCCATCATTTCACCGACCCTAGTGAGGCATTTAATTTGGAATGCTCTGTCACCAACTGCCAAAACTTCGTCAAGGATAAGAATGTCGGGTGAGAGACACACAGCAATTGAGAATCCCAGGCGAACCTGCATTCCAGAACTATAGTTTTGAACGGGCGTATCTATAAACTGCCGAATCTCGGAGAAATCTATAATCTCTTCGATCTTTGTAGTGGTTTCCCTTTTCGTTAGCCCAAGGATTGATGCGTTAACATAGATGTTTTCTCGTCCTGTCAGAATCGGATTAAAGCCAGCGCCAAGGGCGATCAATGCACCGACTCTACCTCGCATTACGATCCGTCCCTTATCGGGTCTTATCAACCCATTCAACATTCGTAGGAGAGTTGTCTTTCCCGCTCCATTTCGGCCAATTAAACCTAGGCATTCTCCCCGTTGTAGTTCGAATGAGACGTTGTTTGTAGCCCAAAACTCCTCGGGCCGAAGTTTGGATTCTTCTATGGTTCGCCAAGGCGCAAACTCGGATGCTACGTCGAATACGCCGTATCGGAGGGAGCGCTTGAGGCCGCGGCAAAAACGTTTACTTACATTCTCAACGGCTATGAGTGGACCTTCGGACATGGAAGATATGCTTAAACTGGACGATCTCTCAGCCGCCGATTCGAGCTATAGCGTGGGGCATCGCAAGACGGTAGAGCAGCCAGCCAAACAACAGTAGTGCAACTGTGGCTACCAATATGAAAGCAACCTCGGCAAAGTGCGTTCCTGGTTGCCCGGTTAGGCAATTCCTGCTAACGTCTAGCAGCGGAAACACAGGATTGAGTGCAACAACCTGGCCAAGCACACCGACTGCCTTTAGTGGGACCACGGCGCCGCTGAGCAACATCCAAAAGGGCAACATCAGGGGGACTACTTTTTCTATATCCTGGTACAAGAGTGCGAGCGGCGAGCAGAGCACGCCAATCATGAGGCCAAATCCGATCAAAGTCAGGAGTGGCAATGGCAAGAGGACAATCTGCCACGAAGGCGCAACATGGAACCATGCTAGCGCGCCAATCAGAATTACTAAACGGACCAGAAAATTGAAAATGACTTCGCCGGCACTCGCTAGAATCAAGGCTTCACGGGGAAAATTGATTTTTGCCAACATGGCCTTCGATGTCGTAACGAGGCGGATTGGGCCTATTACCGAGTCTGCAAATACTTGCCATAAAAAGGCACCACTGAGTACCCACAAGCCATATGGAATTCGAAGCACCCCAACGGCCGTTACGCCGCCTCTCTGCAAAAGCATAAATGTGGCTGCGGCAAGAACAGGCGGAAGAAACGCCCAGAGATAGCCAAAAATTGTTTGCCGGTACATTGCACTAATATTTCGGATCATCAGTCGCCAAGCTAGTTCGCGCGATACCCATAAGTCGCGACCCATCGACTTCGCAAGGCGCAGAGGATGGCGCAATTGTGGTTCAGGTGTATAGATGGCGGTGCGATTATGAATCTCATCCATTGTATATAATATTCATATGTGCTTTACGCCGAAGGATCGCGAGGCCTCTCTCGAGAAGGCTCGACTACTAATAGGCTATTCTATTAGCGCCGAAATTCCAAGTTAACTGAATTGCAACAAGACGCCAACCAAAGTTTATCCGTAACAACTCGACCGATGGAAACCAACGAGCTTTTACGGCTTCGCCCCATCGCTTCCTGTCGAAGCGATCGATCCGAATAGTGACATTGAAAAAGCGCCAGAGGAGTGGCGACAAGGCTTGAGACACCTAAATGAGAAATTTGGAGACGAAAGGTATGATTGCCTTACCCCGCTTTTGCCACGCACCCAGTTTGTCGATCCGCCCCCGCAGCACCCGTGCCTCGGTATCGGCGCCAAGATCCGACGTGCGCGCCAGGTCGCGAAGCGCTTCTATGCGCCGAGTTCCGTCCTCCAGATGTGGCTGGATCTTCTCGCGCAGGAAACCAGTCAGTAGTGCACGCAACTCCGTTTCGGGTTCGAAAAGGTCCCGACGGTCACCCGCCGCGTAGACGAGCCGCACCGCGCCCGTGGAGCGAAGGAGACGCATGCCTTGGCTGACGGAGCCTTTACTCATCTCCAACCGATCGGCAATGTCCTGAAACGCAAGCGGGCTAGCCGAGCCGTACAGAAGGCCGTAAATCTCCCCCACTGACTTTGGCACGCCAATGACGTCAGCTACCCTAACAAAGATGACGATTATCGCCTGCTCGATCAATGTCAGACTGCTTACTTTTGAATCAACCGCAGTTCCAGGTGCCCGTGCCGGCGCGTTGTTGGCGTGCGCGGAAAGCGTCGCCCCTGATTGCTGAGGTCGGGTCATTTACCGAAAATCTAGATTTGTTTGTTTCGTTCAAGAAGAAATGAACCTTTTCCCTAAATAGTCGGCCCTTAAAAACGCGTAGCAAGAGCGATAGGTCGAGCGAAGAGCCGAAGTTGGACCCTTGCGATCGTCCGAGCGGTCAATGAGTGTGTGAAGGCGACCCAGATACGCAGGCACGCCAACACTTCCCCGTATCGACATGCGGAAGTTGGCGGCCGCGGCGGCGAGGGTCAGGTTGATGGAATCGCCAACGACACCGCGGAGGCAATTGCGGCCGAGCCGGAAGTAGCTCTTAGGGTGGCCGATCTGCGGCTCGACGTCGGAACCGTTCCCGCGCCCGACGTTTTTCGTAGGGTGTTGCCTCTGGACCAGCCCGTTGGGGAGTGACCAACTCGGTCGTCTCGTAGTGCCGCCGTCCGTGGTAGCCGCGGTCCCCGATCGCAACAGCGGGTCGATGGCCGGTTTAGCGTTCCACTTGGCTCAGAGCGGCCTCCAAGGTGTGGCCATCGTAAGCGTTCTTTTCCAGGCCCAAAACGCTGAGGATCACACCGTTGATTTTGTAAGAATTTTCAGCGATGCGATAGATGCTCTTGAAACGGCGCCGGTCAATCTGTGTGGTGCGTCATGCCTATGTGTCATCATTTGCAGTTTGTTCAGTCCCTCGAGCCCCTGAGCGGCGGCGGTTTGGGAGCTGCAGCACTTCAACTGCATAATGCGATGCGCGCCGAGGCATTGGATTCGCGGTTATTTGCCACGTGTAGTTCGACATTCAAGCTCGAATCATCTGCTACGCAGCAATTTCCACGGAGCGGACCCGCCAAATTCTTCTATGCACCGGGCCTTGCGGCGGCCGCGCAAGAGACGGTCCGTGACGAACGCCTATGGATCATACATGGTCATGGCTTCTATGTTTATCCCAACTACGTCTTTGGCCGATTGGCGCGGAAGTTCGATTTACCATTGGTTTATCACGTACACGGTTTCTTTGAACCATGGATTCTCGCCCGCTCGAAGTTAAAGAAGCGGCTTGCTCACTGGTTGTTCGAAGACGCAAATTTTCGCGCAGTCGCATTATGGCGAGCTCTGACGGTCAAGGAAGCCGAGCAGATAAGAAACATCGTTGGCTCTACGGCCTCGATCGTCGTTGCGCCCAATGGAGTTGAGCTTGCGCCTTTTGAAGCGATCCCGCGGCCGAATGTTCGAGAAAAGCACGTCGCACTTTTTGTGGGACGACTTCACCCAAAAAAGGGACTTGATTTACTTTTTGATGCATGGGGTCGACTTGGTGCTGTTCGGAAAGACTGGGAGCTGATTATTGCCGGCCCGGACGAGGGAGGTTACGAAGCCGTCGCAAAGCGAATGGCTAGCGAGCTGGACGGGGGCGTTCGCTTTATTGGGGTTGTCACTGGTTCGGCAAAATATGAACTCCTCATACAGGCGGATTTGTTCATTCTCACATCGTACTCTGAAGGGCTGCCAATGGCCGTAATTGAAGCGATGGCTGCTCGCGTTCCCGTGGTCGTCACCCATGAATGCAACCTGCCGGAAGTCGCCGAAGCAGAGGCGGGTTGGCTATGCAGGGCCGAAAGGGACGATGTGCGGCGTGCGTTGCTAGAGGCATTGTCGGCGGGAGACATCGAGCGGAGACAAAGAGGCGAAAAAGGGCGAAAACTTGTTGAGAGCACATTCACCTGGAAGAAAACAGTGGCGATTCTTCGGGAGTCTTGTGAGAAACTGCTCTAATCCTAAAATCTGCATTCGAGGCGGTGGCGTCAGTACGGAAGATGCTGCGGAGATCGCCACGGAGACCCAAAGCCATACGGAAGCGGTCACCTCCACTTCTACACTTCGGCACATCGTTCAGCTGACCAAAAAGCGGGACATTTTGACGGACGCTATGTCACGAGGTCTGAAATTGACCAAACCTCGTAATCGCCTCGTGACCACGGCTGGGAGGCGGAAGGATGGATGCTGGCGTTTCGGGTGCCGGCAGCAGAAAGAATCTGTGCAGTCACCATTTTCACGGGTTCCTCACGCGGGAAATGAGCATAAAATGCAAGCGCTGAGTTGCGAAGGGTGGATATGCATTGGCATTGGCCAAGAAGTGTTTTCAACGTGAAAACCCGAAAACTGGAAGCCGGAAAGCAACGGACGCGGACTTTCCCAGCGATGGGCGGGACTCTCTTGACGACCGACGGATTCGACATTGACATTAGACCTGACAGCCAGAGGCAACACAAGTTCTCCCCTTGAGGAATTGTTGCGGGGCCGTCGCCCTACCCCGCTGTTCGTCTTTCGCATTTCTGCTTATCTTGATGTCCTTCGGATCCACAAAAAGACGTCCCAGGCTTCATCCAGCGGAAAATTTTCTACTCGTGGTCGTTGCGGTGCACCTATGCTTCCTGCCGTGGGCACTTGGAACGATGCATGTCTGGAGCCAGTCGGTCAGCCTGGCACTGGCAGCCTTCAGTTTCTCGGTCGCGTTGTGGCCGCGGATATACAAGGAGGAATTCAGCAGAAACGGACGAAGTTTCCGGTTAGTGGTGCGGCACAGGTTACTGACCTTTCCGATCTTTTGGATCGGCGCGATCTTCCTTTGCTACGTCCTGGTTCAGGCCCTGAATCCCGCCTGGCGCCGCGTGGCAGACGCCAGGTATTCGTGGCTGGTGGCCCTCTCCCATGCCAAATGGCTGCCCCACGGAATGGAAACGCCCTTCGGTATGGCCAGCCCTTGGCGAAGTCTGCTGGTTTATGGCTCCGCCTGGATGACCGCTTGCGCGGTCTGGGTCGGATTCACCCGCCGTAAGACGTTGCAAATCCTTTTCACCATCCTGGCAATAAATGCCTTTGCGCTCGCGGCTCTGGGCATAGCCGAGCGCAGCCTGAATGCCGACAAGATTTTCTGGGAGTGGAAGCCGCCTGCGTCGTATTTTGTCGCAAGCTTCATCTACAAGAATCATGCCGGTGCGTATTTCAACCTGCTTCTCAGCCTATGCGCTGGACTGGCCGCGTGGAATTACTCGGAGAGCCGGCGCCGGCAAAGAACATCGAGCCCGAGCGGGCTCTTCGCATTCTTCGTAATGGTGCTCGCCCTTATCGTCATCTTTTCCTACTCGCGTGCGGCAACCGTCTTGATGCTCGGATACCTGGGTTTCTTGCTTGTGCTCTTTGTTGTGAAACAGCTCTTGTCCCCGAATCGATCGCGCAGGGACATCGCCATCCTCGCGCTCCTTGGCGCGCTCTTCGGTGGCTCATTCCTCCTCGGGCTTTCCTTTCTACCCACTGAGAAGGTGTTGGAGCACATGGACGCCCTAGCGACGAGCTACAAGTCGGCCATGCCCAACGACAGGTACCTGGCCACGCGCGCCACTCTTGACATGTTTCGCGCTTCGCCGGTCTACGGCTGGGGCGCGGGTAGTTTTCGCTTCGCCTTTCCCGCTTTCCAGCGGTCCTATCCTGTCATCTATTCGATGGGCAATATGCGGCTTTATTGGGAGCACGCACATAATGACTACGCCGAACTCCTGGCAGAACTGGGTATCGTGGGCACGACGTTGCTTGCCGCAGGGGGCGTCTACTATTTGACCAAGCTAGCACGGCTGCACTTCTGGGGTAATTCTCTGTCGCTGCTGCTGTTCGTTGGCTGCATGATCACTCTGCTGCACTGCGCGGTTGATTTCAATTTCTACAATCCGGCGATCCTCGTCACTTGGTGCGCCTTTTGGCCCGCGCTGGTGCGGTGGTCCAAACTGGATGGAACGACTGGAAAAGGGCGGCAATCATCCGAGGCAGAAGCCAGACCGAAGAGCCAGGATCGAGTGTGCGGACCGTCGGCATGAGGCGGACGGCATTCGGATCGTGACCGTTGGGACGCATGGGAGGAACGACTCGGTTTCCGCACCCAGAGCATCGTGCTGGTGACGCCACTGCTCGATGAAGTAACCTAACCCGACGAGGCGGCCGCGGAACTTTGCCGCTGCCGCTGGGCGGTGGAGCTTTTCTTCTACAACATCCAGACAACCCTTGGCATGGACGTGCTGCGCTGCTGTTCCCTAGAGTTGGTCGAGAAGGAAATCTGGATGCAGGTCTTCGGCAACAATCTGGTTCGCGCCCTGATGCTCGAGGCCAGCTGCAGGTTGCAGCGCGTCAGGTCCGCGCGGTTGAGCACGCTCCCCAGCGAGAAGATGAGGTCCGTCCGGTAGTCCTCGTGCAGGAGTATGTAGTCCTTGGCCCCGAGCTTGAAGGCCGCGACGGCCGTCTCGCCGTCGCTCCTCCGGACAAGGAGGATAACCGAGATGTCGCTCGAGCGGGTCCTCAGGAGCCGGAGGATCTCGAGGGGGCTCCTCCCGGTTCCGGCCCGATCACGACCGCGTCCGCCGCGAATGCATCGGCGTCCAACTCAGCCGGCGATTTCAGGGTACGAAGCTCGATCTGGGGGGCTCCTCGGGCGAAGGAGTCCCTGATGTCCCGCCTGACCGAAAAGGACGTCTCGATCAGGGCAACCTTATGCCTTCGGTTGGGATCGGCCCCAACGCGGGCAACGGCAGGCTCCGATTTGCGACGCTCGTACTGCCTCTTTGCAATATCGGGCATCCGGAGAAACTGGGGAGTGGCCTTGTGAACGCAGTCCACGGCTCCGGCGCGGAGCGCCTTCACCGCCAGTTCCGTCTGCCCCTGGCCGCTCACCATGACCACGGGCGTGGTGTCCCCGCGGCTGGCAAGCTCCCCAAGGATCTTCAGCCCGTCGATGTCGGGAAGGACGAGGTCCGGCAGGAGGACGTCAACCCCGCCCTTGCGCATGCGCTCAAGGTAGGCCTGCCTAGGCCTGCCCCGTTTCCACGACCTCGAGCTCCGTTTCGGCGGAATTCGCCTCAAACAGGTCCTGCATGTAACGGGCGACATCCTTGTCGTCCTCGGCGTACAGCACGTGGATCATGGGTTTTCGCTGCCGATTAAACAGGCTTTTGACAAATAGGTAGGGAATCTATCTCCCCTGCTTCCATGGGCGGAGCCCTTGGCGAATGGATAGGAGAATACCCCCAGCGGCTATTCCGATAGAAATACCCGTAGGCGCCCGGATACGATTGAAACGACGACGCCGGTAGGATTTGCGCGTGAAAAACGCGCGCGCCTCAACCCGGTTCCTGAGAACACTTGCGATGGCCGTCCTCGGGGGCTGCGCGAACCTGGTCGCACATGAGGCCCAGGAGACTGCGGCAACACGCAGACCTCTGCGCCCCACTCCCTCGCTCTCAGCCAAAGCGGCGCAAACTCGGTGGACCGCCACGCACAGGTCCTTAATCCTTCAAAAGCCGTGTATCCGAGCCGGTCGGAGGCGCTCATCGCCTGCGAAGACTACGCTGCGGCAAACGGAGGGACCGTGGTGACAACCTCCGGAACACCGAGCATGGAACCTTTGATTCACGGCCAGACATTTGTGGTCGTCCAGAAACGCCCCTTCGAGTCGATCGCAAAGAAGGAGATCCTAGTCTACATGGGGCGTCCGGATTCCTCAAAACCGACCCGAGTCAAGATGCTCCACAGGGCGGTGCTCCACGACCGCCATGGCTGGATTATGAGCGGTGACAACAATCGCTGGTCCGAATCGTGGGATCGGGTGACGCCCGAGACGTATCTTGGCACCGTGGTTGCCTTGTCCGAATACACCCAAGCCTAAGCGAATGATGCCTAGGACGCATCCAAAAGCCCGTGCTGCAGCGCGCCAAAACCCAGGTGATTATACTCTGACGAACTAAGCATTCCCCCCCATAGCCGAGAACCGGCTCTGAGTGTATGATCTGGCTTGAGAATCAACCTCCTGAAACAGGCAACCATCCCAAAATCCGCCCCCAAACCCCCATGATTAACCAAATCTTCATAGGCTTCCTTGTGATCGAGTTGCTCGGCGTTGCGATGCTCTCCTACGGCCTTTTCACCGCCGTCGAGGGATACCAAGACGAACGCGGGTTTCACGAAGGCATAGGCATCGAAGGCGAGACCCAGCAGATCGTGGCGGTCGTTCTCCGGGGATCCATAGACGCGCCAATCATGTCCGAGGACGCCGGGGTCGCGACGATGCGTGTCCTCTCCCGGGCCAAAGATGCGTCGGCTTCACGCTCCTTTGTGCGCAAGCCCTCTCTAGGCCCCGCACTTCGCCAGGAAACGGTGCTTCGTAGGCGACCCCGCATCCCAGGCTTCGTGCAGGGGGTCAGAGTGCACGAGCAGCAATTTTAAGGTACAGAACGGCCGGCAGGGGCACCAAGCTCAAGGCTTCCTGATCCCCGTAGGCAGGCTATTTCTCTGAGGACAAGGGGAAAGGGCGCCCATGCCATCAGGGGCGCCCGTTGGTATTCTAGAACGGCATTCCGCCGCTGCCGGTCACGCATTGCCGCCTTAGGCGTTTGCGCCGGCCGACTTCACGACGCGGACCTCGAGCATGACCTTCGTCGCCACCGGCGCACCGTTGCGCTGGGCAGGCGTGAAGCGCCATTGCCGCACGGCTTCCGCCACGGCATCCTGGAACCCCTTGTCCGGTGAGGCCGTGATGGCGATGCCCGAGGGCATGCCCACCTCGTCGACGACGAACCTGACCTCCGCGGTCTGGCCGATGTCGTAGCCCTTCACCGCGGGGGCGACCACGGCGATGGGAACCGGGATCTCGGGCCCCTTGCGGCACGAGTCGATGTAGTTTTGTTCCAGCGTCTTCGCCGAGGCGGCGAGGGGCAGGAGTGCTCCTAGGCTAAGCAGGAGTGCGAGCTTCTTGGGGTTGTTCATGGCTACCTTTTTCAAACTCCGCACGGGGCGGAGAGTTAGTCTTCTGGTTTATTGTTTGTCGTTGCTCGCCCCGCCACCGCGCGCACTTGGGTGCGCGCAGGTCTCGGGGCGTCTTGGCCGCGATGCGCCGCGCGACGCGCGCGGCCAAAATTGATTCCTCGGGAACACGGCGTCCCCCACCCGGCTGATCCTCGGGGAGAATCCTCCGGCGCACTCGGTGCCCGCAGCCCGCGCCAGGCAAGGGACGGGGGCGAGGAGCCGAGGGCGTGTGGTTTCGAGGCGTGTCATGCTGAAATGGATTCGGTGCGTATAACACCGGCATTCGGCGCTGCCCTTCAGCGGCCTCAATCTTTAGCCAGAAATCGAATGCGCCCCGGGCCTGCGCGGCTTTCGTTTCCCCGCGAAACGCTGCCATTTGGGCATCAAATGCCCACGCAATTCCGTCTCGTCGAAATCCCCTCGCCGGGCAGGCGGCGGCCGGCCGACCGGTGCCTAGTCGGCAATCAGGTCCCTCACGTGCCCCGGGACTTTGGAGGGTGAATATCAGCCCACCGGCAAGAGCTCCCGCTGATTGCCACATAGTCCCCGCTTCCCTTCCCGACGGGGGCACCCGACTTGATCCAGCCTGTTATTCCCAGCCGGTAGTGCCTAATGGTCGTATAGCCACCATAGAGATAGCCGCCTCGATGCATCTTTTTGCCCAGAATAGGGCGTCGGTTTGCTAATGAGCCTTGCGTTGTGCCGTGCCCGTGTATCACAAATTTCCGCGACAAGGGTGAAATTGCAACCCGACGAATCATGTCGAACAGCTCCCATTGGGAGGCAATTCTGGGGCATGCCTTCCGACCTCGCTCCAGTGGCCGCCCTGTGGGCTTCATTCATGGGTTATGCGACCTGGAACCAGGCCTACTGGTGGTCTGCGCTGGAGGAAAACTGGTTTGGCTGGCTGACCCCTGCTTTTGCAGCTTATGTCCTTATCGACCGTCGAGCCAGCATATTCGCGGCTTGGAGCGCTTGCGGCGCGCCGGGCAGTCCTCGCACATTTGGATGGCGCCACTCGGTCTTTGATGCAGTGGCGGCGTGTATTTTTGCGTTTGGGGTGCTCGCTTTTCTCGCGGGTTCGTTCCATCGAGCGGGTGCCGGACCCAGCATAAAAGGAACCTTTGTCGTCTCGGTTGGAGTGGCAGCCATTCTAATTTCAATGCCCGGCCTTGCGGCTCCGAGGCCTCCGTTTCCCGCCCCAGCGGCCTTTACCGGCGATATGCGTCTACACCTCTGCTCCTTGCTGATGTTCCCGGCCGCCATTTGGCTATTGTCTGCCCCGCTGGTCTCAGTGATCGCGGGTCATCTGAGTCTCTTGTTGCTCAATCCCATGATCGCGCTTGTTTCAGCCGTTTTCAACATGGTGGGCTTGCCGCTAGGCCACGAAGGGAACGTCCTGATCATGCCCGATCACGGCCGCATTGGCGTAGAGGAGGCCTGTACAGGAATCCGTTCGCTGACCGCGTGCCTCTTTGCAGGCTGCTTCCTTGGCGCGGTCTTCCTGGAGACTTTGTGGCGAAAATCGGCCTTGATTGCCGCGGCCGCAGTATTGGCGCTCGGAATGAATTTTGCACGTAGCCTTTTCTTGACGGGATGGGCATATCGATATGGCACCCGTGCAATTGAAGGGACGATCCACAACGCCGCGGGTTATGCGGTTCTCGCTTTCACGGCAGCAGGGCTGGTCGGCCTGCTTGCTCTATTCAACTGGTCGGCTCGAGGATTCCGATCTGGATCAGTGATGACGCCAACTCGGGCCAAAGATCGCTCGTGACCAGCTCATCAATCGTCCTGTTTGTGGAGATCCGGACGAAGATCTGCTCTCGAGGCGCAAATCCAAACCTAGTCAGACTCAATGCTTGCCCGAAAAATCGCAGGCCCGCAAGCAGGGGCGATGTACCCTGAACCATAGATCGGTTCGGCTTACCCCCAAGGCTGTACCAGAAGACGACTTCCTCGCGGCCTTGCGAGAATTGAAATGCTCGAAAATATGCCTGGGAAAAGACCCTCTTGCCGAAAGATGGGAGCACCCGGCGGTCATCGCGTACGATAATGGTCCCTCCGGCGCTCACCCAACATTCATCAGGCGTGTGACTCGCCACCATCGATGGATCCAGGCGGCCGGGTGCCCAATAGGCCGCGTACACCCTCACCCTCATTTCACCCTTAGTATAGGTCTTATAAAAAAAATCGTTGAAGTACAGGGTGCGAGCGGTCTCGCCAGCAGAGAATTCCGTCGCGCCCAGGGGGGTATCTTGCACTTCCCAACCCGACGGAGCGACAGGAGCGAGCGCCCCGAAGGGGTGGGAACGCGAAAACGAAGCGAAGCTGTTTCGGGGGCGCAGGGTCACAGTTATCCCGGCCAAGAGCGCAAGAAAGGCCGTCCAAAGAGCAATCCGGCGCACGAGCATGATTCCCTTTGCTCGAAGCACCGGCTGGAGTCAGTCCTTTTCCGGCGATCATACGCACACCGCTTCTGCCGTGAACCTTGACAAACACAGGAATCTCGACCCGCGCGATCCCGCTAATGGCGGGAAGCTCTGGATAAAGCTGCATTCGCGCAACGGCAGATATTACTATTTTTTTTGGCGGCGGATTTGCATCGCACTTGCCATTCTTATGCTTGCAGGCTGGCTTGCGGTCACCGCCGCGGCCTGGGCCAACGTGAAATACCGCCGGGGCTTCTCCGAAGCCAGATTCCTCGATTTGGCGGTCCCGTGGCGATGGCATCGGTACAAAGCGGCGATCGCCGCCCATTATCTTGCCCTCGGCCGATTGAATATCGAGCAAGGAAATCCAGATGTCGCCCTCAACTATCTCAACGCGTCGCTTGCATTGGAGCCGGGTAGTCTCGAGAGCCGCCGACTCGGCGCTCTGGCGCAGTTTAGGCTCGGTTTCAAGACCGCGGCGCTCGCCCTCCTCCGGCCCGGGTTGGCACCGGCAGCGGATGCTGGCGACGAGGCTTTTCTCCGGTCATTTTTTGACGTTGCCTTTGACCTGCAGGCTGATGATGCCGCCTTTGCCGCCGGCGCCCAATTGCTGCCGCCGCGACCCGACCGCTCCAGGATTCATCAGCTAATCGCCTTGCAGGTGGCGACGGCCCGTTACAACAGGGGGCATTACCTTGAGGCGGAGCGCATCCTGGCCAACTGGAAGCTGGAGGAGTTCCCCGAGGGAGAGGTTCTGCTCGCCCGCTGCTACGCGGAGCGTGGCATGAATGAGATTGCGATACAGCGGCTGGACGGTGATCTCGCCCGGTTCACGCAGCGGGACGGCATTTATACCGCCCTTGAACGTCTGGCTCGTGACCAGGGGTTACCGCAGGTTCTGCTCCGGTATGCCCTCCTCCGTGAGTTGGCCGAACCGGCGCGCCCCCAGGCGCGGATCGACCTGCTCTACGCTTATCATTCCCTGGACAGGAGCGCCGACGTGCGACGTGAGATCAATTCGTACTGCTCCGATTTCAGGGCCGACGCCAATGCCGTTGCGATCCTGGCGCAGTTCGCTGCGGACACGGTAGAGCCCGACACTGCGGA
>Ga0265320_10001753_pt1 | contig 15370 bp, 7 predicted proteins | sample 4827metaG_FD_202087 | JGI IMG/M metagenome (GOLD analysis project Ga0265320, IMG submission 202087) | Rhizosphere microbial communities from Carex aquatilis grown in University of Washington, Seatle, WA, United States - 4-8-27 metaG | ecosystem: Host-associated > Plants > Roots > Rhizosphere >...
ACCCTACTTTTTCCCGGCCGCCGGGGCGCTGGTCGAGAGCACCGTGAGGGGCCCGATTTCCACGGTGGCCGTCTTGCCGGGGACGAAGGTGCCGGTGACGACATCGTCGTTGTTCTGGCCGTAGAATTCCGAGGCCACCTGACCCATGCGGGGGAGGGCCAGGGTGAAGCTCATGCCGGGGGAGCGGATGCTCATGTGCACGCTCCAGAGCAGTTTTCTGGCCCCGCCCTGGCGCATCTGCCGGAAGTCGTAGGCCTGCAGGATGACAAAATAGCGATCCTCATGCATGTTCGCCTCCAGGGTGCGCAGCAATTCCGTCGGGGCCATTTTCCGCCGCTCCCGGATGAGCGCCATGGTGTAGCCGAGGAGGCTCTCCGCGGTCGATGACTGCATGACGTGTGAGGCCTGCCTGGCCAGGTAGGCGGCCTGGAAGGCGTCGAACTGCGCGTCGGAGGCATGGTCCTCGGCCGCGACGTTCGGATCGGAGGAATCCATCATATGGTCCACGCCTTCCCGGTGGAAGCTATCACTGACCGGCAGGGTGTTCTCGATCTTCTCGTAGTCATTGATGTTGCCGATGGTCGTGCCCCAGTGAACCACCAGCAGTTCGTCGGCGCTTTTCGCGTCGGGCGCGGGAAAGTAGCCCTGCTTGGTGAGGGTGGGCGCCAGGAAAGTCAGGATGTCGCTGAGGGATTGCCGGCTGATCGACGGGTCCCAGTAGCCCCCGTCAAAATACTCGCCCTCGACGACCACGTAGGTCTCCTTGCCCGAACCCGGCTTGGCCGCCTTCCCGGCTGAGTAGCCGGGGTCGGCCCAGGTGCGCAGCGTGACGATATTCGAGGCGCGCCCGGTGGTGGTGAGGAGCGAGAGACCGAGAGCGCTCCATCCGACGAGGAGGCAAAAGCACCTCTCCCAAATCGGGCCGTGGCCCAAGCGGTGGAATCTGCGTGCGGGGAGTGGAAGGGATGGGGTCATTGCCCAAACGAAGTGGAGGGGGCCGCCAGATCGCGGAGAGCTGATCGAGCAGCCTGAGGAGCAGCTCAGGGGAAGTGGGGAAGGGCCGGGAAAGGGGGAAGGGCCAGCTTCAGCAGTCTCCCGATTGTCCGGGGCAGGCAACCCAGAAAAGCCCGGCACGCCGGGGACAGTCCGGTGGGACCAACCGTGGTGGGGGCGAGACGGTCAGGGCCCGCCCACCTGCTGGCGAGCCTGGAGGAGGCGCTGCTGCTGCTGCATCTTCTCCTGGAGGGCCGCCACCTGCGGCGCCGAGAGGAGGCCCTGGAGCTGGGTCGAGCCCTGCTCGCTCAGCGTGATGATCCCCAGGTCGCCATTGAGGGAGGCAAAGGGGTTGGTGGGCGGAAGGGCCGGCGCGCCGTATTGGGTCAGCACCTGGACGACGCTCGCGTTCTGGGCGTCGGTGAGCGGGGTGGCGGTGTAGCTCAAGGCCTGCGTCAGCAGGTTGGTCGTGTTGCGCGCGGGAACGGTCTGCTGGTATTGCTGGAATTGGCTGTAGCCGTCGGCTCCGAGGAGGCTGGAAATCTGCGTGTCGACGGTCTTCTCCGCCGACATGACGGCCATGAAGAAGCCGCGGGGATCGGTCTTCGGATCGATGCCCTGCTCCTTGGCGGCGGCCATGCTGTCGAAGCCGACCATCTCCTTTTCGACGATGAGGTTCTTGAACTGGTCGACCTGCGCCGGGGGCAGATTGAGCGCCTTGAAGAGGGCGCCGTACTGGCCATCGAGCCGCACCTTCGAGGAGAGCTCCATCTGGCGCTGCATCGCGGGGTTGGTGAGCATGCCGAGCAGCGCGGCGAAGCCGTTGTTGGCGGCTCCGGCAGGCTGACTGGGAGCGCCCGCCGGCTGCGAGGAATTGGGGCGGATCCCGTTCGCCTCCGCCGCCGGACCGTTCGCGGGCACCTGGCGCCGCGCGACGGGGCGCGCACGCACGGCGTCCGCCAGGGCCTGTTCGGCGGTCAGGGCGTGCTGGTGTTCGTGCACGGCGGCGGCGATGCCGGCCAGCGCGACGACGGTGACGAGGCCCAGGGCGAGTTTGGTGGTGGTCATGATTTTAAGGATTCCAAGGGCGGCGGCGAGGCCGCCCGCGACGCTCCCGGCGGCATCCGCATCCGTTCGTCGATCCGGACCCGGGATCGGGAACGCCTGAACTATTTCACCAGGTGGGCGATGGCGAAATACCCCATGCCGGCCAGCATGACCGTCTGGCCAAGGATGCAGGTCAGGACCCAGCGGGAAAGCGCGCCCTCGCCAGCCTTCATTTCGGCCCGAAGGTTCAAGATATCGGCTATTAGCTCGTTTCTGAACGCCAAGATATCGGCCTTTAGCTCGGTCTTTACCGCCAGTAGATCGGCTTTCACTGCCAAGAGATCGCCTTTTGTCGCCAACGGCTCCTGGGCAGACGCAAGTTCCGACTCCATGACCTTTAGAATTGCATGGGCTTGCGCCGCGGGCAACTCCGATTTCTCCAGGATCTCCAGGCTGATTGTCTTCATCGCGACGATGATAACAACTCGCCCCCGCATCAATTTCAGGAGGCCAGCGGACGCCGGTAGGTCGCATCCCCGAATCCGAGGATCGGGTAGAAGATGAAGGAGAGGAGCGCCAGCCCGATGCCGAAGCCGGTGCCCTTGCCGAAGGCCTTGGCGACGTCGAGCGCCACGATGATGGCGATGACCATGTTCACCAGCGGGACGAACATAAGGACCAGCCACCAGCCCGGGCGTCCGGCGATCTTGACCAGGATGTAGGCATTGTAGAACGGGACGATCGCCGCCCAGCCCGGGCGTCCGGCCTTCTCGTAGACTTTCCACAGGCCGACGGTGACGATGACGCCGATGGCCACGCCGCACGTGAGGGGGAAGAGCGCGAACAGGAACATTGGGGCTAGGGGGTTGGGGTACTAAGAGCGGGCGGCTACTTTGGCAGCGCCGCCCGGCCGATGGCGCTTTGGCCGATGTTGCCGAGATAGAGGTTCCCGTCGCGCTCGACCGCGTTGGTGATCTTGATGAACGCGTTGGGCGAGGTGTCCTGGAGCGTCAGGAGCGGCTTGCCGCTGCCGTCGACCTCCATCACGTAGGCGAAGTCCTGGTCCTTCGGCCGGAGGGACGAGGGCAGCCGGAGGAAGATCTTCCGCAGGAGGGGATGGGCCAGCAGCGAATCGAACGTCGTGCTGCGGGGCGTGACCAGCGTGAGCCAGTACTGACCCTTGCCGTTGCCGAGGATCCCGTCGGGAATGCCGGGCAGGTCGTCGATGAAGACCTCCGTCTGGCCCTGCTTCGGGCCGCTGATCCAGTAGCGGCTCACCCGGTAGGTGGCCGTCTCGACGAAGAGGACGTAGGACTGGTCGGGGCTCACGGCCACGCCGTTCGAGAAGTAGAGGTTCGAGGCGAGCACCTTCACGGCCTTGGTCTTCGGGTCGTACGACATGAAGCGCCCGAAGGGCTGGTGCTCGATCAGGTTGAAGAGGAAGAGCTCGATCGGGTACTTGAACGAGGAATCGGTGAAGTAGATCGTGCCGTCGGCCGCCACATCGAGGTCGTTGGTGCACCGGAAGGGGACGCCCTCGGCCTCCGTGGCCAGGCTCGTGATCGTCTTGCCGTCCGCCGAGACCCGCAGCAGGCCCTTGACCGAGTCGCAGACGAGGAGGGTGCCGTCCTTGTCGAAGATCAGGCCGAGCGGCCGGCCGCTGGTGTCGGCGAAAACCTGCGGGTTCTTGCCGGAGGGATCCAGGCGCATGATCTTCCCGTCGATCGTGCCGCCGTAGATGTTGCCCGCCGCATCCAGCGCGATGTCCTCGGGCGCGAAATGGCCGAGGTCGAGGCGGTCCACCCGGGAGAGCAGCGTGTTCGGCGCATAGGGGCCGACCGGGGCCGGCGGGGTCGGGGGATTCCAGGCCGCCATCGGGCCGAAGGGGAGGGGCAGGAAGAGGAGATACAGCAGGGCGATCCCGATCAGGACGAAGAGCAGGCGGCGGATGAATTTCATGGGGAGGAGACGAAGGAGGGGCGGCCTTTTCCTCTAGGTCGCGGCGCGGCCGCAGGCAACCCTAACCGCCGTCCCCGGGGCGGATTGAGGTGCGCCGCATCACCCCCGCTCTGGACACGTCCGGGGAATCTCCTTGAATCACCTGCCCATGCCCGCCGACGCCCGCCGCAACCTGGAGGACATCTACGAACTGGCGCCGCTGCAGGAGGGCATGCTGTTTCACCACCTCAGCGCCCCGGGTTCGGGACTCTATTGCGAGCAGTTGAGTTTCGAGATCGAGGGCGACCTCGACGAGGCGGCCTTCGCCCGGGCCTGGCAGTTGGTGATCGACCGGCATCCGGCCCTGCGGACCTCCTTCCAATGGGAGGGCCTCGAAAAGCCGCTGCAGGTCGTGCACCGGAGCGTGGCCCTGCCGATCGATCGGCAGGACTGGACGGCGGACGGCGGCGTCACTCCGGAGCGGCTCGATCGCTTCGGCGCGTCGGAGCGGCAAAAGGGCTTCGATCTGGGACAGGCGCCGCTCATGCGCGTCGCCCTCCTCCGGACGGGGCCCCGGCGCCGGCACATCGTCTGGACGCACAGCCATCTCCTGCTGGACGGATGGTGCCTGCCGTTGCTGCTGCGGGAGCTGAACGAGGCCTATGCGGCCCGGGTCGCGGGCAGGCCGCCCGGGCTCGCCGCACCCCGGGCCTACCGCGAATTTATCGGCTGGCTGCGCACGCGGGACCAGGCGGCGGCGCGGGACTTCTGGGCCGGGCTGCTGCGCGGGTTCGATGAGCCGACGCCGCTGCCTTTCGCCGGCGGCGCGGCCGCCCCGGCCCCGGCCGCCCCCGGCGAGGTGCTGGTCCTCTTCTCCGCCGAGGAGACGAGCCGGCTGGCGGAGTGGTGCCGGCGCGAGCGGATCACGCTTTCGACGCTTTGCCAGGGAGCCTGGGGCCTCGCGCTCGGCCGCATGACGGGGAGGGCCGACGTCGTGTTCGGGACCACAGTCTCGGGCCGACCCGCCGAGTTGCCCGGCGTCGAGGGGATGATCGGGCTTTTCATCAACACCCTGCCGACCCGGGCGCTGCTCGCTCCGGGCGCGATGGCGGCGGACTGGCTGCGCGCGCTGCAGGCCCGACAGGCCGCGGCCCGCGCCCACGAGCACACGCCGCTCGTCAAGATCCGCGAGGGCAGCGAGGTCCCGCGCAACACCGAGCTTTTTGAGACGCTGTTTGCCTTCGAGAACTATCCCGCCGGGGCCGCGGCGGGCGAGGGACTCCGGGTTTCCGGGGTTCGCGCGCACGAGCGGACCCATTATCCGCTGACCGTCGCGGCCGCCTCGGTCGACGGCCGGCTCGGCGCGCGGGTGCTCCATGATGGAGTCCGGATCGAGCGGGACGGTGCCGACCGGGTGGCGGCGCGCTTCCGGGCGGCGGTCCTGGCGCTCGCCGACGCCCCGGGAGTCCGCCTGGGCGAGATCGACCTCGTCACCCCGGCGGAGCGCGCGCAACTCCTCGGCTGGGGCAACACGGCCCTGCCTGCGGCGGCCCGTGAACGGAGCAGCTGGCTCTCCCACTTTGCCCGGCACGCGGCGCGTGCTCCCGGGGCCCCGGCGCTGGTTTTCGGCGCGGAGGTCCTCTCGTATGGCGAATTGGACGCCCGGGCGAACCGCTTGGCAGGGAGGCTGACGGCCCTCCGCGCGGGACCGGAACGGGTCGTGGCGGTCTGCTTGGAGCGCTCGGCGGATCTCATCGTGGCCGTTCTTGCCATTCTGAAATCCGGCGGAGCTTACGTTCCGCTCGATCCGGCCTATCCCCCAGAGCGTCTCCGGGAGATGGCCGAGGATTCCCGGGCGATCCTGATTCTCGCCCACCGCTCGCTCGCAGGACGCTTCGCCGCCCACCCCACGCCCATCGCAATCTGGGAGGAACTGATCGAGGCGTCGGACGGAGTCGGGGCCGCTGCGGAGCTCCCGAGTCCCCAGCCCGCGAATCTGGCCTATGTCATCTACACCTCCGGATCCACCGGCCGTCCGAAGGGCGTGATGATCGACCATGCCGCCTGGGCGCGGCTCGCGGAGTTTCAGCGGGAGGCCTGCGCGCTCGGGCCGGGCGACCGCGTGCTCCAGTTTTCCTCGATCAGCTTCGATGCGTCCGTCTGGGAAATCAGCCTCGCGCTGTCGTCGGGGGCCGCGCTGGTCGCGGCGCGGCCGGCCGACCTCCTTCCGGGCGAGCCGCTCGCGGCGACGCTGCTGGGTCAGGACATCAGCTGCGTCCTGCTGCCCCCGAGCGCGCTGGCGCACCTGCCCGCGGGGGATTTTCCGCGGCTGCGCGTCCTGATCGCCGGCGGGGAGGCCTCCTGGCCGGACCTCGTCGCCCGCTGGGCTCCGGGACGGAAGTTCATCAACGCCTACGGCCCGACCGAGAACACCGTCGTCGCAACCTCGGCAGAGTGTGCACCCGCCGAGCTCGCCCCGCCGATCGGCTCGCCGGTCCCGCACAGTTCCGCCCATGTCCTTGGGCCGCACGGCCTGCTGGCGCTGCCCGGAGTGCCCGGTGAGCTGCATGTCGCGGGCTTGGGCCTGAGCCGCGGCTATCTCGGCCGGCCCGGGCTGACTGCCGAGCGCTTTGCGCCCGATCCCTTTGGCGGTGACGCGGGCGGCCGCCTCTATCGCACGGGCGATCTCGTCCGCTGGCGGGCCGACGGCCGGCTCGACTATCTCGGGCGGGTCGACCGCCAGGTGAAGGTCCGCGGGTTCCGGATCGAACTCGGCGAGATCGAGCACGCGCTAGCGGCGCATCCCGCCGTTCGCGAGGCGGCCGTCGATGTCCGGCGCGGGCCGGACGGAGAAGCGGAGCTCGTGGCCTGGGTCGCGCTTCGCCCGGCTGGTCTCGAGAACGGCGGCAGCCTGCGGGCCTGGCTGGCCGAGCGGCTGCCCGCCCATTTCCTGCCGGGTGCCTGGGCATTCATTCCGGCATTGCCGCTAACCCCGAGCGGGAAGGTCGACAAGGCGGCCCTCCCCGAGCCCGGGCGCACGGCAACGGAATCTGACACAAGGCCGGCCTCTTCGCCGCTCGTGGAATTGGTCGCCGGGGCGTTTGCCGAGGTCCTGGGGACGGCGCGGGTCGGCCCGGACGACAACTTCTTCGAGCTCGGCGGGCACTCCCTCGTCGCGACCCGGCTTGTGGCCCGGCTGCGGGAGGGCGCGGCGCCCGGCCTGCCCCTGCGCGCGGTGTTCGAGGCGCCGACGCCCGCGACGCTCGCGGAGCGGATCGCGGCCGAGCGGGGCGGCGAGGTGCCGCCGCCGATCACGCCCGGGCCGGAGGGCGCGGTCGCCCGCGCCTCGCTCGGCCAGCAACGGTTCTGGATCCTCGAGCGCCTGTCCCCCGGCAATTCCGGCAGCCTGATCCAGATTGCGGTGCGGGTGCGCGGCCGGATCGACCGGACGCGGCTGGAGGCCGCGCTGGCGGCGCTGGCCGCCCGCCATGAACCGTTGCGCGCGAGCCTGGAGGAGCGCGACGGCGAACTCGCCTCGCCGGCCGCCGCGGCGCCGGCGGCCTGGCTGGCGGACGGCGCGTGGCCCGACTGGCGCGCCGGCCTGAAGGCGGAGGCGGCGCGGGGCTTCGACCTCGCGCGCGGTCCCCTGTGGCGGGCTTGGATCTGCGCCACCGGTCCGGGCGAGCACGTCCTCGCCTTCATGTTCCACCATGCGGTTTTCGACGGGTGGTCGGAGGGAATCCTCGTGCGGGAGCTGGGAGTGCTCTACGCGGGCGGCCAGCTGGAGAAGCTGCCGCTCGGTTATGGCGACTACGCGCGCTGGCAGCGCGAGCGGGTGGGCGAGGGCTCCATCGCGCGGCAGGTGCAGGCCTGGCAGGCGGAACTCGCCGGGATGCCCGCGCTCGACCTTCCGGTGGAGGGCGCACGCCCCGCCGTCCAGACCTTCCGCGGGGGCGGGGCCGCGGGTTCGGTCGCGGCGGGCGAGGCCCAGGCGCTGCGGTCGATCGCCCGCGCCGAGGGGGCGACGCTTTTCATGGTGCTCCTCTCGGCCTGGGAGGTCTGGCTCTGGCGGCACAGCGGCCAGGAAGATTTTGGGGTGGGCGTCCCGGTGGCGGGGCGCCTGCGCCGCGAACTGGAGGGGATGATCGGATTGTTCGTGAACACGGTCGTCATCCGTTCCGACGTCGCCGGAGAAATCAGCTTCCAGGAACTGGTCCGGCGCGTGCGGGAGCGGACGCTCCGGGCCTACGATCGCCAGGAGGCGCCCTTCGAGCAGGTGGTGGAGGCGGTCCAGCCCGCGCGCGACCCGGCCCGCACGCCCGTCTTCCAGGTGATGTTCACGATGCAGAACACGCCCCGGGCGGAGCGGGCCTTCGGCGCGGCGGAGATCGAGCCGCTCGAACTCGAAACGGCGGGCGCCAAGTTCGAGCTGACGCTCACGGCCGGCGAGAATCCGGACGGTTCGATCGCCCTCTCCCTCGAGTACAACCGGGACCTCTTCAGCCCGGAGACCGGGGCGCGGTTCCTGGACCGCCTCGGGGAAATCCTGCGCGCGGCCGGCCGGGGGCCGGCGTCAAAGCTGCGCGACCTGGCCTGGGTTCCCCCGGCCGAGGCGGCGGCCATCGAGTCATGGGCCGCCGGGTCGGCTCCCGCGGCCGCCGGTGCCGCAACGCTGCCCGCGCTTTTTGAGCAGCAGGCGGCGCGCACGCCCGACGCCACCGCGGTGACGGCTGAGGAGGGAACCCTGAGCTACCGCGCCCTGAACGAGCGCGCCAACCGGCTCGCGCACCTGCTGATCGGCCGGGGCGTCGGCCCCGAGGATCTCGTGGCCCTCTGCCTGCCGCGCTCGCTGGACCTGGTGGTCGCCGTGCTGGCGGTGCTCAAGGCCGGAGCGGCTTACCTTCCGCTGGACCCCGATACCCCGGCTGAGCGCCTGGCCTTCATGCTCGGCGATGCCCGGCCGGCGGCGGTCCTGGCGCGGTCGGAATCAGCAGCGGCCTTCCCCGCGGGCGCCGGGCGCCTCGTGCTCGATGCCGCCGAGACGCGGACGGCGCTGGAGGGAAGCCCGGCGGCCGATCCCACCGACCGCGATCGCCGCGCGCCCCTGCGGCCGCTGCATCCGGCCTACGTCATTTACACCTCCGGCTCGACGGGCACGCCCAAGGGCGTGGTCGTCAGCCACCACGCCACCGCGCGCCTGTTCGAGGCGACGCAGCCCTGGTTCAATTTTGGCGCCGGCGAGGTGTGGACGCTGTTCCATGCCTATACCTTCGATTTCTCCGTCTGGGAACTCTGGGGCCCGCTCCTCCATGGCGGCCGGTTGGTGGTTGTGCCCTACCTGACGAGCCGGGCGCCCGGCGAATTCCTCCAGCTTCTCGTGCGGGAGGGCGTCACGGTGCTGAACCAGACGCCCTCGGCGTTCCATCAATTGCAGCAGGCGGATCGGGAAAACGCCGAGCTCGGCCGCCGGCTCGCGCTCCGCTGGGTCATCTTCGGCGGCGAAGCGCTGAGCCTGGACCGGCTGGCGGACTGGTACGGCCGCCATCCGGAAAACGCGCCGGTCCTGGTCAACATGTACGGGATCACCGAGACCACCGTCCATGTGAGCTATCTCCGGCTCGACGCGCGGCTGGCGGCGGCCGGCGGCGGGAGCCTGATCGGGCGCGGGATCCCCGACCTGGGCGTCCGCGTCCTGGACGCCTATTTCCGCCCGGTGGCGACGGGCGTGCCCGGGGAGCTGCACGTCTCCGGCGCCGGATTGGCGCGCGGCTACCTCCGCCGGTCGGCCCTCACCGCGGAGCGCTTCGTGCCCGACCCCGCGGGCCCCCCCGGGAGCCGGATGTACCGAACCGGCGACCTGGCCCGGTGGCGGCAGGGGGGCGTCCTGGAATATCTCGGCCGCAACGACCACCAGGTGAAGATCCGCGGCTTCCGCGTGGAGCTGGGCGAGATCGAGGCGGCGCTGGCCCGCCAGGCCGGGGTGGCCCAGGCGGTCGTGCTCGCGCCGGAGGACGCGTCCGGCTCGAAGCGGCTGGTGGGCTATGCCGTCCCGGTCCCGGGCCACGCGGTCGATCCGGCCGCCCTGCGGCAGGAACTGAGCCGGACGCTGCCCGAATACATGGTGCCGGCGGTCATCGTGCCCCTGGCCGCGCTGCCGTTGACCCGCAACGGGAAGCTCGACCGCGCCGCGCTGCCCGCGCCGGCGGGCCCGGCCTCAAGCGGCGGCGACGCGCCGCAGGGCTCCGTCGAGGAACTCGTGGCTGTGCTGTGGCGGGAACTCCTGGCGGTCGAGACGGTGGCCCGTCACGACAACTTCTTCACGCTGGGCGGACATTCGCTGCTCGCGACGCAGTTCATCTCGCGGCTGCGCGAACAGCTCGCGATCGAGGTGCCGCTCATGAGCCTCTTCGAGGATCCGACCCCCGCGGGCTGCGCCCGGGCGGCGGTGGAGCGCGAGGCCTCGCCCGGCGTCGCCGAGAGCCACGCCCGCGTGCGGCTGCGGCTGCGGGCGATGACGGAGGACGAAAAGAACCGCCGCCGCGGGGGCGTTCTGGCATGAGCGCGGCCGAAGCGGACGACGAGCTGCTGGCGCGACTGCTGCGGGAGGAGGGCGCCGGCGCCGCCCGGATCCCGCGCCGCCCGCCGGGGCAGGACGCGCCGCTTTCCTTTGCGCAGCGCCGCCTCTGGTTCCTGGACCGGCTCGTGCCCGGGAACGCGGCCTACAACATCTCCGCCGCCTTCCTCCTGCGGGGGACCTTCGACCTCGCCCGCTTCGAGCGCAGCCTCCGGGCAGTGGCGGCGCGGCACGAGATCCTGCGGACGGTCTTCGTCGCGGGGCCGGGCGGCGAGCCGCGGCAGCGCGTCCAGGGGCCGGGCGAATCCCCGCTCGAGATCGGATCGGCCGACGTCTCTTCCGCCCCTGATCCCCTGGCCGCCGCCCGGGCGGCCGCGGCCGAGGAAGCCGCGCGGCCCTTCGACCTGGAGCGCGGTCCGCTTGCCCGCGCCCGCGTGCTGCGGCTGGGCGCCGAGGAGCATGCTGTCATCTGTTCGCTCCACCATATCATCTCCGACGGTTGGTCGACGGGCGTCTTCATCCGGGAGATCGGCGCGCACTACGCGGCGCTCGCCGCGGGCCGCGAGGGCCCGCCCCCGCCGCTCGCCCTCCAATATGCCGACTACGCGGCCTGGCAGCGCTCGGCCCCAAGCGTGGCGGCGACGGAGGCCTCGGTGCAGTGGTGGAAGGAGCGCCTGGCCGGCCTGCCGGCGCTTGAGCTGCCGACGGATTTTGCACGGCCCGCCGTCCAGGGCTTCCGCGGCGCGAGCGTGCCGGTCGAGCTGGCGGCGCCGGCGCGCGCGGCCCTTGCCGGCCTGGCCCGGCGCGAGGAGACGACGCTCTTTGTCGTCACGCTCGCGGCCTTCCAGGCGGCGCTGGCGGGCTGGAGCGGCCAGCGCGATTTCGCGGTCGGGTCGCCCGTGGCCGGGCGCTCGCGCGGGGAATTCGAGCCGCTGATCGGCTTCTTCGTGAACACGCTGGTCCTGCGGGCCGATCTCGCGGGGGACCCGTCCTTCGAGGAGCTGGTTCGCCGGACGCGGGCGGGCGTCCAGGCCGCGCTCGCCCACGCGGACGCGCCCTTCGACCGGCTCGTCGAGGAGCTCAACCCCGAGCGCCAGCTAAGCCACACGCCCCTGGTCCAGGCCGTGCTTTCCTTCGAGCCGGCAAACGACCAGCGGCTCGACCTCCCCGGCCTCTCGCTCACCCCGATCGAGCCGGAGGGCGCGGTTGCGAAATTTGACCTGACCCTGTCGCTGACGGACTCGGCGGCCGGGCTGCGCGGCTCGCTCGACTACCGCACGGACCTGTTCGCCCCGGAGACCGCCGCGCAGTTCGGCCGGCTGCTGACCCGGGTGCTGGCGGCGGCCTCGGCCGCGCCGCAGGCGAGGCTCTCGGCGCTGCTGGAACCCGGCGACGCGGAGCAGGCCGCGCTCGGCGAGCTTGAGCGCGGGGCGGATCTGGGCATCCCCGCGCGCCGGTCCGTTCCCGCGCAGGTGGCTGACTGCGCCCGGCGCGCGCCGGCGGCCGTCGCGGTGCTGGAGACCGGCCGGCTGCTCACCTATCGGGACCTGGTCGACCGCGCCCGCGGCCTGGCGCGGACGCTGCGGGCCCGGGGCGTGGGTGCGGAAACGGTGGTGGCGGTGTGCCTGCCGCGTTCCGCCGGGCTCGTGATCGCGCAGCTGGCGATCTGGTTCGCGGGCGGGGCCTACCTGCCGCTGGACCCCGCCCATCCGCCCGACCGCCTGAAGGCGCTGGCCGCGCAGGCCCACGCCCGCGCGGTCATCACCCAGGGCGCGCTGGAGGAGATCTTCGCCGGCAGCCGGCTGACCGTGCTCGATTGGGAGAACGCCGAGCCCGAGCCGGACCAGCCGATCGCGCCGGTCGAGGACGGGCAGCTGGCCTACGTCATTTTTACCTCCGGCTCGACCGGCCAGCCGAAGGCCGTCGCGGTCAGCCACGGGGCGCTGGCCCACCTCGCCGCCTGGCACCGCGAGGCCTTTGCGCTCGGGGATGCCGACGTGGCGACGATGCTCGCCGGCCAGGCCTTCGACGCCTCCGTCTGGGAGATCTGGCCGGCCCTGGCCGCGGGCGCGTGCGTCGCCGTGGCCCCGGCCGATGTCGCCGCCCACCCCGAGGGCCTCCGCGACTGGCTGGTCGCGGCCGGAGCGACGCTCAGCTTCGCGCCGACGCCCCTGGCGGAGATGCTCCTGCGGTTGCCGTGGCCGGCGACCACGGGCCTGCGCTGGCTGCTCACCGGCGGCGACCGGCTGCGGGCGGCGCCTCCGGACGGCCTGCCGTTCCACGTGAGCAACAACTACGGGCCGACCGAGCACGCGGTGGTGGCGACCTCGGGAGAGGTCGGCCCCGCTCGGTCCCTGCAGCCGCCCGACATCGGCCGTCCGATTTCCCGGACGCAGCTGCGGCTCCTGGGCCCGGACTTCCGGCGCGTGCCGGCCGGCGCGGTCGGGGAGATCTTCCTCACCGGGCCGAGCCTGGCCCGCGGCTACCTCGGCCGGCCCGAGCTCACGGCCGAGGCCTTCGTCCCCGATCCGTGCGCCGCCGAGCCGGGCGCGCGGCTCTACCGGACGGGCGACCTCGCGCGCTGGCGCCCGGACGGAAAGCTGGAATTCCGGGGCCGGGCCGACCAGCAGGTGAAGATTCGCGGCGTCCGGATCGAGCTGGGGGAGGTCGAGGCGGCGCTGCTCGCGCTGCCCGGCGTCGCCGCGGCGGCGGCCGATGTCCGTGCCGCCGGCGGCGAGCCGGCGCTCGTCGGCTGGCTCGTGGCTTCCCCGGAAGGTCCGGCGTCCGAGGCCGCGGTGCGCGCGGCGCTCCGCGAGCGGCTGCCCGCGGTCATGCTCCCCTCGCACCTGGTCTGGCTCGAGCGGCTGCCGCTGACGCCGAACGGCAAGGTGGACCGCCGGGCGCTGCCCGCCCCGGACCTCGCGGGCTCGGCCGGCGGGGAGCCGCCGGCCACGGCGCTCGAGGAGACGATCGCCGCCGTCTGGGCGGATGTGTTGGGCAGGGGCGAGGTCGGGGTCACCCGCAGCTTCTTCGACGTCGGGGGGCATTCGCTGCTGCTCGTCCAGGTGCAGGCCCGGCTCCAGGCACAGCTCGGCCGGCCGGTGGCGATGCTCGACCTCTTCGCGCACCCGACGGTGCGCGCCCTGGCGGCGCATCTGGGCGGGGCCGGCGACGACGGCGACGCGGCGGCCACGGTGGAGGCGGCCGCGCGGCGCGCCGAGGCGCAGCGCCAGGCATTGCAGCGGCGGGGCGAAGCCCGTAGGGCAGGGGGCGCGCGCCCATGAGCCACGAACCCCCCAGCAATGCGATCGCCATCGTCGGTTTGGCGGGGCGTTTCCCCGGGGCCGCGGACGTTGCGGCCTACTGGCGCAACCTCTGCGAGGGCCGGGACTGCATCACGCGCCTTTCCGACGAGGAGCTGCGGCAGGCCGGGCTGACGGAGGCGGAGCTCGCCGATCCCTCGCTCGTGCACGCGGGCGGGACGATCGAGGACTACGACAAGTTCGACGCGGAATTCTTCGGCTTCACGCCCCGGGTGGCGGAGGTGCTCGATCCCCAGCACCGCCTGTTCCTCGAATGCGCCTGGGAGGCCCTCGAGAGCGCGGCGGTCGACCCGGCCCGGTTCGGCGGCTCGATCGGGGTCTTCGCGGGCACCGGTCTGAGCACCTATCTCCTCTACAACCTGGCGACGAATCCGAAGCTCCTCGAAAACGTCGGGCTCTACCAGGTCTGCATCGCCAACGACAAGGACGCCCTCACCCAGCAGCTGGCCTACAAGCTGGACCTGCGGGGCCCGGCGATCACGGTCCAGACGGCCTGCTCCACGGGCCTCGTGGCCGTGCAGCAGGCCTGCCTCAACCTCCTCAATTTCCAGTGCGACCTCGCCCTTGCCGGCGGAGTCTCGGTCAAGGTGCCCCATTGCGCGGGCTATCCCTTCCAAGAGGGAGGGATCTCCTCGCCCGACGGGCGCTGCCGGCCGTTCGACGCGCAGGCCCAGGGGACGGTGCCCGGCAGCGGCTGCGGCGTCGTGGTCCTAAAACGGCTGGAGGACGCGGGGGGCGACGAGGTGATCGCGATCATCCGCGGGTCGGCGGTCAACAACGACGGCGCGGGCAAGGTGGGCTTCACCGCGCCGGCCCTCGAGGGCCAGGCCGAGGTGATCGCGCTGGCGCAGGCGGCGGCCGGCGTCGCGCCCGACACGATCGGATTCATCGAGGCGCACGGCACGGCGACCCCCCTCGGCGACCCGATCGAGGTGGCGGCGCTCACCCGGGTCTTCCGCGCCCAGACCCAGCGCCGCGGTTTCTGCGCGCTCGGGTCCGCCAAGTCCAACGTCGGCCACCTCGACGCGGCGGCCGGCATGGCCGGCCTGATCAAGGCGGCCCTGGCGGTCCGCTCGGGCCGGATTCCGCCGACCCTGCATTTCACGGCGCCGAATCCCAAGCTGAACCTGCAGGAGAGCCCATTTTTCGTGAACACGGCGCTGATCGACTGGCCGCAGTCCGCGCTTCCGCGGCGCGCCGGGGTCAGCTCCTTCGGCATCGGTGGGACGAACGCGCACGTGGTTCTGGAGGAGGCGCCGGCGCGCGCGGCCAGCGCCCCGCCGGCCGGCCCCCAGTGGCTGCTCGTTTCCGCGCGGACCCCCGCGGCGCTCGATGCCGCCCGCCGCCGGCTGGCCGACCACCTGGCGACCCATCCCGGGTTGAACATCGCGGATGTGGCGCACACTCTGCGCGCCGGGCGGCGGGCCTTCGCCCACCGGTTTGCCACCGCCGTCTCGACGAGCACGGAAGGGGCGGCCGCGCTGCGGCGCGGCAC